>ERZ795030.2610-NODE-2610-length-20959-cov-7.745790_pt1 | contig 20959 bp, 21 predicted proteins | sample MGYA00375122_ERZ795030 | MGnify/ENA primary metagenome ERZ795030 (study PRJEB30165, sample SAMN05720146) | activated sludge metagenome | isolation source: anaerobic digester from wastewater treatment plant | place: Japan | collected 2015-04-20 ... | reverse complement strand
GCTGATCGCTTCGGCGCTCTTGGCTAAATCGATGATGTAAATACCATTGCGGGCACCGTAGATGTAGCGAGCCATCTTCGGATTCCATTTGCGAGTTTGATGGCCGAAGTGGACACCGCCCTCTAACAGCTTCTTCATCGTGATGATTGGCTGCGATTCGTCATGGAGAACCATCTTCATGACATCTTCTTGTTTTGGCGCCGTTTCCGCTACTGCTTCGACGGCAACCTTTTCTTCTTCACTCATTGTGAACCTCCAATTTGTTTTTCCCTCCACTACTTCCAACAACGATCCCTCATCGGTGCCCCGTGGCGGTGATGAGACTAGGACGTTGAATCCATAGTGTGTGTAGTCTCTCTTTTGAGAGCCGATTTATTATAACACACGCGCCCCAGCATAGACAAGGAAAGAAAAAATGAGCCATGATATTTTGTATCATAGCCCTGAGATAGCGTCTTTTTACTTCTTTTTAGCCCGAGGGTGAGAAAAGAGATATTGATTTTTCATCGCCTCTTGCGAGACATGAGTGTAAACTTGGGTCGTATTTAGACTTTCGTGACCGAGCAGTTCCTGAATGACGCGGAGATCGGCACCCCCTTCGAGGAGATGGGTGGCAAAGGAATGCCGTAATAAGTGGGGATGAAGGCCGAGGTAAAGACCGGTCTTTTTCTCTATCTCTTTAAGGATGTATTCAAGACCTCTAGTCGTGAGTTTTCGCCCCTGAGAATTAAGAAAAAAGAAGCGGATATCGCGAAGTAATTCATCTTTGACAAGAAGGTTTTCCCGTGTTGTGTCTCGATAGTTTTCCAATGCTTCTTTCGCGTTAATCGAAAAAGGTACGATTCTCTCTTTTTTTCCCTTGCCGATGACGCGAATGGCCCGAGTGCGAAAATCGATATCCGCCAACTTGACATTAATCAGTTCTTCAGCTCGCATTCCCGAGGCGTAGAGAAGTTCGATGATGGCAGTATCGCGAGGGGCCAAAAAATCCTTGCGCTTGCTGTTTTCCAAAATGAGATTTTCAACTTGTTCAAGATATAAGGTCTGAGGGTAGCGAATGTCTTTTTTGGGCGTCTGGATAAAAGCAAAAGGATTGCGAGGGAGATATTTTTTGTTCTTCATGAATTCAAAATGGTGGCGAAGGGCGGCGATGCGCCTCGCGCAAGAGCGTTTTGATATGCCGTTTTGGAGTTCAACCGTCAAAAAATTGCGAATTACTCCGGAATCGACTTGATCAGCCCCGAGACCTTCTTGATGAAGATATTTGTAAAACTTATCGATATCGCTCCGATAGGAGGCGATTGTTCGCTCCGAAAAAAGTCTCTCACCGCGCAAATGGTCGATAAATTCTTGCGTCTGCTTATTCATTGGCTTCCTTCCAATATTTTTCGATATCGACAAGCGAACGCGCGATGTCGTTTTCGCGGTGACGTTTATTGGCATTTTCGAGGATCCCAAAATTGGCATTCATCGGCGAAAAATCTAAGGGGTTGGCTTTCGTGACATAGCGAATGAGCGAGCCGACTATCGTCGACGTCGGCGGCAAAATAGGCTTCTTAGCAGCGAGGAGGCGATTGGCAATTATGCCAGCGATAATTCCTGTCGCGGCGCTTTCGACATAGCCTTCGACCCCAGAAAGTTGTCCGGCGACGATAACATTGTTTTTGTTCTTTATAGCAAGATGTTCATCAAGCACTGCCGGGCTATTGATATAGGTGTTGCGATGCATGAGCCCAAAGCGGACAAACTCGGCGTTTTGAAGACCGGGAATAAGACGAAAGACGCGCTCTTGCTCGCGATAGGTGAGATTAGTCTGAAAGCCGACGATGTTATAGAGGCTGCCGATGAGGTTGTCTTGACGGAGTTGGACGACGGCATAGGGAGGATTCTGGCGATCTAGTGCGAGGCCTTTTGGCTTTAAAGGTCCATAGCGAAGTGTGTCGATGCCTCTCTTGGCAAGAACCTCGATCGGCAGGCAGCCCTCAAAATATTGGCTTTCAAAAGCGTGCAGTTTAACCGTTTCGGCCTTGCTTAATTCTTCAACGAAGCGATAATAGTTCTCCTTATCGAAGGGGCAATTGAGATAGCTATCGTCTCCTTGCTCGTAACGGGATTTATAGTAGGCGATGCTCATATCGATGCTGTCTCTGTTGATAATTGGGGCACTGGCATCATAAAAAGACAGGGCCTTAGTTTCGATAATCCGACCTAATTCTAAGACCATTTCATCGCTTGTCAAAGGTCCGGTAGCGAGAATAGTCAACTCATCCGTCAACGATTTTACATCCGCTTTATGAATAAAAATATTCGGTTTTTGCCGTATTTTTTCTGTTATTATCTGTGCAAATAACTCACGATCAACACTGAGGGCATTACCGCTTGGAACTTGCGACAAGGTGGCGGCTTCCATCGTCAGGGAGCGCATGATTCGCATCTCTTCTTTGAGGAGGCCACAGGCATTGTCGAGGCGGTTGCTCTTAAGCGAATTTGAGCAGACCAATTCGGCAAATAAGCCGCTTTGATGAGCGGGGGTCATGTGTTCGGGACGCTTTTCAAAGAGATGAACTTCATGGCCTTTTTCGGCGAGATAAAAAGCGGCTTCGACGCCGGCTAGACCTGCTCCGATGACATTGATTTTTCCCATGTGTCTATTATATAGCAAAAGCAGATGGTTGCCTCCATCTGCTCTTTCATTTTATTTGTAGTTTTTGCTGTAAGCGCACTTCGGGTAGTTGCTGCAACCGATGAATTTTTTACCGCGATAGGTTCGAACCTTTAGGTCACCACCGCATTTGGGACATAATCCGACCACTTCTTCTTCGTGGTCGTGAGGATGAGTGTGATGGGTCACCGCTTTCGATTTGTCATTTCGTGAATAAGTGCAAGAAGGATATCCGCTGCAAGCGATAAATGATTTATTTTTCCCGTATTTCCGACGCAGGAGAGGCTTTCCGCAAACCGGGCAATCTTCGCCAATATAGTCAGGCGCAACCGGCTCGGGTTTTTTAATGTATTTGCATGTCGGATATGAACTGCAAGCAATGAATGTGCCATGTCGGCTTTTTTTCACGACGAGCGGGCTGCCGCATTTTGGACAAGATTCACCTGTCTCTTCTTCCGGTTCTTTGTACATCGCCTGATACACTTGTTGGACTTTTTGTTCAAACGGACCATAGAAATTCGAAAGCATTTCAAGATGCTTAATCTTTCCAAACTGAATTTGATCGAGTTCTGATTCCATTTTTGCCGTGTATTTTAAATCGGCGAATTCCGGAAAATATTTAGCGATGACCGTCGCCGTCTTGATGCCTTGTTCGGTCGCGCGAATGCCTTCTTTGCCCATCTCGATATATTTTCTGGTGAGCAAAAGTTTGATTGTCGAAGCATAGGTCGATGGTCGTCCGATGCCGGCTTCTTCCATGAGCTGCACGACTTTAGCTTCGCTATAACGAGCGGGTGGCGTTGTGAATTTTTGCACTTTTTGTTTCTTAAGTATCTTAAAGCTGGTGCCTTTTTGCATGAGTGGGGTGCAGATGATATCAGTTTCATCATCTTCATAAAGACGGCGATGACCATCAAAAAGGACTTTCTTGCTGTCGAGCTTGAATTCTAATTGTCCGCTTTTTAATATGGCGGTCGAAATTTCTTCTTTGGCATCTGTCATCAAAGAGGCCAAGGCGCGGTTGTAGATTAAGCGATATAGTTTCACTTGATCTGATGATAAGTATTTAGCGACGCTTTCGGGCGTCCGGTGATTGGCTGTCGGGCGAATTGCCTCGTGGGCATCTTGGCCAAGGGGTGTCGCTTTTTCCTTTTTGACGACGCCGATGTATTCAGCGCCAAAATTTTCGGTGATATATTTGCGCGCCCTTTGAATATAAGTGTCGCTTAAGCGCGTCGAATCGGTGCGAATGTAAGTGACGAGACCAACGTGTTCTTCACCGACGGTAAAACCTTCGTATAAACTTTGGGCAATCGAAGCTGTTTTGGATGTCGAAAAGCGAAAGCGATTTGATGCTTCTTGTTGCAAGGTCGAAGTTTTAAAAGGCGGTTTGCTCGAAACGCTACGAATCTTTTTGATGATTTCATCAACAGTCAAAGTGTCGCCTAGCTGAGTAAAAATTTGCGCGGCGCTTTTCTCATCTTTTAAGTCGAGGTTAACGCCTCCCGCTTTCGCGAGTTTAAGGGTGTAGATTTTTCCGCATATTTCGACATCGACCAAAATTTCCCAGTATTCTTCGGGAACGAATTTAGCTATTTCTTTTTCGTGATCGGTGATAATTTTCAAAGTCGCGGACTGAACGCGTCCGGCAGATGGCGAACGCAATTTTTTCTGCATCAAAGATGACAGTTTAAAACCGATGACGCGGTCTAAGATACGCCTCGTCTCCTGCGAGTTGACGAGATTCATATCGATGGTGCGAGGACTTTGTATGGCGGCTTGAATCGAATCGCGGGTAATTTCGTGAAATTCGAGGCGCTTAGTCTTTTCGATTTTCAATTTAAGCATATCGGCCAAGTGCCAAGCGATGGCTTCGCCTTCGCGGTCCGGGTCGGTCGCCAGTAAAATTTCTTCAGCTTTTTTAGCCTCAGATCTTATTTTTTCCCAAATCGCGCTCTTTTTGGGCATCAATTTATAGTTAGGTTTGAAGTTGTTTTCGACATCGATGCCGAGACCACCTTTGCCGGAGGTCGCCAAGTCACGCAAGTGACCTTGGGTCGCCAAAATATTAAAACCGGGACCGAGATATCGGCTGAATGATTCACTCTTTTTTGGCGATTCGACGATGACGAGTTTCATGGTAGTCCTCAGTTGTACAATTGATAAATATAGATATCGTCACCGACTTTGTCAATCGTTTTAGAACGGCCAATTTTTCTTAAAGTAAATACTTATTTCCTTTAAAGATATTAGTTATATTTTTGGACGTCGCGTAATTCTTGACTACTGACTTCAATTCCCATTTCTTCATATACATCATTTGCGTTTTCGACGAGTTTTGCCCCTTGCTTGATGAGGCTGTTACATGCCGATGAAGCGTCTGCCGGGTAAGGTACACAGCACACATCTCGGCCTTGTGAGAGGGCATAACTGACGGTGATCAGAGTTCCGGACTTCAAGTCTGCCTCGCCGACCACCACCGATTTGGCGAGCATGGCGATAATTCGATTGCGGAGGGGAAATTGGCTATGGTCAGGTTCGACGCGATTAGGATATTCGCTGATTACTAAGTGGTTTTCTTTCATAATTTTGTAGAGTTCAAGATTTTCGCGCGGGTAGCAATAGTCAATGCCTGAACCTAACACCGCGATTGTCTTGCCTTTGACATTTATTGCCGTTTCGTGCGCGACGGCATCGATACCTTTGGCCATCCCTGAGACGATAATCATCTTTTTTGCTAAATCGGTGACGATGATACGCGTCATTTTCTTTCCGTAATCACTCGCCTTTCGGCTTCCGATAAAAGCAACCGTCTCCTGCGGATGCTCGATAAGGCTCAGGTCTCCGTAATAGAAAAGAACAAAAGGGGGCTTGTGGGTTTGCTTCAGGTGATCTGGATAGTTTTTATCAATGATTGTGATAGCGTTGGCTTTTAACGTCGCAAGCAGATCGTTAAAAGAGGCGTCATCGATTGGCTCTTTGCGCTTAATCGCTCCATAGATATCGTCCCAGTTGCCTTTATACTTAATCGCTAAGTAAATTAAAATATCTCTTCCGGTCATAAAAAACCTCCACTTGATATATAAGGGAGGATTTATCTGTTAACTGCTATTTTTTTATAAGAGGCTGACTCTATCAAAAAGTAGACGGGCGACGGGTCTATATGAGTAGCGATGAATTCCTTTTATCGGTCCGTTGCGCATGAGTGCTTGAATGTGAGCTTTTGTCGGATATCCTTTATTGTTTTTAAATCCGAAATCAGGGTATTGCTTATCTAAATCGAGCATAATATCGTCGCGAATGACTTTGGCGAGGATCGAGGCGGCGGCAATCGCCCGGACCTTAGCATCGCCTTTGATGATATTTAAAACCGGAACATCATATCCTTGTAGCGGCATGGCATCAGTCATAATCAAATCAATGGGAACGGAGATTTGATCCAGCGCCATTTTCATCGCTAATTTCGAAGCTTGGTAAATGTTGATTTCGTCAATTGTCTCGGGGCTCACAATGCCTATTCCATAAGATAGGGCATTGGCGATAATATCGTTAAAAAGGAGCCGCCTTTTTTTAGCGGACAATTGCTTTGAATCGTTAACCTCATTATTTAAATACATGCGCGGGAGCACGATTGCGCACGCGACAACCGGACCGGCTAAAGGACCGCGGCCGGCTTCGTCGACCCCGGCGATGTTTTGAATCTTGTCAGAATAGTATGAATCTTCGAACGTCAAAAGCATATTAAAGTGTCTCGAGGCTAAGGCGGGTGATCTTGCCATTGCGAAAATCGTTGAGGAGCGTGCTGATGGCGCGGTTGAGATCCGGCTTCCCACCATCGATGATGCCGATGCGCGAGCCGATTTCCGCAATGATCTTCGCTTCGTTCTTTTGCTGGACATCGGTAAGCGAATAGGCTGAAGAAAGAGCGGTTAAATGGTTCTTTTTGAGGTACTGTATAATTTTATATGCGAGCTCTTCTTTGGGCAGAATGTCTTCTTTGACCATGCCTAGAAGGGCTAAGTTAATCGCATAATCAGGATTGTCGAATTTCATCGGTAAAATTCCTGGCGTATCGAGCAGTTCAAACTTATTATCGACTTTGACCCACTGCTGGGCTTTGGTCTTGCCGGGGCGGTTTTCAACTTGAGCGACTCTTTTTTTAACCAGCTTGTTGATAAGCGTCGATTTACCGACGTTTGGCACGCCGACGACCATAATCCTCAGAGGCTGAGGTTTGAGTCCTCGCGCGGCTTCTTTTTGCCGTTTTTCGCCATCGGATGAGCAGATGGCCTTGAGAAGTTTTGCCAAATCTTTTGGCTCTGTCAAATCGACGCTGATGGCGCGTTGACCTTCAGCGACAAAATGGTCGATCCATTTTTTAGTCTCGGCTTCAAGGGCTAGATCGCTCTTGGTTAAAACGATGAGGCGTTGGCGTTTCTTGATTTGATTGAGGACATCTTGATTTGCCGAACTTAAAACGGCGCGAGCGTCGCGAAGTTCGACGACGAGGTCGACAAGCGCGGCTTTAGCGCCGATTTCGCGCAGAGCGCGATTCATATGCCCCGGAAACCAGTGGATGTTAGGCATCTCTCCACCTCAGCGACTGGGGCCACGAAAAGTTGACGCGACCGGCTTGGCATGACTGCCCGGGTTCGCAGACGAGGACACATGTACCTTCAAGAGCGATGGCGACGCCTTCAATAAAATTGTATTTAATGATGTAGCCTCCGCTTGAATCGCTGCTGTGCTGACGGTTGTCGCCTAAGACATAGTATTCATCGTCGCCGAGCGTTTTGGGGCTATCTTCTTTCGGGATGTTTGCGCCGCTATAATCTTTTTGCCGCAAGATGGCCTCTGAGCCAAAAGTCTGAGGGATTAAAACGCCTTCGCTCGCACCTTCGGGAATGAGATAGAAGTCACCGTTTGTCGCTTCGTTGGGCGAGGTGCTCACAAAGTAAAAAGTCTCACCTGGAAGAGCGATAACTCTCTTGATTTTATCGCTGATATCGTCTTCGCTGTACTTGGTGACGATGATATCAAAGCGCCGAATGCCTTGCTTGGTAAACTCATGAGTATCCATGATGCCGTAATCGACAGTTGCACCATTTAACGATTTTGAGTAATTAAAGGTTTGCCCGATGAGCGTGCCATCGCTATAAGTTGCGTTGCCGTTTAGTGTCGGATACATCGATTGACCGTTAACAAAAAAGGAGCGGTAGTAGAGGTTATGAAAGATGACGACATTGCCGACGATGAGGGCCGAGACGAAAAAAATCGTAAAGAGAATTTTTAGAAAAACGCGCAAAGGGTTGCGCTTAATACCCAATTCTCGGCGAATTTGGCGATCATTTTTGGGGTTGCCTGTCGGCTCTAAATATGTGTCGACCATAAATACCTATGATTTAGTATAATACGGATTAATAATTTTACAATAAAACCATTTTGGTTTTAATAAACGGAAGATAAGAAAAGGCCCTCGAGATGCGAGAGCCTTTTTCGCTGGGATTAAAGAATTTCTTTAATGCGAGCCTTTTTGCCAGATAGTTGACGCAGATAGTTGATTTTGTTGCGGCGAACTTTACCCTTTTTAATCAACTCGATTTTAGCGATGGCTGGCGAGTGGAGCAAGAATGTCCGTTCGACACCGACGCCTGACGAGATTTTTCTGACGGTAAAGGTGGCGCTGACACCCGAGCCACGGCGTTGCATGACGACGCCTTCGTAAGCCTGGAGACGTTCTTTTTTGTTTTCGATGATACGCACGAAAACCTTGACGGTGTCTCCGGAGCTGAAATCAATGAGGTCGGATTTTAACTGTGAAGCGGTAACTTCATTAACGATGTTGGAATTCATTGTTCTTCCTCCTTTTTCATGTGGTTTCTTAAGGCGTTCTTGTCCCGATTTTTGACAGCGGACCGTCCGCAGCGCATTTTAACGCGCTTAGTTATATTACCAAATAAGTATTTGGTTGACAAGAAACATTTATTGCGTGTTTGCTGTCAAGTATTTTTGCTTGACACCAAATCTTATTTATAATAAACTTTCGATGGAAAAAGGAGAAAGCAAATGTCAGTAAAAATCAGATTAACCAGAGTCGGTCGCCATAAAGATCCGTTCTTCCGCATCGTCGTCGCCGATTCGCGCTACTCACGCGATGGCCGCTACATCGAACAACTCGGCTTCTTCGATCCCGCCAAAGGTATCGAGAATGCTGTTATCGACGAAGAAGTGACTCTTAAATGGCTGCGTCAGGGCGCCACTCCATCCGACACGATTCGTACTCTATTTACGAAAAAGGGTTTGATGGCTAAGCTCGCCGAAAGCAAGAAAAGCGTCAAAGGAGACAAATAATGGATTACGAGAAGATTATTCACGCCTTGATTGATCCGATCGTCGAAAACAAAGACATCATCATGATTCGTGAGCTTCCCAGTGACTCCTCGCGCGAAGTCGTCTTGCTCATCGTCGCCGAGAGTGATGACACCGCTCGTCTCATCGGCCGCAAGGGAGCGATTGCCAACGCTCTTCGCGAACTGATTTCAGTCGCCGGCAAAAGTGAAAATAAACGGATTCATCTCAAATTTGAATCGTTTGAACAGAAGGACGAGGATTAATCCTCGTTCTCTTTTGTCTTATGGAACAAGTATCAATCGGCAAGATTACGAATACGGTCGGACTTCGCGGTGAAGTCAAGGTTTTCGTTACCACCGATTTCCCGAGCAAAAGATTTAAAAAGGGGCAGCTCGTTACGCTCTTAAATGAAGAAAAGGATGAACGTGTTGAAGCGGTGATTGCAAGCGCTCGTCAAAGCAAAGATCGCTATGTCGTCTCGTTTAAAAACATCACCAGCATCGAGGAGGCCGAGAAATTGATTGGCCTGCTTGTGCTGATTGAAAAAAAGGTTGAGAATCTTCCCGAAGGTTTCTATTATCACATCGATCTTATCGGATGCGGTGTTTATGACGACGGCAACAATCTCATCGGCACCGTCACCAAAGTTGAAGATTATCCCGCCCACCGCACTTTGCGAATCACGCGGAATGATGGCCCCGATGTGCTCATTCCGTTTATCGCCGCCTTTATCAAAAGTGTGAATATTGAGAAGAAAGAAATAGTCGCCCACATCATCGAAGGTATGCTATGAAGATAACGATTCTCACTCTCTTTCCGCAAATGTTTGACGGCTTTTTGACAAACTCGATTATTAAGAGGGCCATCAGCAAAAAAGCCGCCGAAATTGTTCTATTAAACATTCGCGACTACACCAAAGACCGCTATCGCCGTGTCGACACCCCACCGGTCGGCGGGGGCGCGGGCTTAATCATGAAAGTACAGCCTCTCGTTGATGCCATTAAAGATGCAAAAAGCGCGAACAGCCACGTTATTCTTTTAAGTCCCCGCGGCAAAACTTATACGCAAAATACGGCGAAAAGACTCGCAAATTGCGATGAAATTGTACTGATTTGTGGACATTATGAAGGTGTGGACGAACGCGTCAGTGCCTATGTCGATGAAGAAATTTCGATTGGTGACTTCGTTTTGACCGGTGGAGAAATCGCCGCGATGGCGATCGCCGATTCGCTCATCCGCCTCCAAAAAGGCGCCATCACCAGTTCATCGCTCGATGAAGAATCTTTTGAAAGCGGCATGCTTGAGTATCCCCAGTATACCGAACCTTATGACTATGAAGGCAGAAGAATTCCTGACATTCTCTACTCGGGAAATCACGCCGCCATCAGCAAATGGCGAAAAAAGCAAGCTTTGTATATCACTCGTCTGTATCGCCCGGATTTATTCGCTCAGTTAAAACTAGGCCGCAGCGATATAAAACTCCTGCACGAAATCGATAAAAACACCGAACCCGAATGGGAAAAAAAGGCCCTCGAAAAAGGGGCTAAGTTTATCAAAAAATAGCCTTTAAAAACCTAAACCGCCAAAGCCGCCTAAACCACCGGGCGGCATTTTATTTCCTTTTTGCATCTGCCCCATCTTGCGCATCATCTCTTTTGATTTTTCATACTTGTTGATGATGCGATTAATATCGGCATTTGTTTTGCCGCTGCCGCGGGCGATGCGCACTTTTCGCGAATTGCGAAGAATTTCGGGATGGCGTCTTTCTTCGGCGGTCATCGAATTATAAATGGCTTCAAAATTGGCGATTTCTCTTTCGGCCTGCGCTTTTTGTTCATCGCTTAATTTGGGCATGCCGGGAATCATGCTCATCAAGCCGCCGAGAGAACCGAGCTTCTGAATTTGCTTCATCTGACTCAGCATGTCTTCAAGATCAAATTTTCCCGACATCATGCGGTTGACGGATTTCTTCATCTCGCGCTCATCGAGTTCTTCCTGAACTTTCTCGACGAGGCTGACAACATCACCCATCCCCAAGATGCGGTCGGCCATGCGGTCGGCATGGAAAACATCGATATCGATGAGTTTTTCTCCGGTTCCCGAGAACTTTATCGGAACGCCGGTCAGGTGGCGAATCGACAAGGCGGCTCCACCGCGAGCGTCACCATCGAGTTTGGTCATGACGGCGCCGGTCAGCTTTAGACGGGCATTAAAAGAAGAGGCGACATTAGCGACGTCCTGACCGCTCATCGCATCAAAAGCGAGAAGAATTTCATCCGGTTCAACTTCGCCGATAATATCGTTCAGCTCCTTCATCAGGGGCTCGTCGAGATGGAGGCGGCCGGCCGTATCAATAATGAGGACATCATAATGGTCGTTAAATGCTTTCAAACGCGCTTTTTTGGCGATTTCGACAGGACTTAACTTGTTTCTTTCAGCGATGATATCGACGGCGATATCGCCGGCGATTTGCTCGAGTTGATCGATGGCCGCCGGACGATAAGTGTCGCATGCTGCCAACAAGACTTTTTTATTCATTTTGCCCTTCATTAAAAGAGCGAGTTTTCCAGCCGTCGTCGTCTTTCCCGAACCCTGAAGACCAACTAGCATGATCAGCGTCGGCTTGTTGCGGTTAAAGGTGAGCTGATCATCGCTGGAACCCAGCAATTTCTCGATTTCATCATGGACGATTTTAACGATCGTTTGCGAGGGGTTTAATTTGGTTAACACCTCTTCGCCAATCGCCCGCTTTTTGACTTCGGCGAGGAAGTCTTTGACGACTTTAAAATTGACGTCGGCTTCAAGGAGGGCGACGCGAATTTCCTTGAGCATGTCATCCATATTGCTCTCGGTCAAGCGCGACTGGCCGCGCAGTTTTTTAAAGATGCGAGCAAATCTTTCGCTCAGCGACTCAAATGCCATGTTTAATTTTTCCTTCTAATTCTTCAAGGGCCGCGAGGACTTGCCCGCGACTTTTTTCTTTGCTTTCTTTAAAGAGTTTGACGAGGCCGAGTTTTCCTTCGAATTTTTCGAGTTTCTTCGCAGTTTTGGCGATTGTATCAAGAACGGCACTGCGCGAAATCTTGCGATTCTCACTAATTTCGCCGAGCGACAAGTCAAAGAGATAATAATCGCTCATAATCTGCTGCTGTGAAGTCGTTAAAAGGCGGCTATAAAACTCCATCAGTTCACTATATTTTTTTGTTCGTTCGAGGTTATCTTTCATCGTTCGTCTCCAAGACATAATCCGTAGAGGTATTCGTCGAGGTCAAATTCCTGCAAGTCATCCATCTTTTCGCCGAGGCCGATAAAGCGCACCGGAAGGGCGAGTTCATCGCGAATCGCCAGGATGATTCCGCCTTTGGATGTTCCGTCCATCTTTGTGATGACGATACCCGAAACCGGCGTCGCTTCTTTAAAAGCTTTAGCCTGCAACACGCCGTTTTGGCCGGTTGTCGCATCGATGACGAGGAACGTCTCGTGAGGGGCACCGGCAATTTCTTTGGCGAGAACGCGCGATATCTTTCCGAGTTCGGCCATGAGATTCAGCTTTGTCTGAAGGCGTCCCGCCGTATCGACGATTAAAAGGTCAATCTTATCTTTGATCGCCCTTTGAGACGCTTCATAAGCGACGCTGGCGGGATCCTGAGCTGGCTTTCCGATAAAAATCGGACAATTGAGGCGTTTGGCCCATACTTCGAGTTGTTCGGTCGCCCCGGCGCGAAAGGTATCTCCGGCTGCAAGCATCACTTTTTTGCCTTGCGATAGGTAGCGATGGGCGATTTTAGCGATCGTTGTCGTTTTGCCGACGCCATTGACGCCGACCATCAGCATGACGGTCGGAACATTTTTTTGAAATTGAATTTCATTTTCGATGTCGCCGCCTTTAGTGGCATAGCTGACAAATAAGGCATCAACTAACAATTCATTGATAACTGATGGGTCGCTTATCTTTTTTTCTCGGGCCTCTTTAAGCAGATTTTCAATCGTCCGAATCGTCAGAGCAATCCCGACATCGGCCTCGATTAAAATCGTCTCAAGCTCTTCAAAATATGCCTCGTTAACCGCTGCATAACGCTTGGCGAGAACTTTAAGCCGATCGGCGAAGTGATGCCGCGACTTTTCTAGACCGCTGACATATTTTGTCGTTTTCTCGCTTTTGCGCGAAAACTTATCTTTTAGATAAGTAAAAAGACCCATTATTTGCTTCCCGCTTTTTTCTCAAGAGCATTTTTGGCCGCTTCTTGCTCGGCGGCTTTTTTGCTGGATCCGGTTCCCCGGCCGAGAACGACACCGCCGTCGAGGACGACTTCCATCTCGAAGACGCGGTTATGGGCGGGGCCATCAACACTCACCTGACGGAAGGTCACGGAATGGCGATGTTCGAGTTGCGTCTCTTCCTGAAGCCGCGATTTGTAATCGATTGTCTTCTCGGGCGTGTAATTTAAAATATCGTGTTCAAAGACGCGTTTGACAATGCCGTATGCGACCTTAAATCCGAGGTCGAGATAGACGGCGCCGATAAATGATTCGAAGACATTTTCGAGCATTTTGTCGGACTTGGCCACTTCACCGCTAAAACTATTGCCGACGACGATAAACTCGGCGAGGTGGTGATAGCGGGCGTATTTGGCGAGCGCTTTGGTATTGACCAATGAGCTGCGAAGTTTTGTAAGAAAACCCTGGTCTTTATCCGGATGAGCCTGAAAGGCGAGGTCAGCGACCGAAGCGCCGAGAATCGAATCGCCGAGAAACTCGAGTCGCTCATAGTCTTCGTGACAACTTTTGGCGTCGAGATTATATGAGGGGTGCGTAAACGCCAATTCATAAGTTCTGAGTTCTTTTGGTTTTAAATGAAAATATTTAAATAATTTAGCTAAGCGGTGCATTTTCTTTGATTCCTTTTTCGATGAGGGCGGGGACATCGGCTTGGGCGAGGCGATAAGCGACGCGCAGGGCGTGCATGAAAGCGAGGCCATCGCTCGAGCCATGAGCTTTGACGGCCACTTTGCTTAAACCGAGAAACATCGCGCCTCCGTAGTTTTTGTAATTCATGGCTTCTGACATGCGCTTAAAGCCCTTTTTTGATAAAAGATAGCCGATTTTTGAAAAGATATTGCGCATAAAGGCGCCTTTAATAAAACCGGACATCATCTTGGCCACACCCTCACATGACTTTAAAAAGACATTGCCGGTAAAGCCATCGGTGACGACGACGTCGGCGGTGCCATTAAGAGCATCGCGAGCTTCGATGTTACCCATGAAGCCGGGAAAAGAACCGGCCAATAACTGATAGGCATCCTTTGATTCGGGTGAGCCTTTTTCGGGCTCTGAACCATTGGAGAGAAGATAGACGCGGGGTTCTTTGACTTCGAGGACGGCCTGAGCGTAAAGCTTGCCCATCAGCGCGAACTGGACGAGTTCGGAAGCGGAGTTTTCATTGGAAGCTCCAATGTCGAGAATGACGACTTGCTGACCGAGGTTTTTGGTCGGAAACGGGGAGATGAGAGCGGGGCGCAAAACGCCTGGCAACTTCTTGAGGCGGATCGATGTTGAACCAAGATAGGCTCCGGTGCTTCCCGACGAGACGAGGGCGTCGGCATTTTGAGCCAAAACTTGGTCGATGGCAATCGCCATTGAGGCGCCCTTCGCCCGAATGGCATCCATGACGCCGGCTTCCATAGGAAGAACTTCGCGGGCATCCACTAAAGTAGCCTTACCTTGAAGCAAGGTCAACTCTTCAATTTTACCGACGGCCGTCACTTCGACATCCCGGTGATCTTCTAAGAAGGCGAGAACGCCTTCGACGGCGGCCGCGCTTCCGAGGTCACCGCCCATCATATCAATAACAATTTTAATCATAAATATTCCTTCTTTGCTATTTTAACATTTAGCATCGTTTATCTAAATAAAAACGATGCGCACGAGGATTAGACGTTTGTAAATTTGGCCTGGGCGATTTCTCTTTTGGCTCTTGCGATGATGCGTCGGTAGGAGGTCTCAAAAGGGCGTTCCAGAATTGTTTTAGCGTCGTTGCGGGCATATTCGAACATCTTGAAATCATCGATGAGATTAACGAATTCAAAATTGGTGATGCCGGATTGGCGGAGCCCGCTCAGCTCACCCGGTCCGCGCCTTCTTAAATCTTCCTCGGCGATAAAGAAGCCATCATTTGATTCGACGAGAACATTTAACTTATTTATTTCGTCTTCGTCTTCGCCATCGTAGACGAGCAGACAGATCGCTTCTTTGCCATCGCGGCCGATGCGCCCCCGCAGCTGATGTAGGCTTGCTAAACCAAACGATGTGGGAGCATAGATAACCATCACTGAAGCCTCTTTGACATCGATGCCGACTTCGATGACGCTGGTCGAGACAATAATCGGCGTCTTGCCGCTGATAAACTCGCCGAGAGCGTAATTCTTGTCTTCGATGCTCATCTGCCCGTGGAGGAGGCTGACCTGCCCGGGATAGAGCTTTTCGTAATACTTGAATAGCTCTTCGACGGAGACGAGGCCGGTCGAACTGATATCGATGACGGGAGCGACGACATAGACGCGCTGCTGTTTGTTAATCGCTTGCTTGATCGTCTTATGAATCAGCGAATCGCTGTTTGAGACGACTTTGGTCATGATCTTTCTTTGGCTGAAGGGGAACTGAGTGAGCGTCGAGACATCCAAGTCGCCGTAGAGCGTCAGAGCTAACGTGCGTGGAATTGGTGTGGCCGACATGAGGAGCAAATCGGCGTGTTCGCCTTTGGATGCGAGAAGGAGGCGCTGATTGACGCCGAAGCGATGCTGCTCGTCAATTACGGCAAGACCAAGCGAGGAAAAAGTAACATCCTCTGAGAAGAGGGCGTGGGTTCCCACCACCACATCAATCTTATGATTGATAAGACCCATATTGATTTGAAAACGCTCTTTTTTGGGTGTGGCTCCCAAAAGCAAGGCAAGGCGCACCGGCGTATCTTTGAAAAGTTCGCGTAAAGTGCGAAAGTGCTGCCTGGCCAGGGCGTCGGTCGGAGCCATGAAAGCGCCTTGATCATTGCGGAGGAAATTCCCATAGAAAGCCAGGGCGGCCACTAATGTTTTGCCGGTTCCGACATCACCTTGCAAAAGGCGATACATCAGGCTTCTTTGATCCATGTCTTTGACGATTTCGGCGACCGAACTAATTTGATCTTCGGTGAGCTTATAGGGGAGGGACCGAATGAAGGTTTTTAATTTGGTGCGGTCGATAAATTGCTTTTCATTTTTAATGAGTTCTTTATTTTGCGAGCGGATAATCTGTGTTTTTAGCGAAAAGAGCAAGCATTCCTCGTATTTTAAAACGCGGAGCCCCTCATAAATATCTTTAGCTGAAAACGGGCGATGGACGAGATGGAGGGCTTTTTCTTTATTCAAGAGTCGGTATTTTTCTTGTAGAGGCGCTGGTATGTCGCTTTCAAGCGCTTCTTCTTTGCCATCAAAAGCTTTTTCCACGAGGTGAGAAAACTGGTAATTCGTGATCGCGCGGGGAAGCGTGTAAACCGGGCGCAGATAATCGCCGGCGGGCGGTTCACCTTTGGTGAGATTAATCATATTGAGTTTATTTTTGTAGTAATCGTAGTTAGCGACTAAGGTATAGACGCTTTCACTATCGAGCATCTTGGTTAGATAGGGGCGGTTCCAGGCTTCGACGGCAAAGGTGTTTCCGGCCTTGGTTGTAAAAGAAAAGCGGGTGACCTGGGCTCGTGAAAAGCGCGAGTTGACCGGCGGCCTTGTCACGCGGCCGAAAAAGACGACGCGCTCTTTGTCTCTGAGGCCAAATTCGCGGGTTGGCTCGAGATTATCATACTTGCGGGGTAGATGAAAAATAATGTCTTCAAAGCTATATAAACCCATGTCATAAAGGACTTTATTTATGCGCGGAGACTTCGAAAATTTCATAGTCATATTTTACCAAATTCATGGGCTGATATCAAAAAAGACCGATATCGGTCTTATTTCGTTTTTATACGACGCCAATCAGGAAGGAGTAGACAGGTTGCTGGCCGCGCTTGATGTCGATTTCAAGTTCGGGATATGCTTCAAAGAGCGATTCGCTCAATTTCGATTCCTCGCTCTCGGTGACATCTTCGCCGAGGATGACGGTTAGAATCGCCGCATTTTCATCGATCATCGCTTTCAAGAGTTCGTGCAATGCTTCAATCTTGTCTTTGACGCAGACGATGATCGATTTATTGCGAAAGCCCATGTAGTAACCTTTAGTGACATGAATACCTTCGATGTCCGTGTCTTTGATCGCATAGGTAACCGAACCGGATACGACATTTTTAAGGGCCGCTTTCATCTCTTTAAAATTTTCTTCGGGATCGAGATCAGGATTAAACATCATCGCAGCGACAATACCTTGTGGTATTGTTTTGCTCGGAACCACGCGGGCGATCGTCTCGCCTTCGATGACGTCGCAAGCTTGGGAAGCGGTCATGACGATGTTGGAATTATTGGGAAGGATGTAGACGTTTCGGGCGTGAACCTTTTCGATGGCTGTCAAAAAATCTTCGGTCGCAGGGTTCATCGTCTGCCCGCCGCTGACGATGTAATCGACGCCGATATCGGAAAAGATCTGATTGAGACCATCGCCGGCGCTCACCGCGATTAAAGCGTAATCCTTAAGCGGTTTTTCTTCGACTGCGAGTTTTGCTTCTTCGCCGGGCACGATGTCGAGATGGCTGTGCTGTTCGGTCATGTTTTCGATTTTTAAAGTGACGAATTCGCCAAAATTTTGCGCGTAATTTAAAATCGAACCGGGTTCGAGGGTGTGAATGTGAACTTTGACGATATCATCGTCTTTGACGACGACGAGCGAGTTGCCGTGGCTATTCAAGACGCCGGTGAAGCGCTTTTCGACAAACGGCTTTTTCTCGGCGTCCGGACCGAGGCGAAGGATAAATTCCGTACAGTAACCGAATTCGTCTTCGCTCCGCTCGCCTTTAAACTCCGGCTGCGGCATTCTTTCCTCGAAGACAGTGGCCTGCGATTTCTCGACGACATCGCCGAGCAATGCTCTTTCCATCCCTTCAAAAATGGTGACGAGACCAAAGCCGCCGCTATCGACGACGCCGACTTCCTTCAAAATCGGTAAGAGCTCCGGTGTCCTTTGCAGTGAAGCTTTAGCTTCATTTAATAAAAAGGCAAATGCTTTTTCGATGGCAAAATCGCTGTTGACATGCGCGAGCATAGCTTTCGAAGACTCGCGGATGACCGTTAAAATCGTGCCCTCGACGGGGCGGATAACGGCTTTATAGGCGACTTCGCTGCCGTTGACAAAAGCTTCGGCGAGATCGACGGCATTCATGACTTTCTTGCCTTCGAGCGACTGGGCAAAACCACGGAAAATCTGGCTGGTGATAACGCCGGAATTGCCGCGCGCGCCCATCAGGAGGCCTTTTGAAAAGGCGACCGCGATCGGATAAACTTCGCTGTCGTTGCGATTTTGAATTTCCTTCATGCCTGACGACATCGTCAGATTCATATTCATGCCGGTATCGCCATCCGGCACCGGAAAGACGTTGAGGGAGTCGACTTCAGGATAGTGATTATAAAGATTATTCGTTCCCGAAATAATCATCTGTTTTAATAATTGGCCATCGATATTTTTCATTCTTTTTTTCCGTTAATTAATTGTTTTAAGACTCTGGACATAAACATTGATCGCCTTAAAGTTTAAATCAAACGTTTTTTCTAAAACGTATTTGATGCGCTTTTGCACTTGTGAGACGATCTCGGTAATTTTCACGCCGTAAGCGACGACGATGTAGACGTCGACTTCATAGGCATCCTTGCTCTTTATCACCTGCACGCCTTTCGCGTACGAATCGGATTTCAAAAGTTCGGCGATGTTTTCGCGAATCGAGGATTTGCTGGCTAAGCCGACAACACCATAGCATTCAATCGCGGCGTTTCCGGCAATTGTGGCAATGGCTTCCGTGGATATGTTTATGTCGCCATACGGCGTTGATTTATCAATTGTCATTGGTTTTAAGGCAAAGGTAAATATTACCTTTTAAGAAATATAGCACATGTAAAAAATAATTCCAAGTTATATATCTTCACGCTCCTAGATAGTATCGTTCTTCGTCCGTCAGTTCTCAAATTAGTTCAAGGTTTGGATCCAGAGCTTTTAAAGCTGTTCCAAGTCGTTGCTTATGATGCCCAAACATGATGAGATGGTGGTTTCCTAATGGGTGGCGAAGAATTTTTTCGAGTCCGCTATTCATCTTTACGACAATCTGCGTCCGGCAGAGATTCTCAAGCGCCAAGTTAGCGACTATCTCGCCTTCTTCAATCAGGGCCTTGCTGAGGTTTCCCGAGAGGCGAAAGACGGTGCACGGTCCAAGCGGCAATTCACCGCGCACGCCGATGCCGAGACCTGATTCAAAATGGGTCATGAAAACATGGCTTTGGCACATTGAAAACGGCACGGTGCAATGTGCGAAAGTAATTGTTTGTTTCGCCTCGTCAATGCTGCTCGGATTGGCCTGAAACGAATCAAGAGACAGCAATCTTTTGACCAAGTGCATAGCGAGTAAAAGCGGGAGATCACCTTCGCAACCAGCGCTGATTCCTTCGTCGTTTAGCATGGCGAGGGCCAAACACGCGGTATTGCGATAAATAGTTAATAAATCAAAGCAGCGAATACTAAAACCGTGTAAATCATACTTTAAAATCAGCCTTTTTATCGCGCCGTAAATATGAAGAGCGCCTTCTAAATACACGTTATTAGCAAGCTTTTTTCTGATTTGCCGCACTTTTTCGTCATCTGCATAAGATTTCTTGTCGATTTCACCAACGAATTCGTCATAATCAATGTTAATATAAGCGACTTTATATCTTTTGTAAGCCAAATCCCGATTGAGGTCGGAGGCGATCAGCCAGGAAGATGGTTTGCCGATGATGCCAAGACGATAGCCATCTTTGTCTTTGCAGAAATCAGGAAACACTTTTTCAAGTTTCAAAGCTACTTCCTCGGGGCTTCCGTGAAAGATTTCAAAAGGAAGATTCTTAAGGCTTAAATAGGCGCATATTTCAAGGGCCGCTGCCAAAGAATTACGGTGTCTGGTAGTCAAAAGATAATAAGGAGGCCGAAAACCTCCATGGATTTTCAAAAAGGATTGTTCGGTGCCGCCGGTCTCGATAAAAAAGATGTTGGCCTCGCTTTTCTGATAGCTGACAAAGTTGATACCAGAAAGGGCGCTCAAGGTGTCGAGATAAGCATCCTTTTCCCGGTCCAATTCATCGGCGTTCGAGCCGATGCTGGAGCGTAAAGAAATGATATTTATTGGTTTCATACTTGTCTTTATTATATCTAATAAACAGACAAAAAGAGACCTATAAAAGAAAAAGCCCGGCGGCTCGCTATTCTCCCCGGAAACCGGATACCTTCGCCACTACGGTGCTTAACTTCTGTGTTCGAGATGGGAACAGGTGTGTCCACCGCGCCATCGCCACCAGACTTTTTCTAGAGAACTATGTTCTCTGAGAACTGAATACTATTAAATAACTCGTCTTCCTTGTTACATCACTTTTTTACCCAAAGTTTACTTTTTTTGATTCGTAATAAAATCTTAGAAATTAAGTCCTCGACCTATTAGTATCAGTCGACTGAATGCATCGCTGCACTTACATCTCTGACCTATCAACCTCTTAACATTAGAGGGGTCTTACTTCTTTCGAATGAGAAGTCTCATCTTAAGGCTGGTTTCACGCTTAGATGCTTTCAGCGTTTATCCATTCCGTAGGTAGCTACCCAGCTATGCCACTGGCGTGACAACTGGTGTACCATTGCTACGTCCGTCCCGGTCCTCTCGTACTAGGGATGGATCCTTTCAAACTTCTTGCGCCCACGATAGATAGGGACCAAACTGTCTCACGACGTTTTGAACCCAGCTCGCGTACCACTTTA
>ERZ795030.2603-NODE-2603-length-21035-cov-8.197569_pt1 | contig 21035 bp, 20 predicted proteins | sample MGYA00375122_ERZ795030 | MGnify/ENA primary metagenome ERZ795030 (study PRJEB30165, sample SAMN05720146) | activated sludge metagenome | isolation source: anaerobic digester from wastewater treatment plant | place: Japan | collected 2015-04-20 ... | reverse complement strand
GGGGGGGGGGGGGGGGTGGGGGGGGGGGGGGGCGGACTCCCACCTTCCGCTCACAGTGCCGGTGTTTGAAAAAAGTTTTATCTTTTGAAATGAGCGATCTAGTTGATGATCTGATTGCGTTTTATTTGCGCATCGAATCGAGCCACGACGAAGAGGATGCGAGTCTGGACGCCTGGCTCAATCGACTGCTGGCGCGGTTTGAAAAGCAGTGCACGACCGACGAGCTGCGCGACGACTTTCACATCAAACGGCTCCAGTTTTGTCAGCTGCCGCGCATCAGGAGTTGGATCGACAAGCTGCAGGCGCTCGAGAGCGGCGACGAAGAGCGGTTGCGCCTGATCAAACAGAGCGCGCGCGAAGTGCACAACATCGGTCTGATCACGCTCGAACTGTTTACGCAACGCTGGACGCTCGACTGGATCAACGCAAATTTGCACGGCGACGCCGCTCGAGAGTACTGTTGGCTGACGCTCGAGGTGCTCGAGCGGTGCGAAATGATCGGCGAGTTTTCGCTCGCCTGGACGAATCTGGCCAATTCAGTGAACTGACGCAAAGAATGTCGTCGCGAAAGAAAGCGTTTGTGGCCGCGGCTGCGGCTGCGCCAGCGACGCAGGCCGAGATTCGCGAGCGGTTCGGAGACGCGATCGATTCGAATCTGTGTCGCGTTTGTCTGCTCGAGCTGGCGTTCGAAGACGTTGAGCAGCCCAGTCAGTATGGGAGTGCGCCGCAACGGCACGCCGCGTGTGTCGAGCTCGTGCTGCCAGAGAGCGAATTCCGTCGACGCGTCGCTCTTGCGTTGACCAAGATACACTCGCAACAGAAGCATCAAGAGCAATTGCTTGGACGATTGATGATGGCGAGCGAAAAGCTGATCGAACACGCCGCGACGCAGCAACGCACAATCGACGACCTCGTTGCCAAATCGCGGTCGCCGGTCAAGGAGGAGGAGGAGCCGCTGGCCAAGCGCTCGCGTGTGCGACCAGAGTAGTGAAAACTTTCAATGCTTGTGCTTGCCGTGCCAAAAGTGATGCGCCGACGCGTTGGCCGCGGCCTTCGACGGTTTGATCACAGCGCTGCGCTTCTGCAAAGGAGTCGCCGAGCAGTAGCCATAGTCGATGCTGCTGTAATCAAACGGACCCCAGTGCTCGTTGTCGAGCATCATGCTTGGATCGCGGTCGGCGGGTGCGTAGGCCGATGCGATGTAGGCGAAATTCGGCGCCGCGTACGTTCCGTCGCCCGGGAACAGGTCGTAGAGTTCCTTCTCGATGTCGACAAGCGACGGCAGCGACGCCTGCAGATTGTTGCCAAACATGCCGTACCACGACGACATGTACGCCGCCTCCTGCCAGCCGCTCATCCACGAAACGCAAAACTCGCCGACCAACAGAAGCGTGCCGTTGTCGGTCGCGGGAAGCGGGTTGGCACAGCGTTCCGTGATCTGCTCGCTTTCGATGTGGTCGTACGAGACCTTGCCCATGTGCCAAGCGGCAGGAAAGTACTCGAAAGCAATCAGTGTTGGCTGGCGCTCCGGGTCAAGGATCTGATCGGCATACTCGGGGTAGAGCAGGACGAGATTACGCTGGATCTCGGCGCGAACTGCAGTCTCGTCGCCGGTTTCTTCCATTTTGCGCGCCATGTCGAGGAGATTGTCGTGATCTGCCAAATCATTGTAGGCAAACCTGAATGATTTGAACAAACGGTGTCGAGGCGTGTCGACGAGCTCCTCGCGACTAAGCGTCTTGAGACCGCCGTAGTAGCGCACCGACCAGTTGCCGGTCTGCGTGTCGAACAGGCAGTGGAACCACGGCGGCATCGGATCGCTGACATTGTACTGCAATGTCACGGTGACCACTTGGGCGCCGTCTGGCGCCTGCAGTTCTTCGAGCTTGCGCAGTTCGTCGATGATTTCGCCGCCAATCTCGGCGCCCTCGAAAACCGGTCCGTTTGGGATGTCGCTCTTGTCAAACAAGTAAAACGGCGGCAAGTTGAGCACGAGCGCCGGCGGCGTGGCATCTTCGTGTGGCTTACCGCGCTCGACGAGGTAGAGCGCGCGGTCGGTGCGCACCTCGTAGAGGACATTCGGACGGTGGCTGCGACGAAAGCAGAGTGCTTGCTCGCCGAGGCGAAACTCGACGCCGTTCTCTTCGGCCTTCTCTTTGAAGGCGTGCGCAAAGCCGCGTTCGCCGCGAGCGAAATACGAGTTCCAACTCGCAGTGTTGTACTCGCGACTGTTGTAGCGCGACTCAGAGACGGCACCAAATCGACGGTTGAGATCGCCGCGAAAACCGACATTGGCCAGATCCGAGACAAAGGCCTCGAATTCGCTGTTGTAACCGGGCGTGTACTCGGTTGCCGATTCGAGCGCAATGTGCGTGCCAAACTCGCGCGGCTTTCCGGCGGCGGCGTCGGCGCGTGCCTTGTCGAGCGGACAGTCGAGGCCTTGCGTGCACGCTTCGCCTGTCAGCGGATGCACTTCAGACTGACCGAAATCGTAGTTGGACAGATCGGGGCCGAGGTAGGTGAACATCGGCGGCGCCGAACCACCGCCAAGGATGCGCAGGAACAACGCATCGCCAGGCTTGTCGGTCGACGCGTATGTCGTCGAGTTCTTCAGGTTCTTGTAGCGACCGGTGAGCTCGTTGGTGAACTCGTCGTCGTTTTCGCAAAAGTTGCCATAGGCAAAGACGTCGGTGACGTCGCCGCTGGCGACGGCGTGCTCCCACGGCGAGCCGCAATCCTTGAGCACGCCGCGGCCGTGGACGCGATTGCGAAACACGGTGACGTAGCTCTTCTGCTTGAGCCAGTTGGCAAAGCGACGCTTGCGCGGCATGGTGAGCAGATTGATGCGCTGCGGACCGGTATCGGCGTAGACATCGCCCTCGCACTCTTCGAGGTCGCAGTTCTCGGGCTTCTCGAGTTTCACGCCGCGCATGTTTCCGCCGACGACGTCGCGCTTCTCGACGACGACGATGCGGTCGTTGTAGCCGTCGCGAAAGTGCGCCTCTGACCGCTCGGCCGCGTACGACAGGCCGCCGGCGCCGGCGCCAACGATCAGCACGCGAACGTGTTCGACGCGCGTCGGGTCGGGACCGTGGCACGGGCCAAGCGCACGCAGAAACTCGGCATCCTCTGACGAGTCGGACGACGACGAATCCGACGACGACGAGGACGAGTCGGACGAAGATGAAGAATCATCCGATCCGACGTGAACATTGACGTTGATCGATCCGGACGATGACGACGAAGAATCCGATTCGACGACGTGGGCCGGCGGCTTGGCGGGCTTCTTAAAGTGCAGCTGCGTGTCGTGCGTCGAGGCGGCGCGACGCGAGTTGACGTAGGTGCGTTGTTCGTGCTTGAACTGTTGCAGCGGTTTCAGCTGTTTCTGCTGCACGTGAATCGACGGCGAAGCGACAGCGATCGACGGAGTAGAGTCGTCGCGCCGCGTCGAAACCGCGAGAGCGACAATTGTGCCGACGACCGCCAGACAGGCGAGCAGCATACACAAGAACAGCGGCCGGCTGATGCGCGTCGCCGAGCGACGGTTGTTGTACATGCGAGTGGGCTGTTCTGATTCGAAAGCGCAGCGCAGTGCAATAACAGAAGTGCGCCGTTTGTTTATTGCGTCAAAATCGTGCTGTCGTTAGTTGTTGTTGCGCTCGCTGCTGCGGGTCAGCGGCTTCTTGCTGCGCGTCGACTGGTCGAGGCTGCGCGTCGACTGGCCGAGGCTCTGCTTTGACTCGGTAGACATCCTGCGACTCTCGGCGCGACGCACAGCTCGCGCAGCGACGGCAGCGGAAAAATCGGCGAGGTTGAGATTCTCGCGCTTGGCGTACTCGAGAAACGAGCCGACGCCCGACGTCGTCAGCCGCTCGACCTCGCGCTGCGGCACGTTGCGCTCGCGCAGCTCGTCGGCGACGAGCGCCACGTCGTAGTTTTCAAACATTTCCGAAACCTGTTTTGCGGCCATTTCAGCCGAGCTATCTGATTGTCCACAGTTCATCGGCGCATTCTCTGGGTGTGGCAAACAAAAAGTCTTTTTTCCGCTGCAAGATGGCGTCGTGGCTTGGCACATTTGTTGCCGAGCTCGAACCGCACCAACTCGACTGCTCGGGTTTCGTGCCGCTGCCGGTCGACGCCATCAACGTGCGCACCGCGCCCGAAGGCATCACGATTCCGACCGACGTCGGCAAGCTGATCATGTCGGACCGCATGCTGTTTGGACCGTTTTTGAAAGAGGCGCTCGAAAAGTGCGCCGTCGCCGTGGCGCTCTTCTACTCCAACACGGGCGGCACGCCAAAGCTCGTCACCGAAGCAAAGAAGTACGCCGTGCGGGCGTCCAAGTTTAGCGGCACCGACCAGCTTTCCGGGGCGACGCAAAAGTTTGTCGACGCGCTGCCGACCGTGGCGCAGGTCTTTGCCGCCGGCTCGCTCGACAAGGACGCCGTGCTCGGCGCATTCGGTTCGTTCCAGACGCTCGGTTCGTTCAAAAAGAAGGCAGCCGACAATCTCGCCGATAAGTTTCGAGCGTTTGAACCGATCATCGAGGCGATCGACGAGTTGGCGCTGCCGCCAGGTGTGCCGCGACGCGAAATGCTCGGCATCGATCGTGGCAATCTGGCCAACATCTACCGCAACGTGCTGATCGGCATGATCTACTATCTCGACGGAGACCTCAACAATGCACAGTTGTACTTTACGTCTGCCTACGCGACGAGCATCTGGTGGGCGCAGCTCTTTGTCACCGCCGACATGCTGCCGTCGCCGCCCGCCGGAAAGCCGCCGCAAAAGCAACCACCGCCGCCGCCGCCGGGCAACCGTCCACTGAAGAAATGAAATAAACACGCCTCTTCATTTCGTTCGACGCGGCAGGCTGGCGTGCCAGGCGATGAGATTCGTGATGTCCTTGGTCAGGTGCGCGTCCATCTCGTCGCTCACCGTCGACGTGCTGCGCGCCAGATAGCACGCCACCGTGAGAAGCTTGTCGATGCGATCGCCGAGTCCGCCGATCGACGTGTTGTGACCGACGCACAAAAGGCCGCGCACTTTTCCGCTGTGGTGATCGTGATCGATTTGCGCGTTCGTCTCGTCGAGCTTGATCGTGCAAAACGGAATCGCGCACTTGCCGCCCTGCTTCTTGAGCAGCGCGTCAAAGCCTTCGGCGTCGAGCTTGTAGCGACGCTTCGTGTCGGCCTCGCGCACGCACTCCTTGCAGTAGCCAACGTTGCCATTGGGGCTGGACTTGGTGTTCAGACGACGTTCGCGCTGCGTTTTCGAAAAGTCACCAGGTTGCTTCTGTTTGCGGCAGTTTGAACAGGTGATCAGCTTTGTGGCAGAGGCCGAAGCGCTCATTGTTTGTTTTCGGTCAAAGCATGAGTGATGCCGAATCGGTGTTGAAGCTGGCGATGTCGTCGGTGAAGGTCAACTCGATTGCTGACCGCAAGATCCAAAAGCTCGTTTACTGCGCGCGGGTTGTCATGGGTCTGCCGCAGCTTCAGATCGACCGCCAGGTGTACAGAATCGGCCGCGAGCCAGCTTTCAAAAGAAGATCGGTTGCGCGGCAGGCCGAGCAGCTGATCGCGCGCGAGCAGAGCAAACTCAACTGGATGATCGAGCAGGCGGCCGACATTCTGATGGACAGCGACATCGATCTGTACACACTGACGATCCGCCACAGGGAAGAGTACCGAAACATACTCTGGCAGCGATTGCTGGAGCGGGACCCGACTGAACAACTGCCCACAAATCGATGATTTCAAGAATGTCGGACGGTGTGTTGTTTAGCGAAATCAGACGCATCTTGCTCGTACATGTTCAGATGAACGAGCTAATGATGTGGCTGAGAGCACACTTGTATGTGCGCGACGTGGACGGCGAACGCGAACTGCAACGACTTGTGATTCGCGCCGATCACGAAGACGAGGTGTGGCTGTACGCCGCCGAGAGCAAGACGATTGCCCGGAACTTTGTGTTGCGCAACGAATGCGTTGCTTGTCGAAAGGTGTTCAAAGTCGATTCGCACCACATTGTCAGAGGCAAGCGCTTGATGCACGCCGACAAGAAGCGGCAACGACATTGCGAAGCGTGTCGCGAAACCTACGTTCCGCCGCCACACCCGCCGCCAGGCACAGAGAAACCATGGGAAGCTCTATGGCATTACATCGAAAGATGCCCAGCGGCACGGGTCATTTGCGACCCCAATGCAAACTGCAGACGGCAACTCCTTCTATCTGGTTAAAGAATGTGTGACGTCCCCGGCGAATGCAAGTGCAATGGTATCATCGTCACCACAAAACCTGGCGAAGACGGAAAGCTACTCAAGACCATGTCGGTTTCGCAGCTCGAGAAGGTTCACACCTGTGCAGTGACTCGTCAACTGGGCGGCGACGACAGCAAAGCGACACAGGACCTTGCTCAGTCAGCAGTTCGGTGGGAGGCGTTGGCAGAATACGCACGCTGCGCTGCGGAATGAAGAAGCGTTTCAATCGTTGTCGTTGTCAGCCGGCCGCTTCCGATGCTCGGCTTCGATGACAATAAACTGTTTGTCCTGCAACTCGATTTCGTCTTCGTCGTCCTCCTCTCCGCCTTGGCTCGTGTCGGGATTCTCGTTGAGACCGGCCACGATGTAGCGGCGAAACAGCGCCAGCAACAAAATCGTGACGCAATTCATCAGCGCAATGATGAGCCACATCAGCTGACAGTGGCGCTCGCCCGTCGCCGAGCAGTAGGTCGACAGCAGCCAGCCCGATAACGAGTCGACGATGAAGCGCGGCGCCACGAGGTAGATGCCGACCAGCGACAGGTAGATGCCTTCGCGACCCTTGGGCATGAGCAGCGTGGCGACCTCGCTCGTGCGGTGCGAGAAAATCATCTCGCCGATCGTGAAGCAGACAAACGACGCCACCCAGGCGGCGTAGCTCGGCGGCAAGCAGAAGAGAAACGTCGCCAACGCCGACACGGCGGTGCCGATCTGCACGACGGTGTAGATGCCAAAGCGACGGCCAAACACGTGGCTGAACGGCAACTGGAAGACGGCGATGATGATCGGATTGACGGCCTTGATGGTGCCAAACAGCGTGTTGTCGCCGAGCTCGCGCACGGCAAACTTGGGAAACGTCACGTCAAAGTGCGAGAACATCTTCATCAGCGGAAACATCGCGATCGAGAACAGCGCCAGCCGAATGAAGTTGCTCTCGCAGAACGTCTTGTACCATCGGTGCTTGGCACGTTCGAGGCGCTCGGCTTCGCTCGTTGTCGTTTCGCTGCTCGCCGAGAACTCGCGCACCGCGCCCTTGCTGTCGATCATGATGTTCCTGAAGCCGCACGCCACCATCGCCGCAAACAGCGTCGTGATCGCGCTGAACAGGATGATAATGCGCGCCGCCGTCGCCGAGTAGTCGCCGTAGACGGCGACCGAGTGACGCGTCCTGAAACGCGCGCGAATAAAGTCGGAAAACACGTAGCCAAACGACGCGCCAACGTTGGCAATGTTGTAGGTGTTGGCGCACATGATGCGCAGCGTCTTCCTGTAGGTGAAGCGCTTCGTGGCGATCGTGATGACGGGCGCCGAGAAGGCGATCGACAGCGGCAGCAGAAACGCGACGACAAACTCGATCATGCGCGGCGACCAGGCGAGCGCCAGCGACAACGAGCCGACGACGCCGAGCACGCCGCTGATCACAAACGACGCGCGCACGCCAATCTTGTCGATGAAGCGGCCGATCAGCAGACTCAGCACGAAACACGAGACGGCGCTGATGGCCAGAAGCGTCGTCGCTTCGACGTCGGTGTAGCCAAACTCGTCGCTCAGATAGATCACCAGGATCGTCGAAATCGCCGTCGTGCCAAACGCCGAGATGATGATGACGAGCAGCAGCAGCTTGAGTTCGCGCGGCCCCGTCGCAATCGCATTCCACGCCTCTCTGTACGGACTCAGCAACGAGCCGCACTTCATCCTGCGTTTGCGTACGCTTGTACGATGCGCGTGCGCGTTTACATCAGTGCCAGGCGTTCAGTTTTGCCATTTTTAAGCTCTGCCTCGGGCGCGAATCTATCGCGCGTGTGTCTAGCTTGTTGTGCAATCGATTTCAAACTAGACACGCCAGCACACAGACATGGCCGACATTTCGCGCGAACTCAATCTGCTCTACAGCGACTGCAAGAAGAAGAAAAAGGTCGTGTGCACGACGGTCGAAGAGCCCGAGCCGGAACCGGTACCGACCCCGGCTCCGGCGCCCGACTGCAAACCGCCAAAGGAGTTGCTCGACCAGATAGCCAAGCTGAAGCGCGACCTCGACGATCTGCGCGCGCTCTACGCCGAGTCGGAGCGCAAGTATCAGGCGTTTGTCGCAAAGCAGCAGGCAATCGACAAGGCGCAGGAGAACAACACCGGCAAAATGGAGAACGACTACGAAGTCGAGCTCGGCGAGCTGCGCGCCAAACTGGCGGCGGCCGAGAACGAGAAGATCGAGCTGGCCAAGCGCGTCAAGTCTGCGACGGAGCAATCCGAAACACTCGACCTCGTGATCAAGATCATGAAGGAAGAGTACAAAGAGCTCAAGGAGAAGTACACGCAAGAGCGCGAGCGACTCGTGGCGTTTGATCGCGAGATGACGGTCAGCCGCGAGAAGTTGCAGGCGCTGGTGAACAAGTACCAGGAGCAGGTCAACGAGCAGCTGGCCAACTGCGATCGAGCCGAAACCGCCGCCGCGTTGAAGGTCGCCGAACTCGAGGCGAAACTCGAGAACGCCAACGAGAAGCTCAAGCGCATCGAACTCGAAAAGAGCGAGGCGATCGTCGAGAAGCAGGAAGCGCAGGTGCGCGAGGCCGACGCCGCCAAGCAGGCCGCCGAGGTGGCAACAATCAACGAAGACTTTCTGGCGCTGATCGCGTCGCTGCAAGACGATCCACAGGCGGCCAACATCGCCAGCAAGCTGCCGGGCCTGATGAACAGCGACGCCATTCTGCGCTCGAAGAAGCAGTCGGCGGTGAGCGTCTTTGCCGACTACGTCAACGAGTTGCTGCAGTTTGTGCGCGGCTACGCTCGCTCGGTCAACTCGGGCAAGATTGCCGAACAGAAGGACGCACTCGACGACTTTAACAAGGTCGTCAAGCAGGCGCAGGGCATCGCCAAGGCGCTGCGCAAAGGCGCGCAACCGGGCAGCATCGCCGACCGACCGGGCGCGGCGACGACCGAGGCCAAAGGAACGGTCGAGGCGTTTGGAAACTACTTCATTCTGCTGGCCGAGAAGGTGCGCACATTTCTCTCCGTCTACAACAGCATGCAGAAGAAGGGCCAGCTCAAAGTTGTGTCGACGATTCTCGAGCCGACGCTCGGAACGGGCAAATTTTCGACCGCAAACACGGACGCGACTTTTGCCAGCTACGTCAAGAGTCGCGGCGGCAAGGACGGTGCCGTGCTTGCTGAGCAGGTGCTCAACGCTGCGTCGGGCGTCTACGACGCGGCTGCCGACATCGTTGCAATGACGATGCCCGAGCGACCCGAGCAGATCGACGAGGACCGCGAATTTCAGTTCTACGCCTTCATCAAGGCGGTGCTGCTGTACGGCGCCGCCTATCTGTCGGACAACGCCACCGACGTGAAGCGCGCCGTCGACGCGCGGTCAGGCTTCGTTGCGCAGTTCAAAGAGGTCGCGACGCAGTGGTACGGCATTCTGACGGGCGACGGCGACACGACGCTGCTCGAGAAGGCCAAGAAGAAGGCCAAGTCGCTGAATCCGTTCAAGGCCAAGGACCAAGTGCCGGCGGCTGCACGAGTCGGTTCGCGAATCAACCACTTCAATTGAACGCTTCATTCGAATCCTCGTCGCATCGGCATTCGGTGTGTAACGGTTGCGGGCGCCGGAATCGTTGGCACAGGCAAGATTGGCGTTTCGTCAGCCGTTTCGACGCGCGACTGGCGAATGCGCCGCCGACTAAACGCCGCGTACGCGGCGCACGTGCAACCGACAATGAGACAAAAGATCACCGCAACAATAAAGTAGGGCGTCGCCGAAGCGACCCCGCTGCGCGAAGCGTCGAGCGGCGGTGCGGCACCAAAGCCCGGCGCCTCGACGCCGACGACCGCCTCCTCGCAGCCGGTCAACGAGTAGCGCTGACACGAGTCGGCAAAGTTGGCAAACGACGGCGCCGCCGTAGCAGTGCACTGCGGCAAGTCGTCGTTGCAGCGCGTCGACGCAATGCGTGCCGTCGCCGATGACGCGAGCGCGTGCGCCGAGCACTCGTAGCTGACGAGCGTGATGCGAATCTGTGTGTTTGGCATCAGCGACGGCAGCGCGTAGGCAAACGACGCCGTCTGATCGCGCGCGCTCTCCTCGGTGTTGAGCAGCTGCACGCCCGGTAATCCGGGCGCTTCGACAAGCACCTTGATCGGCAGGTGGTCGCCGAACCGCTCGCCGCACACCAGCTGTTCGTTGTCGGTGGCGTTGCGTTGAAAGCTGACCACGACCATGCCCTCCTCGCTCGGATCGGCACCGAAAGGATTGCTGATTGTAAACTGGTGCATCAGACCGCCGCGATTGACGGCCGCTGAACACTGTGCCATCAAATCGGTTGTGTCAGATGGGCAACCAAAGTTGGCAAACGTCTGCGTGTTGACGCACAGCGCATCGAGGCAGTAGGTCGCGGCCGTCAACGCGAGCGTCGAAGGCGGCAGCGTTGTGCGACCGATTGGCAGTGTGATTGGCGGCGGCGTCGGCGGGCAGCCCGAGCACGCGGGTACCGATCGCGCCAGCGTTGCTTGACACTGACGGATGTCGATCGTCTGATCGCAGCGATTCCACGCAACAATGTCGGCGGCGCACGAGCTGTCGCGAATCTCGGCCGTGATGTTGAAGTGCGACACCGGATCGGCCGAGCAGTAGACAAACTGCGCTTGGACGCGGACGACTTTGGCGCCGACGGCCAGCGTGTTCCAGCCAAAGGAGATCGACGCCATGCTTGCGACGCCGCTCGACGCGACGCTGTTGAGTTCGTAGGCGTTGAGTCGCGTCACCGAGAACGCTTCGGCGCAAACGTAAGGCCGGTTGTCGTCTTCGAGCGGGCCGACTCCAATCGAATTGAGACGCAACGTCAGCGAGTCGTGTCCGAGCGGCGATGCGCCCAGGTTTGACACGTCGGCTTCGACCGTAACGAATTGCCGATTGAGGTTGGCACACTTGTTTGGCGAACACTTTGATCGCAACTTGAGTAGCGTTGCGCACTGATAGCAGGACGTGGCAGACGCGTCGAATTCGACCAGCAGGCCGCCCGTCGAACCGCTTGGCGGTGGGCGTCGCGTGCACGGTGGCACCGGCGCGAGACCCAAGTCGATGCCCGACTGCGCGCCGACGAGAAGCGGCGTCTGCAGCGATTGCTGAAAGCGATTTCTCCGCGCCAGCGTGCCCGGAATGATTGTCGGTCTGAAGCCAAACGGAATCGTGTCGTTGAGCACGCGAACAATGTACGGCGCCACCGGAATCGACGTAAAGGTGTAGACGCCCTCGGAATTGCTCGTCGTTGTGCGCACATCCGACGCGTTTGTCGAGCTCTCCAGATAGAATCGGACATTGCTCACGGGCACTTCTGGCGGCACGTTTGTGAAGCCGTCGCCGCTCGTGTCGCGAAACACAAGACCCGACACTGTCGACGCCACTGTCGGCGCCGGCGTCGCGGTCGCAAGCGTCGTTGTTGTTGTCGTTGTCGCGGTAGTCGACACCGCCGGAGTCGGCGACGAAGCAGGAGAAGGCACCGCCGTTGTTGCGCCGACCGACGAGCACAACGGCGAGCAGTTGCCCGACGAAAAGCGCAGCGTCAGAGTCGGACTAAAGACTGGTGGGCGCGGCAGTTGATTGCCGATGTCGGTCGGATTGACGCACGGCTCGCCGCCGGTGCCCGTCACTTGACCCGGCAGCAACGTCGGCGTGCAGATCTCAAACGGCGTGACCGAAACGACGACGTTGATTGCCGTCAGCGCGGTGGCGTTGGTGCGGAAGCGAATCGCGATGCCGAGCGTCAGTTCCTCGTTCGGATAGATCGGCATTGTCTGGCCGACGGCAATGGCAAAACGTTGCTTGTAGTACGCACCAGTTTCGGTCGCAGAGCTGAGCGCAAACAGCGCCGGGCTGACGGTTCGCGACGGCGGCAGGAACGGCGACAGACCGACGAGCGTGATCGCCTGAACGGTGCCGTTGAGCGCAGGCACCGGATTCATGACGTGCACCTCGATAAAGTAGTGGTAAAGCGGACTGCGAAAATTCAAACCGGCAGCCGGATTCGTCAGTTTTGCGCGCAGATTGACGACGTTGCTCTGCGGCGTCGAACAGGCCCAGGTGCAGTTGTCGGCCAGCATCGGCGTCGTTACCGCGACGTTGGTGTCGATGAACGCGGTCTCGCTGCAGTCCGTGACGGTGATGCGCGAGCAGGTGAAGAATTGGCTCGGCGCCGGCGACAGAACCTGGTCCTCGGGTGTGTTGCAGCGCAGGTAGTTGCAGCGCACCGCATCCTCGGTCGGCTCGCACTGCAGCGTGTCTTTGCAGCACGGCAGCGTCTCGACGGCGGGCGTCGTCGCCACGTAGCTCGTCTGCACGTTGCAGGTGAAATCCGAGAAGCCGCACGTCGACGCGACGCAGGGCGACGCCGATTCGACTTGCAGCGCTGCACACGTGCCGGCGTTGGGGCAGCAGCCTTGCAGCGTCGCGTTGGCCGTGAGGCAGTTGAATTTCGGCAGAAACGTCAGCGACGCGTTGGCAACGACTTCGCTCGCGCCGCAGCCGAGCACTTCGAGACACTGGTCGTCCGACGCGCACTGGCCCGGCGCGAGTGCGGCGCTCGAGCAGCACGACGAACCGCCGGCGCCCGAGAAGTAGGTCGCCGTGCAGCGATTTGTCAGCGTGTTGCAGGTGTTGGTCGTGCACGTGATGCCGTCGTCGCAGTCGAGATTCGACGTGCAGACGCAGTTCTTGTCGATGCCCGTCGCGCACACCTTGCCGGTGAGCGGCGCCACACGCGGCACGCACGCGCCAACCAGACAGCGCGCACCCGACGCAGTTGGACAATCGGCCGGACCCTCGCAGCAGCCGGCGTAGGTGTCGCTCGCGACGCAGTTGCGCGAGCCGCAGTGATAGACCGAGCACGACGAATTGCTCGCCGGACAGCCGCCGTCATCGTTGCAGCAGAACGACAGATCGTCGCGATAGTCGGTGGTGTCGGGAATTGCACAGCGGCCGATGGGCAAGCAGCCAGTCGTCACAAGACATGTCTTTTGTTGGCACACCGCCAAATCGGTGGCGTTGTTGACTTCGTCAAAGCAGCACAGACTGCCGACGTCGTTGCACGCCGATTTGACGATGGCGGCCTGCGTTGCGTTGCTCGGATAGAGCGGCACGCAGTTGCCGCCGGTGCAGCCAAACGTGATGTTGTAGGTGGCGAAAACGGTGTGCGGCACGGCACTCGCGCACGTGTTGCAGTCGGCGGCCGACGTGCACGAGCTCTCCAGACACGCCGCGCAAACGGCGGCGACAAACGAAAACAAAAGCAACATCGAGATCGGGCGCACGATTGTAGACACAGTCGGCGACGTCATGTATGAAACGGGTGATTCGTTTTTCATTCCCTTTTCTCGCGCTGCTGCTGCTGCGCACGCTGCTGCTGCCCCGCTTCGTCGTCGGCGCCAAACAATAGCACCGCCACGCTCCGCGAATAGGCCGGAAGCTGGCGCGCCACGACAATCGGAAAGAGCGCGATCCGATAGACGGCGTAAAACGACGCCATGCCGACGGCAATCGCCATGTAAGTGATGACGATGTTCTGAACAACAAACGCCAGCGCAAGCCAAAATTGATATCTGCTCTCCTTCACGTCGTCGAGTGTGATCATTGTTTGTGGCGCGGTGCAATGTCGACAACACTCGCCGCGATCCACGCCGATCTGCGCGAGACGCGCGACAACGTGCATCGCACGCTGAGTTTGCTGACCGACCGCGGCACCAAGCTCGAGGCGCTCGTCGAAGCATCGCACGAACTGTCGCTCGAATCGAAGCGCTTCGAACAGACACTCGACAGACACTGGCGCACGCGCACCAAAGTGGCGCTGGCGCTGTGCTGCGTGGCGCTGATTGTGTTGGCTGGCTGCTGGCCGGCGGCGTCTCCGACCAATGCCAACTCGATCGCAAGATGAGCAACACCGTCGCCGACAACAGAGAGTACACGGCCGACGACTGGAAGGCCGAAGTCAAGCGAATCAAGAATGTGGCGGTGATTGTCCTTATCCTCTGCGTGCTGGTTCGAATCTTGGGGTGGCTCGCACCGCAGGATCAAATCAAACAATGAGCGACATGCAATTGGACGCCACACCGGCAGAAATGGCCATCGACGCACAGGCGACAGTCGAAGACGCACAGTCAAACACCGGCCACAATACGCAAATTGCCGGCGGAACCGAAGGACCGCTTTCGAGCACCGATTTTCGCGTCGTCGAAGTGCCGCAGGCCGACGGCACGTTGCAACAGTTCAAGGCGATTCAGATTCCGCTCACGCAGGCGTACGAGCAGCACGTCGCCGAGCACGGCCGTCGCATTGCCGACAGCGAAGAAGACGACCGGCGTCTGTGGTCGGCGCTGCAGTTTGCGCAGTCGTCGGCCGGCAATCCGGAGATGGCCGAGGCGCTGCAGAAGATCACCACGAGCGAGCAGCTGCTGGCCTACTTTACGGAGCGCAATCGATTCGGACGCGCGGGCAACAACCCTGAGAACATGAAGCGTCTGGGCCACCAGCGACACGCGGCGCTGATCGCCCAGGCGGCGCGCGCTCTGGAGGACGGCACGTCGCCGACGTCAGAGGCGGTCAAATACACCGTCGAGGAGTTGCAGAAGCGCAACATGGTCGAAGACGCTCCCGATGTGAAGCTGACGGAGAACACCGTCGCGGCGCGCGTTGCCAAGATTCGCGAACTTCAGGCGCTCGGCTACGACGTCGAGATTGGCAACGCATCGGACGAGCTTCGCGACGCGCTTGGCATTCCGAAAGACGAGCACGACATGCTCGCCGAAAACGCGGCGAAAGCCGAAGTCGCGGTGGCCGGCGGCCTGCTCACCGACGACACGCTCGACGCGTCGACGAATCCGACCGCAGCACAGGCGCTGACGACGCAGGTGCAGGGCGCCGCCGTGCTGATTCGGGCGGCGCGCGCCAACGCCGATCCGATGGCGCGCTGCTCGCACCCGCAAGGCGCACGCGTCGGTCGCGTCTTCACGTTCAGCGCACGCGACTTTTCCAACGAGATCGCCAAACTCGGCACGGGCCACGAGCGCGTCGACAAGGGTCTGCCGATTGCGCCGATCGTCGCCGAAGATTTCCTCGGCAAAGTGTTTGCCACGTCGCTCGGCGCCGACCTCTACGCCATGCGTCTCGACACGCTGGTGCGCACGTCAAAGCTCTACCTGCTCGTCACCGGCGTGCCGTCGGAGAGCTCGCTCCTGTTCACCGACGTGAAGATGTTCTACATCGGTCTGCTCAAGTTTCTCGCGGGCACCGACCTGCGTCCGAGCGAAGTCAAGCTGCGCGAGAAGGAGCAGGCCGAACGCGAGGCGACGGCGCAGCGCCTGCAAGCGCTCGGTTTGTCGGCGGCCGTGAACAACGAGCCGGTGCCCGACGACAAGCGCACCGAGCACTCGAAGGAGCGCATTCTCACGATCCGCACGCTCGTCGAGCACGAAGCGATGGAGAAGTTCTTCAACACGGTTCGCGAAGCGATTGCCGGCGTCGCCGTCGGCGACGATCTGGCGGTGCGCCAGTGTTTGGCCGACATCCACGAGGCGCAGCGCATACTGTGCATCGAAACGCTCAACGCCTACGAGTTGGCTATCATGCTCTTCTACGAGCGGCAGATTCCGATGCAATATCGACAGGCGCTGATGACGCCGATCGAGAACGTGTGCGACGCGTGCGCCAGCACCGAGGCAAAGAAGAACGTCGTCGCGCGTCGCGAGTGGGTGCAGCACTTTCGTCGCACGCAGTACCTGTTCAACGAGGCGACGTACGAGAAGCGCTTCTCGCTCGGCCACTTGCAGGCGCCGAATCAGGGTCACGACAAGGTCGACCTGACGCGCAAGGTCGCGCCGTCGTACCAGGAGGTGTGGGAGTTTGTGCGCTTCATCGCGCTCAAGATCAGCGAGACGCAATTCGAAGCCAACGAGCCGGACGCGGTCAAATACGTCGCGCGCTACGTCAACCAGATGCAAACGTCTGCGCCGACGGCGCCGAATCAGGTGGCCAAGCACAAAGCCAAGGGCAAGAAATGAACGCGTTTCATTTGGCGTCTGCCTACACAAATGCAAGCTTCCTGCGATTGGCTTCGTCAAACGAGACGACGGCGTTGCGGATAAACTCGATGCCGAGCGACAGCTCGCTCGCCGAGTACTCGCCCGCTTCGCCGATGTTTTCGGCCAGCAGGTGTTTTGGCAGAAACGTGCTGCAGCGCACGTGACCGATGCCGTCGACTTCGATCTGCTGCACCAGACGCGAAGGCTTTTGTGTGGTGCGATGCTGCTGCGGCGCGGCAGTTGTGTTGGTCGTTCGCGGTGTCGGACCGGTGCCGCCCTTGCCCAAGATCTTGCGCATCAGCTCGCGGCCGCGCTTGCCAAACGATCGCAGCTGCGTCTCCTCGGGCAGGTCGACGCACAGCGTTTCGTCGCGTGCGACAACGGTGATCCGGTCGCCCGAATCGCCCTCGGTCCAGACCGAGCCGCGCGCCGGAATCGTCAGGCCCTGCTTCATCAGGTAGAGCAGCGCCAACGAGAACGTCTTGAATGTACACGGCGCAACGAGGCCGGCGACGACGGCCGGCGCGCTGAAACACAGCTTCCACAGTCGCGTGGCGCGTTCGCAAAACACCGCCACCTGCGCCCGGTCGTACTCGACGATGCGCATCAGACTGAGCTTCGACTGCGGCGTGAAGAACGCCGCCAAGCAGTGCGTGTAGACGGGCATCTGAAAGGCGCGCTTCTGTGCCGAGTGGTAGGCGCTGAGCGAGGCGCGCATCTCGCTCGACACCTTGAACAGGCTGGCTTCGTTGATCTGCCGCCGCGCCTCGCCGTCAAACAGAATGTCGCAGATGACGTCCTCGCAGACCGACGCCAGAATGCGCCCGGCCTCTTCGATGATCTGATCTTTGCGGTACTCGAAATAGCTGTTCTCGCTGAGTCGCGCGCGTTTGTCTTGCTGTTCGATACTCTCGACGCGTCGCTTCTGCGCCGCTCGTTTGTCGATCAACACAGGCGGCAAATCGGCTACTGCTGCTGCTGCTGCGGGCGCAGTTGTCGAAGTGCAACGCGAGAGCGGAGGCGTTGCGCTCGACGCTGCTCTTGGCGCCGCGCTAGCGGCTTCGATTGCCTTTACGATTGCCGTTTGTCTGCGCAGCTTGGCGTCGGCGTTGTGAAACTGATCCTGCATGCTCTCGAGCTCCATCCGGCCGAGGCGAAAGTTGAGACTGGCGTGCGATCGCGTGTGTGCATCGTCGGACGAAAAGTCCTTGCCCGAACCGCCCGTCTGCATCAGGTGGTGCGACACGACCTTGCCGCTAAACACGCAGATGATGTTTGTGTCGGCCGACGTCGTCGTGCACGGACACTCGCTCGCCAGCTGCACGTCGGCGTCGTTCCGCCCGCGGCCGCTGCCGCCGCCACACTCGTGCACGACGGCGTGCTGCACACAGGCATAGATCGACAACTCTTCCGACAACATGATGTAGCAGAGATCGGCGACGCACAGCTCATTGCATGGCGAACAGTCTGTTGGCCGATCGTAGACACCAAAGTGTTCGCGCACCAATCCGTAGAAGCAGGCGACGAGTCGACTCTTGTACTCCTTGACCGACCACGTCCTGCGCGATGCCTCGTGAATAAACTGCAAAATGCCGCGCTCGACGTTGCGCCGTCGTTTCAGCGTGTCGAGTCGCGAATGAGCCTCGACAATGCGTGCAATGTCGCGCGTGTCTGTCAGATCGACCAACGGCTGTCGACTGCTTTCACGCAACTGTTTGCCCAGTTCGAGTATGTTGCGATGATCGATGTCGTCGTTCATTTGTTGTTTGTCGACGTGGCTGCGCCAGCTGCGCCAATCATGTGTTTGATTCGCTCGACCGCTGCGCGTGCCGTTTCGGCAGTCCAATGCGACATGTGCAGCGTCGGCGATGTAGGATCAAAATCGACGAGCTGCCGCAGCGTCAGCGGCGCGCACACGTTGCCGGTGTCGGGGTGCAGCGAAAACGGCAGCTTGAGCAGGTGCGACGCGTCGGCCGTCACCTTGCGATCGAGCCGCGGAAACATGCATCGATACAGCAGCTCAAAGTGCGGATACCAACGCCTGTCGGAATGGCGCGCACTCGTCGTTGCCGCCAGCATCGCGATGCTGGAAAACGAGTCGTAGTCGAGCACGCCGGCTGCGATCCAACGATCGACGAGCACGGGCGGCAGCGACAACGGCTCCAGCACCACTGCCCTCCGTTCAGCGACGCTGAACAGCGACTGGCTGGCGATCAGCTTGGCAAACAGTGGCTCGACGTCGCTCAGCACGTTGGCAAAACACGCCGCCGGAGCCGCTCCGGCTTTGAGGCGCGCCGGCTCATTGGCGATGTAGTCGACGAGCAGCTCGCGCGCCTGATTGTCGAGGTGTGCAAACTGCTCGTCAAAGACCCAGCAGTGAATGCCGCGCCTGCCGCTGAAGAACCAGACGATTTTGCGACACCCAAGCGCGTGCCGCAGGAAGCTGTCGAGAAACAGCGCCGCCGCCGCCGCGAGCGGCCAGCACGCGCGGCAGCATTTCCGTGCCGCACCGCAGCAATGCCTCAAGTCCGGATAGTCGTTCAGGTCGATGTCAAACGTCAGCTCGCGACGCGCAACAGCTTCGTGCAGCTGCGCCAAGTCGCGCGCGTCGCCGACTCGCGACGGACTCACGTAAAAGACGGCGCCAACATCGAGCTGCAGCAGCTTGTTGAAGCGCTCGAGAAAGCGTTGCCAATCGTCGGGCGTCGCAATCGTGTTGTAGCGCACACGCACCGGCGTATTCTTGATGGCGTTGGGCAGCGTGACGACAAATTCGCGCTTCTCGATCGCCCACAAGTTGCTGTCGACGGCATCGGCGTGCGCCAAAAGCTGGAGCACAAACTCGATCGGAAAGATAGTTGCGTAGTAGCGCTCGACGTGCGCCCGCGTGCTCATCGTGAATTGTGGACGGTTGGAAGACCAGCCAACGAATGAGTCAACGAATGAAGCACGCCAAGCTCGTGCTGGTCTGTCTTCAGCCGGCTCGCGCCTACTTCTTTGTGCCGGCGACCAACGAGCGAGGCGAAGCGGTGCTACAGTACATCCGCAAGTGTCGCGAGGCCGGCGACTTTGGCAGCATCGACGAGAAGACGTGCATGGAAGCGCTCTACGTGTGGTTTACAGAAAAACGAGCGCCGACACAGGAATTTCTCACCGACGTCATCGCCGGCGAGTGGCAGCTGGACAGCAAGATGCCGGCCGGCGAGTGCCGGCTCGAACACGTTCAAATGTTTGACGAGCAATAAAGTTTTTTACTCGGTTCACGCAGCGCACAGTTCGTAGTAGCGATCGAGAATCGCCTGGTACTTGTCTTCGGCGCCGTCGGCTTCGAAGCCGAGGATGCCGTCGACGACGCGAAACAGTTCGTCTTCGAGCTGCGTCGACGGCGTCGGCATTGCAGCGACGACGGCTCGCGACCACACCGCGTAGCCGGTGATCATTTCCTCGCTCCAGTTGGGCGGCGGCGACTCGCGCAGCTTGCGGCAGTTGCTGATCTTGTCGCCGACCTTGATGTTCTGCGCGCTCTCGCTCATCGTCCTGGCGTGCTCGATCTGCGCCTTCTTGCGCTCGAGCTTGTTCAGCGCCTTGTCGTCGGTCACCTCGCTGACCAGCGCCGCGACGCGTTCGCCAAACAGCGCGCGCAGCTCTTCAAACGTCGTCTTTGTATCTTCCAATGTATCGTGCAACACGGCTGCACACAGCACGTCGACATCGGTGATGCCGGCGCTGATCAGCAACATGGCGACATCGATCGTGTGCGTGACGTACGGGTCGGCCACGCCCTTGCGGTACTGTCCGTCGTGCTTGCAGATGGCAAAATTGATGGCTCGTAAAAGTTTTGTCGAATTCATTTTTTTGTTTCTTTGTTTTAGGCGGGTTGTGTTCAAGTCGGCGCCGGACTGTGACCGTCGATTGTCCCCCCCCACCAAACAACCCTCCCAACCAACATTTGAGGCTCGCCGCTTTGGATCTCTTCAAAACATGGGTATAAAACCTAATATCATGACGCTTAGGATCGAATCCGACCACTTTGAAAAATCTGAAAAAATTTTAAACTATTTGGTTAGGGTGCTTCTCCCTGGGAGGTCAGATTTGAAATAGTTTAAAAAAATAGTTTCAAAAAAATTAAAAGTGCTCAGATCGGCCTGATACTTTGGATTTAGAGGTTTTGCATATGGGTTTTTCACAGATTTCGAAGGGCTAGGATCAAATCCCAAAACCAGGTTTTGGGTCGGTGTGGGGTGGGTCGGGGGGGCGGGGGGTCCCGACACCCCAACCGCGACTTTTTCGATTTGATCCTAACGCTTGAAATCCTGTGAAAAACCCATATGCAAAACCTCTAAATCCAAAGTATCAGCCAAATCGGATCACTTTTAATTTTTTGGGAAAAAATTTTAAACTATTTCGAGCCACCTGCATACATCTCGGAGAAGCACCCCGCCCCCCCCCGCAACTTGCACGAACCACAACTCCCCAAAGACATGTCCGATTTCGATTCTGATTGAAGATTCGTTGATATTGATACTTCAAATATGTAGGTGCAAAGTTTCATCGCAATTGGAAAGGGTCATTTTGATCGGGGCTGCCGGGGGGGGTGCTTCACCGAGCTGTATGCAGGTGGCTCGAAATAGTTTAAAATTTTTTCCCAAAAAATTAAAAGTGGTCCGATCTGCCTCAGACTTTGGATTTAGAGGTTTTGCATATGGGTTTTTAAGCC
>ERZ795030.2597-NODE-2597-length-21056-cov-6.904195_pt1 | contig 21056 bp, 19 predicted proteins | sample MGYA00375122_ERZ795030 | MGnify/ENA primary metagenome ERZ795030 (study PRJEB30165, sample SAMN05720146) | activated sludge metagenome | isolation source: anaerobic digester from wastewater treatment plant | place: Japan | collected 2015-04-20 ... | reverse complement strand
TTTTACCACCGGGAGATTCTACTTTCAACCTGTTTGATTTTTAGGGGGGAGCGCACAAAAGGTTTACTCAAAAGCTAAATGGTACGGGAAGCATTGCCAAGGTCAAAGCGAAGTTGATTTGGCGGGATTAGGACCAACTATTCGAGCTGAGCATCATGGGAATATCGAATTTAGGCGTTTGTCAAAAGAACATGGCGGCAAGTACCTAAAAGAGCTTGAGGCGGGACTGAAAGAAAGACGGTTGACTGTCAGAGAATGCGCGAGGATTCAAACTTTCCCTGATGATTTTATCTTCACAAGAAGCGCCTCTGTTTTAGGCCCAGATTTCGCATTGAGTCCGTCTGATGGCTACCGGGTGATTGGCAATGCGGTGCCGCCGTTGCTGGCTTTTCACTTGGCGTGGCGCTTGCAAGAGTTATGGCCATCGCTTTTTAAGAAAGGATCAAAATGATTATATCCAAAAGAGCTGATGCTAAAGAAGACGCGTTTGTATCATTATTGAATAAAGGAGTCGGCGCTATAGAAACGGAAGCGCTAAAGACGCCGAAACGTTATTGTGGGTTGTCTTCGTTCGAATTTGAAAAAGAAGTCTATAACGCAATGCTGATTTCTTCAAAAAAGACGGAATTTGAAGGGACTATTCAACTCATGTCGGGGCACAAATTTCCGGATATTGTTGCTAAAAAGTATTACGGTGTAGAAGTGAAAATAACGAAGCAAGATCATTGGCGTAGCACCGGTAATAGTGTTCTTGAGACGACAAGAATTGAAGGCGTGGAAAGAATATATCTTTTTTTCGGAAAGCTGGTCGCTCCGCCGAGATTTAAGTTTAGAAAATATGAAGAATGTCTTTACGACATAGCGGTGACTCATTCTCCGAGATATTTGATCGATATGGAATTAGCTTCGGGTAGTACCATCTTTGACAAGATGGGGACTGGATACGATATCTTGAGGAAATTAGACAATCCTATCAAGGAAGTCGTTCGCTACTTTCGTAAAACCGCTAAAAAGGGCGAAGAGCCTTGGTGGATGGATCCCGGGGAGGAAGTCGAAGCGACATTAAGCCCAACGGTGACCTTGTGGAGCAATTTATCGGAAGAGAAACAAAATTTATTTAGAAATGAAGCCATGGCAAGATTTCCGGAAATATTCGGTAGAAGTCAGACCAAGTATCAAAATTTTGCGGCTTGGTTAGCCGCTCGACACGGTGTTGTTGATTCCTCTCTCCGTGATAGATTTACGGCTGGAGGGCAACAGACGATCGTGATTAATGGTGAGGCTTATCATAAAATCCCCAAAATTTTCTATTATCTTCAAAAGAACGCCAAGGAAATTATTGATATCGTTTCGAGGCTTACCGTTGAAGATGTGCGTCACTACTGGGGTTTGAAGGAATACATTAAATCGAGCGAGCTTGTGGACACTTGGGGCCGGTTAGTGATTCATCATTCAAAAGATATCTTACCCATGACTGAGAAATTCATTGTGCATCTTTTGGGAGACGCTTTTGGTGAGCGCAAATCGCCTAAATCGCTAAAAGACGCCATGAAACAATACGGATTGCGGTACTAAACATGGTCAGGAGAAAGATTAACAACTATTTAGGACGAAACTTTAACAAAGAGCGGACGGCTGACAAAATCTCTAAAGAGCGTCGTTCAGCGGTGATGTCTAAAATCAGATCCCGAAATACGAAATTCGAAGAGGATTTTATTCAAGCGTTGAAACGAGCCACAAAGATGAAGTTTGAGAGGAATGTCCACTTGATAAAAGGCAAACCGGACATTGTCTTCAAAAAAGCGAAGGTTTGCGTGTTTCTGGATAGCGATTTCTGGCATGGTTGGCAATATCCTCGGTGGAAGCATCTTTTAAAAAATGATTTTTGGCGTGAAAAGATCGAGAATAATCGAGTTCGTGATCAAAGAACCACGTTTTTCTTAAGAAAACATGGTTGGGTTGTAATCCGGATTTGGGAACATGCGATAAAAAACAATATCAATCTGGAAATTCATAAAATCATTAAGGCTTTGAAAAATAATCCTAAAGGATGCCGATGAAGTATTTTGATCATGAGGAATTATTGAAACCGCCAATTAAGCGAGCGGCATACAGCGACAGGACGGCTTGGCTTATGGCCAAGATGTCCAAGCTGGCGTATTTGCCTTTTGAAAAAGACGATACCGAGTTAACGTCTGTATTAAGGCAAGCCGGATTCTCATTGGTTAAGACATTTAACCAAGGCGGAACACAGGCTTTTTTGGCAAAAAGGGATTCAGACAAGATAGCAGTTTTATCGTTCAGGGGCACGCAGACCGAGGGTTTAACCATTGAGACGTTCTTTGATGTGTTCACTGATTTATACGCCACTATGCGGGTAGATCAGAATAACGTAAAAACTCATAAGGGTTTTTTCTCGGCTTTTCAGGGAATAAAGGCGGCTGTCCTTCAACAGATTCAGAGCTTGGCAGATTACGGGTTATATGTAACCGGACATTCACTTGGCGGGGCATTGGCGTTAATCGCGACGTCAGAAATAAATTCGGACAACTTAGGCGCTTGTTATACGTTCGGAAGTCCTAAGGTTGGTAATGAGGAATTTGACGATGAGATAAAGGCGCCGATTTATCGAGTTATTAATTCTTTTGATGTTGTGCCGTTCTTGCCGTTTACGCCGATTATGTTGCCTCTGTTCTGGCTGATTAAGAAGAAGGTAAAAAACGATAAGATCAAAATCCTTGCTGATGATTTTTCTGAATATCAGCATCATGGAGATATGCGGTTTTTGACAAATGTGGCAGTAAACGCCGAGGCGAAGGTGTTGACTGAATATCCTGAGCTGAATAGATCATTAAATTTGATTCGCCTATCATTTACGGTCGCGAAGGATATTGGCGTGCGACATCATTCGCTTGACGCTTATTGCGAGAAATTAGCTGGTTGGGCTTTGAAAAGAAATGTTGAATAGAAAAAACAAAGATGATTTTCGAATGGATTCTTGGGAGGATTAATAAAGTGTAATGCCACCGGTTAAGCAAGCGAATTCCAAGTGAGAACGGCGCCTGTTCTTGGGAAAGGCTTCGACTTTCCGGCTCGATCAGCAGATTGTTAATAGCATTTTTATTGAAAAATGTTATTAACAATGGTACGCTTAAGACATGAAACCGCCTTTTGATATCACCCCCAAGATCCTGAATCTTACCGCCGAGATCAGCACCATGATCGGCCGGTTAGAGGGGGCTCGTTTAAAGATCCCTCTTGTTGACCTCAGGCGACAGATTGATGCGTCATCCATTCATTCCAGCTGTGTCATAGAAGGCAACAAGCTGACCCTTGATCAGGCTACGGATGTGATCAACGGCAAGCGCGTGATCGGCCCCAAAAAAGACATCCTTGAGATCAGGAATGCCCATGAGCTTTACGCCAGGATCCGGGACTTTGATCCGCGTAAGGAAAAAGACCTTCTGCGCGCGCACGGGATTCTGATGAAAGGCCTTGGAGTGACGGCCGGAAAATATCGCCGGACAGGCGTTATGGTCAGAAGTCAGGATGCTGTTATTCATACGGCCCCGCCATACCGGCAGGTCCCTCGATTGATATCGCGGCTTTTCGAGTTCATTAATCAGGAGAAGGATCTTCATCCTTTGATCGCCTCGAGTGTTTTTCATTATGAGTTCGAATTTATTCACCCTTTCGAGGATGGTAACGGACGGATGGGGCGATTTTGGCAGACGCTCATGTTGAGAGAGTCACGGGCAAGTTTCAATCTTGTCCCCGTGGAGACGGCGATCAGGGATCATCAGCAAGCCTATTACCAGGCGATTGAACGATCCGGCAGGGACGGGAGATCGACGGCTTTTATTGAGTTCATGCTTGAGGTCATTCTGGAGGCAGTTCTGGGTTTGGAGAAGCTGGTTTCCGGGAAGGCCAGGCCGGCGGACCGGATCGCGTTTATGATGAAGCATTGTCCCAAAGAATTCACCCGCAGGGAGTATATCCAGATCGTGGGGGATATTGCCGGGCATACAGCCTCGAGAGATTTGAAGGAAGCGGTCGGGCAGGGGCTGATCAAAATGACAGGAACTCGCGCCCGGGCTGTTTATAGAAAGCTGTCCTGATGTCTAATGAGATCAAGAACAGAAAAGTTTTTCTGAAAACTTTCGGCTGGCCATTGGCCCCGCGTTTACACCCGCCTTTGCGCCATACTTTTTAAGCTCTACCCGTGAGCAGTTTGGTATAATCCGCAAAGGTTCGTGGCGTTTTTAATCGTGTGGCAGGGGAAGGCAAAATGACCAAGCGCAAGATATTCATCAGCAGCGTTCAGAAGGAGTTCAAGGATGAGCGGGCCGCCTTGAGGGATTTTATCTCCGGCGATCCCTTGTGCAGGCGCTACTTTGACTGTTTTCTTTTCGAAGATATTCCCGCCCAGGACCGCAGGCCGGACGCCGTCTATATCGATGAAGTCAGGGATTGCGATATCTATGTGTGTCTTCTCGGCAATGAATACGGAGCTGAAGATGCCCGCGGATCTTCGGCTACGGAGCGGGAATTCAGGGAGGCGACGGAGCGCGGAAAGACGCGGCTTCTTTTTGTCAAAAACACGACTGAAAAAGACCGTCACCCTAAAACAGCTAAATTGATCAACAGAGCCGGCAACGAGGTTATTCGCCGGAGGTTTTCCAACGCCCCGGAATTGATCTCGCAACTGTATGCAGCCCTTGTGCAGTATTTGGAGGAGCAGTGTCTTTTGCAGACCGTTCCGTTCGATGCTGCTTCCTGCCGCAATGCTGTTTTGGGCGACATTGACGAATCTGCCGTTGGGAATTTTCTTGAGGCTGCCCGGGCCGAACGCAAGTTCCCCTTGCCGCCACGCACTTCGGCGAAAAAGCTTTTCACTCATTTGAACCTATTCAATAACGGCAAGCTGACGCATGCCGCGGTCCTGTTGTTCTGCAGGAATCCCCAGAAGTTCCGCGCCCTGTTATGTGCCGAGGTTAAATGTATGCATTTTCACGGGACCGAGGTGCAAAAGCCGATCCCTTCGTACCAAACCTACCGGGGAACATTGTTCGAACAGGTTGATGAAGCTGTTGATTTCGTGCTCGGTAAACTGGATCGCACGGTCACGCCCAGCAAAACCGCTGTTGCGAGCGATGTATCGTATGAGATACCCAAAATGGTGATCCGCGAAGCAATCGTTAACGCGGTCGCGCATCGGGATTACACATCCAACGCAGGCGTTCAGGTCATGCTGTTTGCGGATCGACTTGAGATCTGGAACCCAGGGGCACTTCCTGAAGGGATGACGCCGGCGACCCTACGGAAAGCCCATGCCTCTGTGCCGAGAAACCCGCTGATCAGCGATCCGCTTTTCTGGGCGAGATACATTGAACGGGCGGGAACCGGAACGATCGACATGATCGCTCTGTGCAAGAAAATGAAGATCCCGGAGCCTTCGTTTCAGCAGCGGGGAGGTCAGTTCGTCCTGATAATCCGTCGCAAGAAGAAGGCCCCTCCGAAAGCCCGGCCCATCACCCACGAGGTTCAGGGACCAAGTCGGCACCAAGTCGGCACCAAGTTGGCACTAAGTCAGCACCAAGTTGAGATATTGCATAAGTGTCAGGCTGAGAGCAGGATAGCCGATCTCATGAAGATCACTGGGCGGACAGATCGCACCAAGTTCAGGCATCAGGTGCTTAGTCCTCTCGCAGATGCGGGATTGATCGAAATGACGGTTCCTGACAAACCCCAAAGCAGTAATCAGAAGTACCGGTTGACGGAAAAAGGGGTTGCGTATTTACAAGGGCGCAAAAGGGCTGCGTGCTTCACGGCAAAGTTGTGATTCATGAAGGCCGTATGGATTCTGACCGGGGGATGAAAGGCCTCAAGAGCTGTGTCTCCTTGGAAAAAGGACAACGGAAGCACGAGAAAATGATATGATGTGAAACTGAGATTGAGCGGAATGCCTTGAATTTTCGAATTCGATGTGAATCCGATGGGCTGTACAATCTTGGTGATGTTTTTTAGCCTATCGACAGAAAGAAGAAGGGAATTAATATTGAGAAGGACTTTCAAGCAAAGACCTGAATAAAAGTGGCAAAAGATTTATTTCTAAAAAGGAGGGGTGTTATGGGAATGTTTTGTTTTCAATGTCAGGAAACTGCAAAAAATATCGGTTGCACGAAAAAAGGAGTCTGTGGGAAGCCCGAAGAAACCTCTGATTTGCAAGATTTGCTTATTGATGTGTGTAAGGGGATTTCGTTTTTCGGAAGGCGCCTTAAGGAAATTGAATCGGTGGATAAAAAGTTTGGAAAATTCATTTGCCAGTCTCTGTTTGTTACTATAACTAATGCCGCTTGGGATGATGACGCGATAATTGTTCGAATTAAGGAAGGCATTGCGGTCAGGAATGAGATAAAGAAGACTTTCTTGGATGCGCACAAAAAGAAATATGGGGAAGATTCTTCAGAAGTTTTGCCTGGTTGCGCGGTATGGAGCTCCGATAAAAAAGATGAGATCCTTGCAAAAGCCCAATCCGGCGACCTCAGGATTAATGCCAACGACAATGAGGATGTCAGGTCTTTGCGCCAGTTACTTATTATCGGATGTAAGGGGATTGCGGCTTATGCTGACCACGCCGCTGTCTTAGGCTTTGAAAAAGACGATGTATACGACTTTATTATGAATGCATTGGATTCTACGTTGCGTGATCTGTCTGTTGATGAAATGGTTGCCATGGTGATGAAGGCCGGGGAAGGAGCGGTTACAACAATGGCCCTTTTGGATGAGGCAAATACTTCTACATACGGTCATCCTGAAATAACGGAGGTTAATCTGGGAGTCCGCAAGAATCCCGGTGTTCTGATTAGCGGCCACGACCTTAAGGACATGGAAGAATTGCTTAAGCAGACAGAGGGTACAGGTATTGATGTTTATACCCATGGTGAGATGCTCCCAGCTAATTATTATCCGGCTTTCAAAAAATATAAAAATTTTGTCGGAAACTACGGCGGGTCGTGGTGGCTTCAGAATAAAGAATTTGAGTCGTTTAACGGCCCTATTATTTTGACTACCAACTGTTTAATTCCGATAAAAAAGGAAAATACCTATTTGAACAAGTTGTTTACGACCGGAGTGGTAAGTTATTCTGGAGCCAAACATATCCCGGACCGGAAAAAAGACGGGGCAAAAGATTTTTCAGAAGTGATTCGCTTGGCGAAAACCTGTAAAGCTCCGGATGAATTGGAGCAAGGAACTCTTACCGGTGGTTTTGCTCATAATCAGGTGATCGCTCTTGCGGATAAAATTGTTGCTGCGGTTAAATCCGGAGCGATAAAACGGTTTGTGGTTATGGCCGGGTGCGATGGGAGGCACCCCTCACGCAATTATTTTACTGAGGTTGCGGAAAAACTGCCGGAAGACACGGTTATCCTTACCGCGGGGTGTGCCAAGTACCGCTACAACAAATTGCAGTTGGGCGAAATCGGAGGTATCCCCCGTGTCCTTGATGCCGGGCAGTGCAATGATTCCTACTCGTTGGCGGTTATTGCCTTGAAATTAAAAGAAGTGTTCGGGCTGAAAAATATTAACGAATTGCCTATATCGTACGATATAGCGTGGTATGAACAAAAAGCGGTAGCTGTTCTTCTCGCCTTGCTCTATCTAGGCGTTAAAGGAATACGTTTAGGCCCTACATTGCCGGCATTTCTTTCTCCGAATGTTGCCAAGGTATTGGTTGAGAAGTTTGACATTAAGCCGATTGGTACTGTTGATGAGGATGTCGCTGCTATCATGTCGGGAAAATAGACGGACAAAGGAGTTATTGATGAATGTGTTAGAAAATATTCCCTACAATGACGATAAAATGGGGAATCGCAAAGTCGTTGATGAGAAACATCTGCTTGTTATGCAGATAGCGTTAAAGCCCGGCCAAAGTGTGCCTCAGCATAACGCTAATTCAAATGTTCATCTGCTGGTTGTAAGGGGCGATTTAGCGGTTAATCTAAACGGTCTGGATAATCATGTCAAAGAAGGTGATCTGTTGCCAGTTTCTTATCAGACGCCGATGATTATTAAGAACACCGGTAGTGTTGAGGCCACGTTTTTGGTGTTTAAGACGCCCAATCCATCGGAAATGCAAAAAGAAAAGTGACGAAGATTCGGGATGGTGGTATGCCGGATCGGTGCGTGTGGGAGAATCTTTTTGATATCCAAGGGATTTTGCCATATATGGAGCTGGATTCAAGAGTTTGTGATGTCGTTGAGGTCGGCTGCGGCTATGGTGCGTTCACGATACCTGTTGCGAAAGTGATCAGCGGCCAGATCTATGCGTATGACATTGATGAGGAGATGATCCGTATAACAAAATCTGAAGCTGAAAAGGTCAAGCTGAATAATGTGAAAGACGCGTTGCGGGATGTCCTCACGGATGGCTTTGGGCTTTCTGCTGAGAGCGTGGATTATGTGATGCTTTTTAATATTCTGCATCTTGAGACCCCGGAAGTGTTCTCACAGAGGCTCACCCTGTATTGAGAAGTGGTGGAAAGCTTGGGATCATCCATTGGAATTACGATCTGTCAACGCCACGTGGTCCCGCGATGGAAATACGCCCCAAGCCGGAAGAGTGAATTAGATGGGCAGAGCAAGCAGGGTTTTATTCTCCGAAGATGTATGACCTGAAGCCATACCATACGGAATTGTTTTAGAAAAATAACGGGAGATTCAGGTTTATAATTTTATTCGCAATTGTGATGAGCAATAGCGGCAAATCATGGAAAATTGCGGTTGATAGCGGCCGCATGCCTGCCTTCCCCTCCTCAATCCTCTAGGGCAAATACCCCATAGCTACTAGACAGGGCCAATCCTACGCTTAAGCGTATCAGAATGCCTCGGTAAAAGATCGGGGAGCCTCTTTGCGTAATAAAGCTTTTGCTTTACTTTGTTCAAGGCTGTGCTAATATGTGAATAACATTCACATAATAAAGACGAAAGTCACGATGGCTAAAAAAATAAAAACGAATGTCCGGAAAAGGCAAATTACAAAAGCCGTTTTAGATATTTTGAATAAAAAGGCTCTTGAGGGTCTCACGATCGAATCCATCGCAAAAAAGACGAGAATGACCAACAGTAATGTTTACCGGCATTTTGCCGGGAAAGACGCTGTTGTGGGAGCTGTAATCGAACGGATCGGTGCGGCTCTCCAGAAGTTCGTTCAAACTGCGTGTAAAAATCGCACACCTCTGGAGTCTCTGGAAGAAATATTCATGCGGCATATTAAATTTATTGAGCGGAACAGATATTATCCGCGGATCATATTCTCCGAAAATGTGTATCGCGCAGGGCCTGAAATTTCCTTGGTGCTGATTCGGCATATGATGGGGTATTCCGGTGGAATTAAAGATATTCTCAGGCGGGGAATCCAATGTCGCTGTTTTTCCGACGATCTTGATGTGGAAGCTGCCGCAGACACATTTGTGGGGCTTATTCAGTCGATCGCGATGCAGTGGGTCATCTCGGGCTACCGGTTTTCGCCTTCAACGAAAGGGAAGAAAGTATGGAAAATATTTTTAAGGGGTATTCTCGCAAAGGGTTGATTTATTTAGTTATGGCGGCTGCAATCGCTCCCTGTGCTTACGGTGGGGAGTCCCGTGTGAGTAATATTCATAATTTATCGATCGAGAATGCCGTCGCGTTGGCTTTCAAGAACAATAAAGAAATTTTGGCCCAGGAAAAAGAAATTGAAATTGCAAGGGCCAGAATTCTCGGTGCGGTCAGTGAATCATTGCCTAAAATTGACTTGAATGGCGGCTATTCTCATCAGGATGCGGTCATGAGCATCGGCTCGGCGGCAGTTTCGAAGAAAGATATCGGGGTGTTTGTCGGCTATAACAATGAGAATGATTTAGGAGTTTCAGCCCGTCAACCGCTTTTTGAAGGAGGCAAGAATCTCGCTCTATTCAAACGTTCAAGGATCGAATTAAAGATCCAGGAAGAGTCTTTTCGGGTCCGTAGACATGCCGTTGAGTTTGAAACGAAAAGGCTTTATTACGGTCTTCTTCTGGCCTATGAAACGGAACGAATTAACGGGGAATTAGTTCGCCAAGCCAAGTCCCATTACACGGACGTTGAGACGCGATTCAGGGAGGGAGCTGCCTCACGATTCGATCTGCTTCAATCCAAGGTTCAGATTTCCAAAGTCGAGCCCGAACTCGCAAGAGCCCAAAAAGCAAAGAATCTGATCGCTGAGGAGTTGAAAAAGCTTTTGGGGTTGGAAAGGATGGATGTCATTTTGCTTACAGGGGAGCTAGCTTATACTTTGATTCAAATCGATGAAGATCGATTTTTGGAACAAGCGCAGGGTATGCGGCCGGAATTAGAGATGCGTTCTCTTGAGATTGATGCGGATAAGCAGGGGATAAAAATCGCGCGTGCCGGATGGCTACCGAAGATAAGTGGGGAATTTAATTATTATTCTAAATCCGATGCTTTTATGAAGGATGTTTTTAATTCTCAGCACAATAATTGGAATATCGGGGTAAGGGTTACTATCCCTATCTTTGATGGATTTTCGGCAAAGGCCAAAGTGGATGAAGCGAAAGCGCGATATTCCCAGACAATCATTATGAAAGAGGACGTTGAAGACCAGGTCGTTCTTGAAATCAGACGCGCTTGCTTTGATTTGTCTGAGGCGAAAACTATTATTGATTCCGCGCAGGAGGGTGTTGAAAGTGCACGAGAAGCCCTGAAAATTGCTGAAGCCAGCTATAGCGAGGGGCAAGTCACAAACCTTGACGTTTTGGATGCGCAGATTTCTTTAAGTCAGATCGAGAAGAATCTTTCAGACGCCATTTATGATTACATCATTGCTCTGGCCTATTTGGATAAGTCCATAGGCCGTAGTCCATTCGAGGAGACAAAAAATGAAAACTAGAATCAAAATTATTGGAGCTGCGTTGGTTGTATTTTTTATTTTATTTCTATTGGGAGGGTATTTTTTGCGTCGGAGTCAACATCCGAACGCCATCCTCAGTCTTTCGGGTAATATCGAAGCAACCGAGGTGCGATTGTCTTTTCAGGTTGCAGGGAAGATCAAGGAAATGACGGTCGACGAGGGGCATTATGTAAAGAAAGGGGACATCATTGCAAAACTTGATACAGAAGAATTAATCAAGATCAAAGCGAGGGCGGCAGCGTCAGTGGCCGAAGCGAAATTCAGCTATAAAAGGCTTGAAGAAGATTTTCAGCACGCAGAGAATCTTTTTAAAGTAGGTTCTGTTCCCGAATACAAAAAAGATGCCACGGAAACGAGCTGGAATATGGCAAAAGCAAAATGGGATGAACTTGAGTCCACGCTAGATTTGGCTCAATTAAGGCTAGGGTATTCGGATCTAGTAGCTCCGTTGAATGGTTTTGTGCTTGTTAGAAGCGCAGAGGTCGGGGAAAACGTGCAGGTGGGGAGCACGATATTTACGGTGGCCGATCTGGAAAGTGTTTGGCTCACGGCCTATATCAATGAAACAGACCTTGGAAAAGTGAAGTTAAATCAAAAAGCGGACATCAAGATTGATAGCTATCCTGCCAAAGTCTACAAGGGTCGTATTTCTTTTATCTCGCAAGAGGCGGAATTCACGCCTAAGCATATTCAAACGAAAGAAGAACGAACCAAGCTCGTTTATCGTGTAAAAATAATAATTGAAAATCCAGAATTCGAACTAAAACCCGGGATGCCAGCAGACGCTTATCTTGGAACGGTCTGACACATGTGGGCTATACGGGCGCGGGGATTAACAAAAAAATTTGATCAGAAGACGGTTGTTGATGGACTCGATCTGGAGATTGAAGAAGGCGAGATATTTGGGCTTGTAGGACCGGATGGTGCCGGGAAGACCACCACGATGAGGCTTCTGACAGGTATCCTGATGCCAACGGCCGGCGACGCATGGGTGGAAGAGCAACATATTGTTAAAGATGCTGAGGCTCTTAAAGAAAATATTGCCTATATGTCACAGCGTTTTGGTCTTTATGGTGATCTGAGCGTGATGGAGAACATTCATTTTTATGCTGACATTTATACGGTTCCTAAAAGTAAAAGAACCGCCAAAATAGAACAGCTCCTCGATTTTACGAAATTGGGTCCCTTTAAGGATCGTTTGGCGCGCAATCTGTCAGGAGGGATGAAGCAAAAATTGGGTCTTGCGTGCGCTTTAGTCCATACCCCTCGTGTGCTTTTTCTTGATGAACCCACCAATGGAGTTGATCCCGTTTCGCGAAGGGATTTTTGGCAGATTCTGTATGAGCTTTTACGGGAAAAAGTTTCGATTTTTTATTCTACTTCGTATCTTGACGAAGCAGAGCGCTGCAAGCGAGTAGGGCTTATTCATAAGGGGCGGCTCCTGCAATGCGACACACCCGATGTGATTAAGAACAGCAAAAAAACGGCCTCCCTTGAGGAAGCCTTTATTGCCATTGTCGGCGATTATGAAAACAAATAATTATGCGGTCGAAGTAAAGGACCTGGTTAAGCGTTTTGGATCGTTTACTGCCGTAGATCAAATAAATTTTGAAGTAAAATCGGGTGAGATTTTCGGATTTCTCGGCCCGAACGGCGCAGGCAAATCGACGACCATCCGGATGCTTTGCGGTATTCTGTCTCCAACCTCTGGCGAAGGGCACGTCGGGGGGTATGATGTTTTGACTGAACAGGAGAAGATCAAACAGCATATTGGGTATATGTCCCAGAAATTTTCGCTTTATGAAGATCTCACCGTTGAAGAAAACATTAATTTCTATAGCGGGATCTACCGCATTCCCAATCAGAAAAAGAAGGCCAGAAAAGACTGGGTTATTGAGATGGCCGGGTTGGAAGATTTTAGGTCAAGCCGGACTTCTACTTTATCCGGAGGTTGGAAGCAGAGACTGGCCTTGGGGTGCGCCATCATTCACGAGCCCAAGATCGTTTTTTTGGACGAACCTACCTCGGGCGTGGATCCGATATCTCGCAGGAATTTCTGGACGCTTATCAAAACAATGGCCAAGGATGGCGTAACGGTTTTCGTGACGACCCATTATATGGATGAGGTGGAGAATTGCGACCGTGCGGCTTTAATTTATAAAGGGCATCGCATTGCACTTGGCACGCCTGAGGAACTAAAAACGAAAGTGATGCAGGAAGAGGTTCTTGAGCTTTTATTGCCTAATGCGCAGGCGTGGATCAAAAGGATCACGGCAGTGGAAGGCGTTAGGGAAACAGCTCTTTTCGGCACGAAACTTCACGCTGTCGTGGAGAATTCCCAAGCGGCTATCGAGCGGATTGAAGCGTTGTTTTCGGCCGAAGGAATGTCTGGGTTTGTGGTACGTAAAATCAAACCGTCTTTAGAAGATGTTTTTGTTTCTCTCATCGAGGCGTACGACAAGCGGGGAAAGGTAGCATGAATTTTGTGAGAGTCTGGGCGCTCGCAAAGAAAGAGTTTGTTCATATTGTTAGGGATCCAAGAAGTCTCGGCATGGCCATTGCGATCCCCATGCTACTGCTCATTCTTTTTGGCTTTGCCTTAACCCTTGATGTTGACCAGGTTCCTTTGATGATTTGGAACCAAGATAAATCACCAGTCTCTCGTGATTTTCTATCCTATTTTGAGCACTCTTCCTATTTTAAAATTATGGGATATGCCAGTCGGTATGGTGAACTCGAGGATGCGCTTGAACGAAATAAAGTGCTCCTGGCTTTGGTGTTACCTTCTGACTTCTCGAAAAGGATTGCTTCCAGCGAAACCGCCGACATTCAGCTTCTTGCGGATGGCAGCGATTCGAATACGGCAACCATTGCGATCGGTTACGTCGAAGCAGTGGTGGCGCGCTATAATAAAAAAAATATCACAGATTTACTTTCCAAATCGAGCGAGGAAAATCACACTCCCGTGGAGATGCGTTCGCGGGTATGGTTCAATGCGGATATGAAAAGCCGGAACTACATTATTCCGGGGCTCATAGCGGTTATTATGATGGTCATTGCGTCCCTTTTAACGTCACTGACCGTGGCGCGGGAGTGGGAGCGCGGCACCATGGAACAGCTTATCGCAACGCCGGTCAAATCCCATGAACTCATTCTCGGTAAATTCCTGCCTTATTTTGCAGTTGGTTTTTTGGATGTTCTAATCGCCGTGGGTATGGGCGAGTTCCTTTTTCATGTTCCATTAAGAGGTAACGTTGGACTTCTTTTTCTTCTCAGCGGCGTTTTCCTTGCGGGTGCCCTAAGCTTAGGGATGCTGATTTCCATCGTGACAAAGAATCAATTAGTGGCAAGCCAGCTGGCGTTGGTCTTTACATTTTTACCGGCCTTTCTGCTTTCGGGTTTTATGTATGCGATTTCCAATATGCCTCACGTGATACAAATGCTGACCTTTTTCATCCCGGCCCGTTACTTTGTCGCGATCTTGAAAGGAATTTATCTCAAGGGGATAGGTCTTGAAGCTTTGTTCTATGAGGTGCTTTTTTTGACCCTGTTTTCCGTAGTCGTTTTTATCTTAGCGAACCGGATGTTCAAGAAAAGGATTGCCTGATGTTTGAGCGCATTTACCATATTCTCGTTAAAGAGTTTATTCAAATATTTCGGGATCCGCGCATGAAGGCGATTATTTTCATTATGCCCATGATCCAGGTGATGGTGTTCGGATATGCCGTGTCCACGGATGTCACGAATATCCCGACCGCTGTTTACGATTTGGATAATACCCAGGCGAGCAGGGATTTGATCTGGGAGTTTACGGCATCGAATTATTTCAGGGTGAAGAAGTACATATTCCATGACAAAGAACAGAAGAGGCTGATTGATGAATCTCGGGTTAATGCGGTGTTGCGAATCAACCGCGGTTTTGCTCGCGATCTGAATGCCCACCGCTCAGCGCAAATCCAACTGATTGTTGATGGCACCGATTCCAATACTGCTGCCGTAATTTTAAGTTATTCGAATAGGATCATCGAAAAATATTCGGCGCACATTCTAGATGGCCGCGCCAGAGTAATACTCAAAAAATCAGAATTTCCCCGCGTTAATTTACGGAGCCGTTCCTGGTTCAACGAAAATTTAGAGTCGAGGAACTTTTATGTGCCGGGCGTGATCGCGCTGATTGTGATGTTGATTACCCTTCTTTTGACTTCCATGGCAATCGTCCGAGAGAAGGAGATCGGGACCATGGAGCAGCTGATTGTGAGTCCGATTAAGTCGTACGAATTGATCCTGGGTAAGCTTACTCCCTTTGCGATCATCGGCTTGGTGGATGTGCTTCTGGTGACAGCAGTCGGTGTTCTTTGGTTTAAGGTTCCGATTCATGGGAATTTATTTTTGTTATTCGTATCTTCCAGTCTCTATTTGTTTACCTGCCTTGGAGTAGGCCTATTTATTTCAACAGTTGCCGGGACACAGCAAGAAGCCATGATGACGACTTTCTTTTTCTACTTTCCGGCCGTGTTGCTTTCGGGTTTTATGTTTCCCATTGCCAATATGCCGAAGCTTATCCAATGGGTTACTTTTTTAAATCCGTTGAGGTATTTCTTGGTGATTTTAAGGGGGCTCTTTTTGAAAGGAACCGGTTTTGAGATACTGTGGCCGCAGATGCTGGCGCTTCTACTGATGGGGTTGGGTATTCTCATTTTGAGTTCAATGAGATTTCAGAAAAGGCTTGCATAGCGTGGCGAGTCGGAATTGGTCTAGCCGGGTAGTGAGAAGCGGTGGAAGGATGGGGATCATCCATTGGAATTATGATTCTTCGACACCAAGGGGCCCCTCGATGGAGATCCGTCCAAAGCCAGAGGATTGTATCCGATGGGCGGAACAAGCGAGATTTCATTTCCCTAAGAGATGTGATCTGAAGCCGCACCATTACGGAATTGTTTTAACAAAATAACGGGAGGTTTATATGAAGATCGGGGTCATCATTTCAAGTAACGACGCGGAAACTTCTTGGAACGCTTTGCGGTATGCGAACTTTGCTCTCGGCCAGAAGGATGATGTGACGGTGTTCTTTATGGGTAAGGGGGTTGAGTATCAGAGCATCGGCACGGACAAATTTAACACCGTGGAACAGGCTGAGAAATTTATGCAGGTAGGCGGAAAGATCTTGGCCTGCGGGACCTGTATCAAATCCCGCAATCAAGAAGGCTCTGAAATGTGCCCGATCTCGACAATGAAGGATATGTACGAGATCATCAAAGAGAGCGATAAGGTAGTAACGTTTTAATTAGCCAGGATCAAAGCTCAGCGCTTATCCTCCGGATACTTACCAACATAAAATTGACAGCACGACTTAAAGGTGCTTGGAATTTCTCTTATCCCCATAGTTCATAACCCTCTCGTGGCACTTATCACGACAAACTGTATTGGGCTTTACGATTGCCGGATATATGCTATCTTTTTGAAAGTGGAGGGCTGTCCTTGAGAGATAAACATAGCACGAGACACAAAGATCTCCGGAAACGTTTGCGGTTTGCAGACCTTCAAAATATCGAGGGCAATTCCGAAGCCAGGCTTACCGGTTTCGGGAAAGATGTCCGGAAGGCCCTTCAGGCCAAAGCAGACTCGCCATTGACAATACTCATGGCGAACGAAGAAGCTGCCACGAAGCGGAAGCAAGCGATACAAGAGTTGCGGCGCTTGCGGCGGTATGTTAAATATGCCCGGCTTACGTCCAAACAGCGCAGGGCCTACGAGCTATTCGTCCTGACCAAAAGACAAGGTCTGACCTTGCGTAAGCTTGCCGGCAAGCTCAAGATCAGCCTTTCAAGCGCTTGGTCCAGAATTCGTGGGGTAATCGCTCGCCTCGAAAAGGTGGAGGAGCGCCGCCTGGAAGGCCGAAAGCTGCGGAAAGTCCTTCATCGTATTCTTTATGCCGGAAAACTCAGGCGTGTTTTCCGCTTGTACTTCGAAAAATGCTGGCCGCCTCAAATGATTGCCCGTTCTCTGCATTCCAACCTCTCCACGATTTACGATAACCTCCAAACGATCCGCGCTCTTGGGCATGTTTATTCCTCCAAAGAATACATGCCTCTGGAAGAAGCACGAAAAGCGATCCGTGCTTCTGTAGAAAAAACCTCGAACAAACCCGCCTGATCTGCCCTAATGTAAGGGGAGTGTTTTGAGGTTTTGGCCTCAAATTTTCTTCCTCTAGCCGCTACGTACAGGGGCGGCGGGATTCGTTTCCAGCGCCTTTTGGGGCGCGGTACCGTCAGCAAGCAGAAATTTAAATTGTGACGGCGTCAGCGAGTTCTGCGACTTTCGGGGACCTAAAGCCCTCCATTCCCGGATATCTTGAGATTAAAGGCCTCAAGGGAATGGGTAGTCCCAGCCTTTCGATTCATTTTTGGAAGGCTGGGACGGAGACTGCAAGTCTATTGAATCAAACGAGAGTGCAGTCTCCGAAGTCCGGTCTTTAAGGCGAAACTACTTCAGCCGAGAAGGCAAACCGAAAGGAGTCCTCTGTCGTGACGCAATTGTTGTTAAGGATTTTTTACGCGAAAAACCCCTCCCTCGATCACTTTCCCTTTGGTCCAATCCGGAAGCAAAATGATGTTTGCAGGGCCTTGTTTGGGTCCACCTCGGATGGGGAAAAAGGGTGGGGGCCGGGGTTTCCCCAGGCATTTTTTCGTAAGTCGTTTACCTGCCACGCAAAAGCCATTCGATTTCTTTCCCGACCAATCCCTCTCTTCATAAACTTTTTGAGGCGAGATGGATTGGTCGGGAAAGGGATGCTTGTTGCGTGGCAGGTAGCGTGTTCGTTTGTTGCCTGGGAGATTGGGTTATGAGGTTGATGGAACGGGATCAGTATATTCTAGCCTGGATTTTGCATATGCGGTTCAGCCATTTGGATCAGATCGGCGAGAAGTTTTTTCCGGGGTGCAATATTCACCGTGCGCCGTACCGGAGAATGCAGAAGCTTGTAAAAGCGGGTCTTGTGGGGACGCAGAAGGTCTACAGCGATCCGAGGGATTTGTATATCCCGACGACGGACGCAGTGACGGCTCTCGTCGCAGGCAATTATCCGTTTGCGATCGGGGTCGCCAAGGATAAGACCTTCGTCAATTACTTCCATGACCGGGAACTTGTTGACCTTCGAATTCTTTTCGAAGCGCTTGGGATCGGTCTCTGGATACCGGAGCGGGTGATCCGGTCCGTGAAGCCTCACGGGATTACGCCGGATGCCCTGATAATGACCGTGGATCAGGTTTATCCGGTCGAATACGAGCGGACAGAGAAAGATCCGGCCCGATACAAGAAGATCTTTGACCGCTACAACTACTCATCGAAGTTCGAGAAAGTGCTCTACATCTTGCCAAGTGAAAGGCGGATCGAATCGCTGAAGAAAAAGACGGGCTATGTCTGGCAGAAGTTCTATTTCATAAGCCTGGAGGAATTGGAACGGGAAAAAGGTGATGCTGTTTTTCGTTCGTCTCAAGGAGAGCTGCCCGTAAGAGTGCTGATGGACTACTCCATGGATGGGACGCTTGCCGACAGGACCCGCGAAGAGATCAAGGCGATAGTCGAATCTGAGTCAATGGGTGCGGGACGAAGTCGTATCAGAAGGGATTGTATTGTGGACTACTCTGAAAGAGACCCGGACGATGCGGAAGATGATGATTATGACGACGATTTGAATCGGGACGCCGATGATGATCCGGAAGTGGATCCAGAAGAAAATGATCGCGGTGGTGATGGAGCGGATGACGACTGATGATCCGTCTAACGCCTCTCAAAACCATCCGCGTCTTCTGTCTTGAGTGTGCCGGCGGTAGTCCCAAAGAGGTTCGATATTGTTCCGTCCGGGAATGTCCCTTGCATTTCTATCGCTTCGGGACAAATCCAAACCGGCAGGGCATAGGGCCCGGGAGGATCCTGTTCCGTCAGAAATCCGTTATTGAGTCGGCGAAAATCGAAAAAGACACCGCCTTGGAAGGGGATAGGAGAAAATGATGATTTTAAAATTTGAGGGAAAGGAGGTATTTGAAAACTCTTGGAGTCCGAACGGATTGAACCAACAGATCTCTCGCAACGGGAGATCGACGAACAATCCTACCGGCTCAGGGTTTTTGTAGAGATCATTTCAGAAGCGGATGCGCTTCTGCTTAGACGATTAGTGAAAAGCGGGGCAGAAAGAAATGAAGGTGAAACAAAAACAGATCCTGGACGGTAATTCTTGTTGCGTTTGCGTGAATAGCCGTGTATAAAGACGCCTATGTCTAAGAATCCTAAGCGATACAACTTAAAGGATGCGGCGGCGGAATTGGGCGTCCATCGTCTGACCCTCTATTACTGGATCAAGAAGGGCTGGATCACGGTGAAGCGCGACTACCGGAATCTTCCGGTGTTGACCGCAGATGACCTTCGGGACATCCGCAAATGGCGTAGTGTGCTTCGGGAGGATACAAAACCATGAAGGTAGCGCTTTATACTCGAGTCAGCACAGAAGATCAGGCGCGGGAAGGGTTTTCGCTTGAGGTTCAGCGGGACTTTCTCCTGAAATATGCAAACGATCAAGGATGGGAAGTTTTTTGCGGTATTTCGGGTGCGAAGGTCTATCAGGATGACGGGGTCAGTGGCTATGCCATGGACCGACCGGCATTGCAGAGGCTTCTTGCGGACGCGGGACGAAAGTCCTTTGATCTGGTTCTTGTTTACAAACAGGACCGGTTGAGCAGGAATTTGAAAGACATGCTCAATTTGTTGGATCAGTTGAGTCGTTGGGGGATCGGGTATAAATCCGCAACAGAACCGTTTGATACGACCACGAGCGCGGGAAAGATGGCCTTGCATATGCTTGGAACTTACGCGGAGTTTGAGCGGAACCGGTTGGTCGAGCGCGTATTCCCAGGAATGATCAAGGGCGTCCAGAAGGGGAATTGGCAAGGGGCCAGATATGCGCCGTATGGCTATAGCTACAATAAAGATAAGAAGCTATTGGAAGCCGTCCCTGTCGAAGTCGGGATCGTGAAACAGATCTTTGGCATGTATCTATCCAATAAATCGACGACCCAGATCGCTGGATATTTTTATAAGCAGGGGATCAAGTCGCGAAGCGGCGGAAGGTTTCAGACCAAGCTTATTTGCGATATCCTGAAAAACCCCGTTTATCTGGGGAAGCTCGTCTGGAACCGGACGCATTATGACCGTAATAATCAAAGTCGCAAGACCTGCCGTGCCGTTCCGAATCCTCCCGACCAGGTGGTCGTGGCGGAGGGGAAGCACGAAGCTATTATCACCCAAGAAATTTTCGATAAAGTTCAGGTGAGACTGCACTCGAATCGAAAGGGCGGTGAGCGTTCTTTGACCCAGTTTGATTATCCATTTACCGGCGTGTTGGTTTGTGCGCGGTGTAATCACCGGATGCACGGGATCTCCGCGATTTCGAATGCGGCGACGAAAAAGCGCAAACGATGGTACCGGTGCTCTGCCGCCTACATGCACGATATCAAGTGCAAGAACTCCATGGTCCGGGCTGAAATGATCGAGCCGGAGCTTTTCGCCATTATTGAGAAATTGACCCAAAATCAGGACATTCTGAAAGTCCGTTTGGCTCAACTCGTTAAAGTCCAGGCGGAACCCTGCGAGGCGTTTGTTGAAATGATCCGGGAGCAGAACCGCCTGATCCAAGACAATCTGCGGCGGCAAAAGAAACAAGCGGATGCTTATGATCAGGACTGCATGGCTTTTGAAGTCTATAAGGAGAAATGCACGGACCTGAGGGATGAGGAGAAACGCTTACGGAACCGTCTTTCCGAGCTGGAGTTAAAGCTCCTTGCCCGGGAGAAGCACAAAGGGTACCAGCAGTATGTGCGGGAGGTCCTGAACCGATTTGATGACGCCAAGGAGGAATTGGACCCTATCCGCAAAAAAGAAGTCGTCAGGGTCGTTTTTAAGGAGATCCGGGTCAAGGACCGCAAGATCGTCAGCTTTGAACTTTTCGAGCCGTTTAAATCGTTTTTAGAAGGGAATAAACCATGTCAGAAGAAGTTTCTGGAGGAAATAAAGGTCAGCGACGCCTCAAGGTGTTTATCGCAACCTTCGGCTG
>ERZ795030.2587-NODE-2587-length-21135-cov-5.266746_pt1 | contig 21135 bp, 18 predicted proteins | sample MGYA00375122_ERZ795030 | MGnify/ENA primary metagenome ERZ795030 (study PRJEB30165, sample SAMN05720146) | activated sludge metagenome | isolation source: anaerobic digester from wastewater treatment plant | place: Japan | collected 2015-04-20 ... | reverse complement strand
AAGGCCAGTTTGAGGAAGGGATTCTCAAGATCGTTCGCTCCTTCATTGACAATTTGAGCCGTACAAGTCAGCGGGGAGCCTGGGTAAGTGGTTTTTTTGGAAGTGGTAAGTCTCATTTGCTCAAGATGCTGTGTCATCTTTGGCAAGACACGGAACTTCCCGGCGGCGCGAGTGCACGCGCACTTGTACCGGCTTTGTCGAGTGACATGGAAGCCGTTTTAAGGGAGTTGGATATCGCCGGCAAACGTTCCGGAGGGCTTCTTGCCGCAGCTGGTTCTTTGCCCAGCGGTTCCACGGAGCATGTGAGGCTGAACATATTGTCGATCTTGCTGCGTGCATGCGGGCTACCGAGTCAATATCCGCAGGCCAGATTTTGCCTCTGGCTTCATTCGCTTGGAATTTACGAGCAAGTTAAAGGGAAAATCGAAGCCGCCGGGAAATCTTTTGAGAAAGAAATAAACAATATTTATGTCAGTAAGCCCATCGCAGCCGCTCTTTTGGAGAATGATCAAAGCCTGGGGCGCGATGAAGCATCGGTTAGAGACGCGCTTCGCAAGCAGTTTCCTCCGCAGACCGTCGACATCACCAGCGAAGACCTGCTCCGCACTTTTAAGGAGAGTCTTAAGCTTGTTGGTAAGGACGGGAAAACACCTTGCGTCCTTTTGATTCTGGATGAGGTGCAGCAGTATATCGGCGAATCAAATGAAAGGTCGGTTTTAGTTACCGAGGTTGCTGAGGCAGTTTCAAAACAACTCGACAGCCATGTGATGGTTGTCGGGGCAGGACAAAGCGCTCTTACAGACCAGCCGCTGCTTCAAAAGCTCATGGATCGTTTTACGGTTCGAGTGCCGTTGTCCGATACCGATGTAGAGACCGTGACGCGTAAGGTCCTCCTTCAGAAAAAGTCATCTGCTTCCGCGAGTATAAATGAGTTATTGCAAAAACATGCGGGGGAAATCTCAAGGCAACTCCAAGGGACGCGCCTGGCTGAGAGAACGGAGGATAAGAAAACCATAGTAGAGGACTACCCACTGTTACCCGTCCGGCGGCGTTTTTGGGAACAGTGCTTCAGGCAGATTGATGCGGCCGGGACCACAAGCCAGCTGCGGTCTCAACTCCGCATCATACACGATGCGATCGCGAAGATTTCAGACAAAGACGCGACGGCTATTATCCCGGGGGACGAGCTTTTCGACCAGCTTGCGCCTGAAATGGTTAACACCGGGGTCCTCCCTCGAGAAATCAATGAACGTATTATCCAACTAAAACAGGCTAAGGATGAACTGGCCTACCGGATTGCCGGTCTCGTTTTTTTAATTGGCCGGATCAAACAAGAAGGGAGCGCGAACGTAGGTCTTCGGTCCATAAAGGAACACATAGCAGATCTTATGGTATCGGACCTTAAGGAGGACAACGGTAAACTCAGGTCTAAGGTTGAGGACAAGCTTAACACTCTCGTTACCCAGGGTGTGTTGATGCAGATTGGGGACGAATACCGCTTGCAGACGCGTGAAGGTACCGAATGGGATCGGGAGTTCCGTAACCGGCAAACAAAACTTCGTAATGATGACACAAGTATTCAGTTTTTTCGGGATCAGATACTTTACTCGAATGCCGACGAGATCATTCGCCAAGTCAGGGTTGTTCAAGGCGCCGCTAAGGTTGCTCGTGAGCTAGTCGTTTTCAAGGATCCGACAATGCCCGTTCCTCAAGGGGGTATAATCCCATTATGGATCCGGGATGGCTGGTCAGCTTCAGAAAAAGATATGGTGGATGCCGCACGAAGTGCGGGCTTTACCAGCCCGGTTGTTTGCGTATTCATGCCGAGAAAATCAGCGGAGGATTTGAAGCGGCTCATTGTCGAAGTTGAGGCTGCCAAGCAGACTCTCAGCGCTTTGGGGCACCCCACAACTCAAGAAGGCCAGGATGCTCGGCAGAGCATGGAAAGCCGGAGGGCTCGCAGTGAAGCGGAGCTCAAGATCCTTGCGGGTGAGATTCTGGAACAAGCCAAGGTCTTCCAGGGAGGTGGGAACGAGGTTGTTGCAATAACCTTGCAGGACAAGATCCGGACCGCGGTGGAGGCCTCACTTACACGCCTTTTTCCCAGGTTTGGGGAGGGGGACTCCGGTTCGTGGGAAGCCGTATTGCGTCGCGTCAAGGAAGGGGGAGATCATCCGTTCCAAGCGCTTGGCCATACAGACGCAACAGAGCGGCACATTGTGTGTCAGCAGGTTATGTCATCAATAGGATCGGGGAAAACCGGCACGGACTTGCGAAAAGAATTGAAAGCGGATCCCTACGGGTGGCCCCAAGACGCGATTGACGCAGCCTTAATGGCGCTTCACAGATCGCAACACATCAGTGCTACGCTGAATGGCGCCCCGGTTCCGATAGGGGGCTTGGATCAGACCAAGATTTCTAAAACTGAATTCCGTATTGAACAGGTCACTCTAAGCATCCAGGATCGTTTAAAAGTTCGCCAGTTATTCGCCAAATTAAAGGTTGCCTGTAAAAGCGGGGAAGAGGTTTCAAAGGGGAACGAATTTTTAATCAAACTGACAGGACTCGCGCAGACGGTAGGCGGTGATGCCCCCTTGCCTCCACCCCCGGACACTCGCGATATCCAGGGCATGATGGGATTGACCGGCAACGAGCAGTTATCTGCGATCCGGACAAAAGCTGATGAACTCGATACGCTCATTACAAAATGGACGACGCTGCAGGAGCTTGCTGACAAAAGAATCCCCTTATGGAAACAGGCCGAGATTTTGGCTAAGCATAGCCGGTCTTTGGCCGGGGCGCAGGAACATGCCAAGGAGATCGATTCGATTCGGGATCAAAGGCTTCTTTTGGAACCCTCTGATCCGGTTACGACGATCGTCAAAGAGCTCGCAAAACAGCTGCGAACAGAAGTTTTGTCATGCCATAAACGGCATGGAGAAATCCTTCAAAAAGCAATGGCCGAATTGCAGGCAACTCCCGTTTGGCAGAAAACCAGTCCCGAAGACCAAAAGAGTATTGCTCTCGCCGTGGGTCTTGAGCCATTACCGGAACCTCAGATTTCCACAGACGGCGAACTGATCATCTATCTTGATGCCAAGCCGCTTACGACGCTTATCGCAGAGATCGACGCGATCCCTGGACGAGCTTCGCAGGCGATTGAGCGTGCGGCAAAGATCTTGGAGCCCAAAGTCCAAACCGTGACCCTTGAGCGGGTGACGTTACGAACAGAAGCGGACATAACCGAGTGGGTAGAAAAACAGAAAACGCAACTCCTTGAAGCCATAAAAAAAGGACCTGTTCTTTTGAAATAAACGATTATGGCCACCCTTACAAAAGAACTCAGAAGAGAGCTTGAACAAGCTGTGGTGTGTGCCCGCAATGTCGCGGAAGAAGGGTCGCGAAAGGCCATTGAGAGCATGGCTGTTCACGCCAGCGATCCATGGCCAAGCATGTCTCCTGATGGAAAAAACCTCCGGAATCGTTTACGTGCACGTGGCAGGCAGCTGGGTGATGCCAGGGATCCCAAAAAGGAAACGCAGACCATAGAGCACTTGGTTGCCGAATGCGCTTACGAACAATGGCACCGCATGCTTTTTGCCCGCTTTCTGGCCGAAAATCATCTTCTGATTGAACCGGACACCGGAGTCGCAATCTCTCTTGAAGACTGTCAGGAGCTTGCGCGTGAGAAAAAAACGGATTGGGTTGAACTTGCGTGCCGGTTTGCGGAGGGTATGCTTCCCCAGATCTTCCGCAAGGGAGACCCTGTTCTTGAATTAACACTGCCTCCGGAGAACCGCACTCGGCTGGAAAAGATCCTGAAGGATCTATCCAAAGAGATCTTTGTGGCGAGCGACAGCCTCGGATGGGTTTATCAGTTCTGGCAGGCTGAGAAGAAAGATAAGGTCAACGAGTCGGGCAACAAGATTGGCGCGGATGAATTGCCGGCGGTCACTCAGCTCTTTACCGAAGATTACATGGTGGACTTTCTTCTGGATAACACCCTAGGTGCCTGGTGGGCGGGGAAAGTGTTGGCGGCAAAGCCAAAGCTTTCTGAAACAGCGAAAGATGAAGATGAATTGCGTGAAGCGGTATCGTTGCCCAATGTTCCCTGGAGCTATCTACGATTCGTCAAGGGCAAGGTCGCCAAATGGATGCCGGCTGCCGGTACATTTGAGGGCTGGCCGAAGACAGCAAGAGAACTAACTTGTCTTGATCCATGTATGGGGTCGGGCCATTTTCTGGTGGCGATGTTCCAGCGGGTGGTAGCAATGAGGATGGCTGAAGAAAAGCTTCCGGAAAAGGCAGCCACAGAAGCTGTAATCCGCGACAATCTATTTGGACTGGAGATCGACTCGCGGTGTACGCAGATCGCCGCGTTCAATCTAGCCTTGGCAGCCTGGAGACGTGTAGGTCATTGTCCATTGCCGGCCATGCATCTAGCTTGTTCCGGGTTGGGTGTAGTTGCGAAGAAAGAGGACTGGCTCGCATTGGCTCAAAAAGATTCTAAGCTTCGCGCCGGAATGGAACGGCTTTACGATCTTTTTCAGAAAGCCCCAGTATTAGGCAGCTTGATCAATCCGCACTCTGGGGAAGCCGATCTGTTGGTGGCCGAATTCCATGAACTTAGACCCCTGTTAGAAAAGGCCTTGACTCAGGAGACAAAGGACGATGTTTCGCGCGAAATGGCCGTGACTGCACAAGGTGTGGCGAAAGCGGCGGAAATTCTTTCCAAAAGATTCACTCTTGTTGCGACGAATGTACCTTATCTTGGTCGAATTAAGCAGGAAAAAACGCTCAGAGACTACTGCGATCTAAGGTTTCCTAAATCTAACGCTGATCTTGCGACGTGCTTTGTCGAACGTTGTTGGGAATTTGCAGCGCCTTCTCAGTCAATAGCAATAGTTTCTCCTCAAAACTGGCTCTTTTTAACATCATATAAGCAATTTCGCGAAGTGCTCCTTGATCAATGCTCGTTTCAATTTATCGCTCGTTTAGGCGCCGGAGCATTTGCAACGCCTATGTGGGATTTTAATACAATGTTAATGATTTTTAGTTCTGTCTCGGCTGACTCAAAAACTTTTTATGCCGGGATAGATGCTGCTGATAATGATCTGCCTAGCGAGAAGGCAACCCAAATACAAGTAAGCAAGCCAAGAATGCTTTTACAGGCGGGGCAAAAAGAAAATCCTGATATGCGAATTGGTTTGTCTGAGCCGGTGAAGGGAGAACGATTGTCGGAATATGCGTTAATACCCCAAGGCGTTAAGTCGGGTGATGACAATCGCTTTCGTTTTGTTTTTTTTGAGTTACCTAAAATTTGTCAACCTTGGAAATTTTATCAAAGCACTCCATCGGGCGCGACCGATTACTCAGGATTGAGTTTTATTCTTCGATTCGTCAATGATGGTGCTGAATTAGCAAGATTACAGGGCGAAGCAGCATGGGGTAATCAGGGCATTGCGATTGGTCAGATGGCAGAAATGCCACAAAGTTATTATTTTGGAGAAATTCAAGATAGCAATATCAACGTTGTTATTCCTAAACAGAGTAAGTATCTTCTTGCGCTAGCGGCATTTACGCAAGCTGATGATTTCCGCACTGCGATTCGGTCTTTGGATCAAAAGCTAGCGGTTACCAATGCCACAGTTGGGAAGGTTTCGTTTGACCTTTTGCGATGGCAGAAGGTAGCGGCGGAAAAATATCCGCACGGGTTGCCGAAGCCTTTTTCCAGCGATTCGACCCAATGGTTGTTTGATGGACATCCTAAAGGTTCAGATCAGCCGCTACACGTGGCCGTGGCCAGATTGTTAAGCTATCGCTGGCCGCGCCAGACCGGATCTAGTTTTCCGGATTGTCCTACACTTGGTAAGGATGGTTTGGAAAAGATGGTTGATGAAGACGGGATTGTTTGCGTAAGCGCCATCAAAGGAGAAGCGCCGGCTTCTGATCGGTTGCGAATGTTGATGGCCGCCGCATTTGGTGAGGAATGGAGCATTAACAAACAGAGTGAGTTGTTGGCGCAAGTCGAATATTCCGGAAAGACACTGGAGGAATGGCTCCGGAACGAATTTTTTAATCAACATTGTCAGCTCTTTCATCAGCGACCGTTCATCTGGCAGATCTGGGATGGCCTGCGTGACGGATTCAGCGTATTGGTGAATTACCACATGCTCAATCGTAAGAACCTTGAAAAGCTCACCTACACTTATCTTGGCGACTGGATCGCTCAGCAACAGACGGCTGTTGCTAATGGTGAAGAAGGCAGCGACGCGAAGTTGGCCGCGGCAAAAGAGTTAAAGGGGAAGTTGGAAAAAATCCTTGAAGGTGAGCCGCCCTTTGACATTTTTGTGCGCTGGAAGCCACTCAAACAACAGCCGATTGGGTGGGATCCCGATTTGAATGATGGGGTTCGTATAAATATACGTCCGTTTGTGGAGGCTGACATTCTTCGCAAGACGCCTAAAATTAAATGGGACAAAGATCGGGGAAAAGAGCCGAGTCGTGACAAAGATGAGTTTCCATGGTTTTGGGGATGGGATAAAACGACGGTTGATTTTAAAGGTGCAAAAGAGTTTGACGGAAATCGGTGGAACGATCTCCACTACACGGTCGATTTCAAAAAGAACGCAAGATCCGGAAAAGGTGAGCGGAAATGACTCCAGTTTTGGATTCGCATAAGACGCTTGTTGATGGTCTAAAACTTGCTTTTGAGATGACTCTCAGAAGCCCTGAAGGCATTGCGGCGCCGGCGGCCTTGCTTTGGACTGATGCTGAAAAAGAGTGGCTTCCATTAATTCCCATACTTAAGTCAGCCATCCCTCAGCTTTATGTTCTCGGTGAGTATGATCCGGAGTCAAAGACCGGGCCTGTAATCTGGCTTAAATGTATCGTGGATCGAACCCTAAAGGAGGTTGCGCCGGATGCGGATCTGACTCCAATTCTGTATTTGCCCGGGATCGATCGCCAAGTTTTACGCGCAGGAGCCGATTGTCCGGTCTCATTCCAGCCATTGGTAGAGCTTCAATATCGCGGCGCTGTGTGGCATCAGAGGGACGGACGCGATTGGACTGTCAGCGCCTTTCTCTCAACGGAGGCCGGGCTGGGGCTCGATATCGCCCAAGATATGCGGACCAAAGAGGCCATGCTGCGTGCTCTTCCGTTGCTTGCCGGTGAACCCATGTCAGGTTTGAGAGGAAGGCGGCTCGAAGCCGAAGATTTTGATCGTCTCGCTGTTGGTGATCCAATACGCGATCTCTTGAGTTGGTTGGCTTCTCCCGAGGTTTTTCAAGAGCGGTGTGAGCCGGCAAGGTGGAAAACTTTCCGGGAGGTTTGCAAACGCGAATTCGATCTGGATCCCGACAATGGGCCTTCTGTTGCCGGAGATGCCCTGCTTCATGGTGATGGACGGTGGGAGGATGTGTGGCGACGGTTTTGTGAAGCGCCACAGTTATATCGTGGAGTTATATCAGTGTTGCGCGACGCTAAACCTAAGGATCTCTACGTTGACGAGGAAAAAATTCCGGCCAAGAACGAAGAGTCCGAAGAAAGACTAAGGAAGGCGCTCAAAGAAACGCTTGAGATGGCCCAGCCGCAGGCCTGCGATGCGATCGCTCGGCTTGAATCTGAACATCAGAAGCGGCGGCAATGGGTTTGGGCCCAGCTGGGTGAAAGCCCGCTTTGTGTGGTGCTGGAGTTTTTGGCCAAGCTGGCAGGCCTGGTGAAGTCTCCATTGGGTGGTATTTCGATCAAACAAATGACCGATGCTTATGCGGACAAGGGTTGGTGGTGTGACAAGGCTGTTTTGGAGACTTTGTCTACTATGAAGAATTCTTCTGACAGCGATCTGATCAAAGATGTTGTACGTTTGCTTTATGAACCTTGGCTCGATCAGACGGCTCGTCATTTTCAAAAATTGGTTTTGGAAGATCCTTCCGCGATAAGCTCCCTCATAAATCCAGTGCCTGGGGATAAAGAAACCTGCGTATTATTTGTGGATGGGCTGCGCTTTGATTTGGGGGCAGTCCTTTTGGAGAAGTTAGAACATAGGGGATTAAAGGCCAGATTAAGTCACAAAATAGCTCCGTCTCCAACAGTTACGTCAACCGCGAAGCCAGTGGCTGCATCACTCCAGGCCTATTGCCAGGGCAAAGACCAAAACGAAGATTTTTATCCGGCGATGATAAATAATGATCAGCTCGCGACCACACCCCGTTTGAGGGATGCCCTCCAGAAAAATAGAACGCCTGTTCTTGATAGTGCCGAAAGTAGCTACGGGAAAGGTGGCGAGGCGGGCGCGTGGACCGAAAGTGGCGAGCTGGATACTCTAGGCCACAAGGTTGGCTCCAGAATGGTTCAACATTTTGATATGGAGCTGGACTTGGTGGTCGAAAGGGTCCAGAGCCTGTTGGATGGGGGATGGTCACACGTCCGCATCGTAACGGATCATGGGTGGATCCTGGTTCCGGGAGGACTAAAAAAGATTGAACTCCCCAGTTCTTTGGTTGGAACAAAATGGGCGCGGTGCGCGATGGTCAAAGGAGAAACAACGCCTAGTGTTCCTGTTTTTCCATGGTTCTGGAATCCGCAGGTGCTGGTAGCGTCACCGCCGGGAGCGGGATCTTTTATTGCCGGCACCGAGTACGCTCATGGCGGAGTCAGTTTGCAGGAATGCGTTATCCCGGAAATCATTGTTGAACGGGGCGTAAGTGTTTCACGAGCCAAGATCGGTGACATTAAATGGCTGCGATTGATTTGCCGCGTTGGTGTTGGCGGAAATATCAAAGGGGTGCGTGTGGATCTGCGTCAGAATTGGAAACAAGCCAATACAAGTGTTGCGACCCCGAAAGAACTTACCGGAACTACTATTAGCGTAACTGTTGAGGACGAAAAACTGGAAGGAACCGCGGTTGCCGTTGTCCTTTTAGATGAATCCGGTCGCATTCTTGACCACAAGCCGACTACCATAGGAGCCAATTTATGACCATAGAATTAGACCCACTTGATAAAAAAGCTGCCGCGGCCTTTGAAGGCTATTTGGTCCGCAAAGACCTCGTCAGGAAATATGCCCGTCAATATCCCGTTCCCACCTATGTTGTCGAATTTCTTTTGGGAAGATATTGCGCGACGACCAACGATGCGGAAATTGCTGAAGGCCTTCAGATCGTTGAAAAACAACTGAAAGACCGAACGGTACGCACCGGCGATGAAGAGCTCTTCAAGGCTCGCGCCAAGGAGACCGGCGCAGTAAGGATCATTGATCTTGTAAAGGCCAAGCTAGATGCGAAGAACGATTGTTACATTGCTGAATTGCCAAGTCTGGCATTACGCGATGTAAGAATTGCCGATCACTTGGTCCGCGAGAACGAAAGAATGCTGACGGATGGTTTTTATGCGGAGGTGACGCTGAGTTATGACGGGATTGTTGCTCAGCAGCAGGGCGGACGTCCTTTTGCGATCGATGAAATCCGGCCTATTCAGATGTCCAAGGCGGACATCCTGGATGTCTATTTCGGAGGTCGGAAGTCATTTTCAACATCCGAATGGATCGACTTTCTTGTCCGGTCCATCGGTCTGGAGCCTTCGGCTTTCAGCGAAAAAGCCAAGGTCGTGGCTCTTTTAAGGATGGTGCCGTTCGTAGAAAGGAATTACAACGCTGTCGAATTAGGGCCTCGTGGCACCGGTAAAAGCCATCTCTTCCAACAAATATCGCCTTCAGCGCACCTGATCTCGGGAGGTAAAGCGACCGTCGCAAAGATGTTCGTTAATAACGCAAACGGCCAACGGGGATTGGTGTGCCAATATGACGTGGTGTGCTTTGACGAGATTGCCGGCATCTCGTTCGATCAAAAAGACGGTGTGAACATTATGAAAGGATACATGGCATCAGGGCAGTTCAGCCGGGCTAAGGAAAATATTCGGGCTGACGGAAGTATTGTCATGGTTGGAAACCTGGATGTTGATATCGAGCAGCAACAAAAAGTGGGGCACCTGCTGAGCCCGCTCCCGCAAGAAATGCGGAACGACACGGCTTTTATGGACCGTATCCATGCCTACATCGCGGGATGGGATTTTCCCAAGGTGAGTCCGAAAGAACATCTTACGGACCACTTTGGTTTGGTAAGCGACTTTTTGAGCGAGTGTTTGAGCCGATTGAGGAATTACAACCGTGTCGCGACTATGCAAGGAAGGATCCATTTGGGCGGGGCCTTGAGCGGTCGTGATATTGAGGCTGTCAATAAAACGGTGAGTGGGCTTCTCAAACTGCTCTTTCCGAACCCTGAAATGTCCGTAGGCGATGATGACCTGGAAAAAATTATTCGGGTTGCTTTGGAAGCACGCCGTCGCGTTAAAGAACAGCAGAAGCGTGTGTTCAAAAGCGAGTTCCGGAATACTCACTTCAGTTACCTTATGGTACCGGATGGCCCCGAGCAATTTGTTTCGACTCCGGAATTGCATAGTGATGAGGCGATCGAAACAGATCCGCTTCCTCCAGGGCAGGTTTGGGCGGTCAGTGCCGGTGGCCCTGAGACCGGTCCGGGATTATACCGGATTGAGGTGACGTGTGGTCCTGGAAACGGTGTAAAAATATTAAATCATCCTGCGCCGCCGGCGTTTCGAGAGAGCGTTAAGGTGGGTGAGCAAAATCTTTACACAAAGGCCAAAGAGCTCGTAGGGGATCGTGACCCGCGCTCTGAAGAGTTTTCCATTCAAATGAGGGCCATAGACGCGGATAAATCCGGGGCAGGGCTCGGATTGGGTGTTCTTGCCGCTTTGTGTGGATCTTTGCTTGGCAGGAGCTCTAAAGGTGGAGCGATCATTGCGGGCCCGCTTAATTTAGGGGGATCAATCGAAAACATTCCCAATGCGATCCGTCTCGCCGAACTGGCGGTGGACAAACAGGCCCAGACGTTACTATTGCCTGTTGCTTGCCGGCGGCAGCTGAATGATCTTCCGGATGACCTTTGGACCAAGCTCAGTATCGAGTTTTATAAGGATTCAGCGGACGCTGTTTTTAAGATGCTGGTGGAGTAAGCTCTTTCAAAAGCAGGGCAGGCGACTGCCACCTTCTTTTTAGCGGCCTTAAGTCCGGTTGGAGAAGACGGATCTCTGAGGTTCGTCGGAAAGGAGGTAACTTGAGATGTATAAATGCAAGCACGACGCCCCAGGTATGCGGGGTTGTCGTTCACGGAATCAGACCGGACAGCTTCGCGATAAGCGTGATGATACTCACGCTGGAACAATCGAAAAGCAGTACGGTGTTGATTTCGGAGTTCGATCCGATATGCATTTAGATGAACTTCTAAAGCGTAAAGGAAAGAACTCTCTCAATGATCTAATTACTGGACAGTAATTAGATCGGCATCGCCTGCCTTGCCCTTGAATATTTTTAGGAGAAATTGATGCAATTACCATTTAATTTTTTGAGTCAGAGGACGTCTGAAATAGATAATGCACTTAGAGAAGAAGTGATTATTGAAAAACGAAATTCAATTCCGGAATGGGATAAAATTCCGCTTGAGGGTAAGGGGTGGTTTGAAGCTGACATCGCTTGTGTTTATATTGACATGGTAAATTCGACAAAACTGCAAGTTGTTAAACAAGCAACGACTGCAGCGAAGGCGTATCGTCTATTCGTGGAAAACATGGTCAAGACTCTGCAAGATTATGAGTGCGAATTCATTGACATCAAGGGTGATGGTGGGTTTGGCATATTTGTTGGTGAAAATGCATCTATCAAGGCTCTCTGTGCCGGTGTAACCTTTAAAACGCTCTGTCAAGAGCTTCTCGGGATTTGCATCAAAGATTTTAAGATCCAAACGCACATTGGCATAGATGAAAAACATTGTCTTTTTAAAAGAATTGGTCTCCGGGGCGATTGGCAAAATGTGGTGTGGGCAGGTAAGCCAGTTAATATGGCCGCTAAACTTGCGACATTGGCTAGCGCTCAACAAATTGCAATCTCGGCAAGGGTTTTTGAGAAAATAAATTTTCCCAAATTTAAGAAATATGCTTATTTGTCATGTGGGTGTTGCGGAGACGCTATTGGTGAACCAAAGCCCCTTTGGACAGAGATCGATGTTTCTATTAAAGGGTATTTTGATTTTGACAAAGCATACACTTGCGAATCGAATTGGTGTAAAAAACATGGAAACGATTATTGTCAAAAGCTCATGAAGGAGGCTGGTTAAAATGACTATTGATTCGAAAGTTTTAATAAGTGCAATCACGATTATAGCAGCGGCCTTAATTGGCCATGTTTTTGTGTTGTTATTCCTCAAAATTGCTGGCAACCAGGTCAAAGACGATAATGGGATCGGGAAGTGGCTTGGTTTTTTTGAAAGGGCGCTCGTTTCATTATTTGTTTGCCTTGGTCTTATTTCTCAAACCGTCTTTATCTTTGCTGTTAAGGCAGCTGTATTGGGGTACCGCTTGCCAGATGATAAAGAACACCGTAAAAAGGTGGCGGAATATATGTTGTTGGGAACGATGGTCAGTTACTTTGCGGCGCTTATAATTGGTTTGTGCGGCCGTTGGTGGATAAGCGTTGCTGTTAAGGGGTGAAGTTAATGGGACTGCTTCAAGATATCCAGAGCGAAGTCAAAGAAATTTTACAAACAAAATGGAGCAAACGCGAGGGCGATGTTGTCCCAGAACCAGAAGATGTCGAGCTTGGCAATGATGCGGTAGCGTTAAAAGGGGCGGTATTGTATGCAGACCTTGCCAAGTCGACAGATCTTGTTAAAGGATATAAGGATTGGTTTGCCGCCGAAGTGTACAAGGCATATTTGGTATCAGCATGTCGATTAATACGTATTAACAATGGTGTTATCACCGCGTTTGATGGTGATCGGGTTATGGCAGTATTTATTGGCGATTCTAAAAATTCTTCCGCGGCTAAAACCGCTTTAATGATTAATTTTGTTGTGAAGGAAGTGATAAACAAAGCTATTAAGCAAGAATACCCTGATACTTCATTTCAAATTCAGCAAGCAGTGGGCATTGATGAAAGCAATCTTTTTGTTGCTCGAACTGGTATTCGCGGATCAAATGATTTGGTTTGGGTTGGGCGTGCCGCAAATTATGCGGCAAAATTATGTTCATTGCGGGAAGCGAATTATTCGTCTTATATAACCAGTGACGTTTTTAATATGTTGAGCGATGCAACAAGAAATGGCGGAAATCCAAAGCAGTGCATGTGGGAAAAAGTGACATGGACCAGCCAGGGGATCGATGTTTATCGTTCAAGCTGGTGGTGGAAGCCAGATTAGGCGGAAGAAAAATTCAGGCCAAGCCGATGTCGCAATCTCCCTCATTAGCGAGATTCGAATTGGGAAGAACAGATAATCCGAATGGGTAAATTTGAACATGTGAAATGCAAAGTAGCCGTCCCCGCGGACCGGTACCATTCAATTGATAATTGGAGGGAAAATGTTAAGCGCATATGCAAATATTTTACAAGTCTTGGTTGTGGTTTTAGCGATTTGGTTATTGTTAATCAAAGCTAAATTGTTTGCTCTGCAACGATCTATTTATATTGCTGATTTAGAAACGGGTTTTCTGAAAGAGCTAGAAAAATGGGACGCGAGTTCAAGACATTGCCCGTTTGACGCTGGCATAGATCCCCATAGTGTGTACTCTTCTATTAGTAATGGATGGTTTGAAGGGCGGCGTAGCATCGAGAGTGAAAAGAGAAAGTACGGCAATATTAAGCAGCTATAGAAAAGTACCGGGTATGTAGGGGGCAGGTAAGGCGAATGACGCAGGCAAATGTAAACATCGCATAAGAACGCATTAAGGAGGATTTTTATGGCTATTTGGTTAATCCGCGCAGGGTCACATGGAGAATTTGAGCAAAAATTCATTCAAGACAATCGCGTTTATGTGACTTGGGATAATCTGAATGTTAATCTGGGAAAACTTTCAAATAGGGAAGAGTTCTTTGAACAGCTGCAGCAAAGATATGCCGATGCCAAGAAAAAACGTTTATTAAATTGGGTTAGCCAATTATGGCCTTTTGCCAAAGAAATCAAAAAGGGCGATTTAGTTGTGTTGCCATTAAAGAGTCAATCAACGATTAATATTGGCGAAGTCACCAGCGACTATCAGTATTTAGCGCAGGGGCCAAATCCATTTTTTCATTATCGCGAAGTGAAATGGGTGGGCGAATCGATTCCGCGCGACCGATTTGGAAAGGATCTACTGTTCACATTTGGCGCATTTCTGACTATTTGTCGTGTCCAAAGGAATAATGCAGAAGAACGCATATTATCTATGAAAGCTAGGAACTGGGATGTCGACCCGATGAAGACGGCTTTACCGAGTCAGACTGAAACAGCCACAGATGAAACTACAGAAGATACTGATCTTGAAGAATTGGCTTTAGATCAAATTGCCAAGATTATTACGGCTCGATTCAAAGGGCATGGACTATCGCGCCTTGTTGAAGCGATTCTTAAGGCGCAGGGTTATACAACGTATTTAAGCCCAGAAGGCGCTGACGGGGGTGTAGATATCCTTGCTGGTGCCGGGCCGCTAGGATTTGGTTCGCCTCGGCTTTGTGTTGAAGTAAAATCGCAAGATGCTCCGATTGATCGCCCTACCATTGATAAGTTGCTTGGTGCTGTTAGCAAGTTTGGCGCTCAAGAAGGCTTATTTGTTTCATTAAGCGGTTTCAAGAGCAATGTGGTAAAAGAACTAGCGCCGAGTTTTTTTAAAATTAGGTTGTGGACAAAAAAAGAACTGCTAGAGGAACTTTTTAAATATTACGATCAACTAGACGCGGACTTGAAGGCGGAATTGCCGCTTAAGCGTATTTGGACAGTTACTTCGCAGGAAGAATAATTAAAAGACCCGTGGAATGTCACTTAATACCTAAAAAGCGAGATCGGCTCCGAGAGCTAAGTAGGGAGAAGAATGAATAAAAAAGAGAAGAAAGCGCTCAGGAAAGCGGTCATGAAGAAACTGGAAGATGAGAGCGTCAAAATGGAGCTGGCCAGGCTCCCTTTAACCCGTGACCATCTGGTCGATCTCTTCGATTATTTGGATGAGGCATTATCGGAAGGCTGCGATCACAAGCTTACAAAAACCAAAGAATTTTTAAATTCCAAGGGCTTGTCCGATTCCCCAATAATCAATTGGCTCTATGCGAAGGGGGGCGGCTGCGATTGTGAGGTTTTGAATAATGTGGAAGATTTCTGTATGGATTTATTTGGTGTGAAAAATGGTGATCGATTGACGAGAAGCGATGAGGGGCAGTGAGATTCAGGCAATGGACTGTGTCGCAATCTGTGTGGAATGTGTCATCCGGATAATATGGCTGTCTCGTTGGCGGATTATTTGATATTCATGGAGGAGTGCTATGGAGCAGAAACAATTCGATAAGTTGGACCAGTTAGCGGATGCCGTTTATGACAAGTTCGAAGAATTATACAAAGCAGGATATTTGAAGGAATTAAAGTCCAAACTGGAAGAATTGTGTTCTTCTCTTGCTGAGAAATATTCAGTTTCTATTAACATGGATCTGGACATCTTCGATTCGGAAAAAGAAAAGTCGATCTCCATGGTCCGAACCGGAATAGCCTGCTCCAGAGGGGAAAAGAAGCCGTTCCGTGTCGATAGCAGCGCTACTGTCCATACTTATATTACGGATGGCGCGATCAAAAAGGTCCCGCATGATTATTGTCCATCGTGCTGGGGGAGCTGGGATTTCAAGTTGATGCATGCCAAGTGTCCGGAATGTGGTGCCGAGATGGGAAAAAACGTTTTCCTTCTCCTCGATACTGACGTTTGCCCGAATTGCGAAGAGGGTAAAGTTTCTAGGTCGAAGCCAAAATGCACGAAATGCAACGAGATTGTTAGCCCCGATATGGTCCGCTGGGGATAGTTGTAACCCATTGGTGATACTTGGGTAAGATCAAAAGGACGTACTATCGGCTCATTTGTGTGGACAATGTGTGTACAATATGCTATCCTTTCATTAAGAAAGGAAGGTGATTGTCATGACTATTAAGCAAAAGAACGAGCGGCTTGATCTGAGGGTTAAAGACTCTCAAAAAAACTATCTGATCTATGCGGCTACTTTGCGGGATATGAAACTTTCCGCATTCGTACTTGATAGCGCCATGAAAGAGGCTGAAGAAGTGGTGAACCAAAATGTCCACTTCAAATTGCCCGAGAAACAGTGGAAGGCTTTTTGCCAGGCGCTTGATCAGCCGGCCCGCGAAATTCCCGCATTAAAAAAGCTTTTTGCAAAACCAAGCATCTTCGATGAGCAAAAAGCCGTCTCTTGAATCCCCGGTACTGCTAAAACCCACGCATCAGGTAGAGGGTTTTGATTGCGGTATCGAGTCGCTTAATATTTATCTCAAGCGATTTGCCGATATTAACAATCGGAATGATTCCGCAAGAACCTATGTTGCCCTGAGAGGAAACCAAGTTGCCGGTTATTACACAATAGCGCCGGGATCTGTGGAAAAGGAGCGCGTTCCTGGGCGTGTCGGCCATGGTTTGGCGCGTCATCCAGTGCCGGTTATTCTTTTGGCAAGGCTGGCGGTTGATAAGTCGGAAAAAGGAAAAGGGCTTGGCAGCGGATTGCTTCGGGATGCTTTGTCGCGCGTGATAAGTGCAGCTGAAATTATCGGCGGCCGGGCTCTTCTGGTTCACGCCAAGGATGAACAGGCAAAAGCCTTTTATGAACGTTTTGGGTTCGAGCCATCCCCGATTGATTCTTTTCATTTATTTTTACTCCTGAAGGATGTCAGGAAGACCTTGGGAATATAGTTCGATATCCTCGTTCTGCTGGAATGTCGCTTTTGATTGCAAATGCGAGATTCACGAGAAAAATCCGAGTGTTTTACGACATTCGGACCAAAAACTTCTGGATAGACGAATTTCCCTCATTTATAATTCTCCCCGGTTAGGTTTCGCGGGTTGCGAACAGACACGCGGAAAAATCGGATAAAGCCCCTTAGGCCTACGGGAGAAATGTTTCTCCCAAGCACGATTAGCCCTCCAAAACCACCAAGCCAAGGAGGGCTGACTATGAAAAGGCAACGCATCAAGTATTTCTCACCCGAAGAAAAACAAAGGCTCCTGGATTTCATCCAGAAGCATTATCCCAACAAGCTTGCCCGGCGTTCCGGGTTCATGTACAAGCTCATGTTCTCGACAGGCCTGCGCCTTGCCGAAACCATCGGGTTGAACGTGGCTGACGTAAAGGACCGGACCGTTCTTGTCGTTGTGGGGAAGGGCAGTAAGGAACGGGAGATCCCGCTTTCTACGGCGATCCGGGAAGAAATTCGTCTTTTTCTCGAGTGGAAGAGAATGAACGAGGAAGATCTGGGTCCGGAAGCGCCGCTCTTTGTTTCGAGAAAGCACCGGAGGATCGGGTCCCGCGGCGTGCAGCACGACCTCAATAAATGGGTCCAGCGGGCGAATCTGGAGGGAAGGTATTCTCCGCACGCCTTACGCCATACGGTCGGGTTCGATCTGATGCGGGGTACGAACAATATCCGAAAAGTCCAGGAATTCCTGGGACACAGCGATATTACGACAACGCAGATCTATACGCATATCACCAAGGACCAGCTCCGCGAATGTGCCGAGCTGTTGGTCTGTGATCCGGGAAGTGAGTATTTTGTGTTTATCTGCAATTAACCGGTCCTAACGGGCGAAAACAAGGATCGCCCGGAATGAGAGGCGGTATGATCAGCAAAGAGGAAGCGATCGCGATCGCGAAAAAACTGCACGGCTCCAAGTTCAGACTGCACCAGATAACGAACGGTGTTCCCGAGAATTTTGCGATTTACGGGAATTTTCCGAGGAATCCGGATGATGTCTGGTGCGTTTCGTGCTCTCTCCGATCTGGAAAGGCTACCGCGCTTGCTTCGGGACATGCCGTTGTTATTTCGAAAGATACCGGTAACATATTATACGATGGGAGCGCATGCGATGAAGGATAAGCAAAAGAAAAAAGCCCTGGAGCTTGAAAAGGTCAAAAAGAAGATCAATGAACTGGATCAGCAGTTCTCAAAACTCATCCTCAACCAGGGCGCTTATTTCATGGCTCTGCTGGATATTCTAAAGGAAGAAGGCCTGCTTAAAGACGACCGATTTCAGAAGCTCGCCGATCACTACAAAAAGGAGCTTCGGGACATATGCGAATACGCTGATTTCCTGAAGATGATGCGGGATTTCGGAAAGGGAAAGTCCAAGTGAAGTTGTTGAAGTGCGGTATCGGACTGCTGGCGCTTACGTGTTTTCTTCCCGCCCCGGTTCATTCTGATGCGCCGCTCACCGTCACCCGCTGCATCGATGGCGACACCCTCCAGCTCTCCAATGGCGAGAAAGTGCGGCTGATCGGCGTGGACACTCCGGAATCGAAGAATAATGCCAAGACCCGCCGGGATGCCAAGCGGACCGGGCAGGACATCAAGACGATTACCGAGCAGGGTAAGAAGGCCGCAGAGTTTATCCGTAAACTGGTCGAGGGCAAGCAAGTCCGCCTTGAGTATGATGTCCAGCCGAGGGATAAATATGGACGATTGCTGGCGTATGTGTACGTGGTCTCGGATATTCCAAATGCTGTTCTTCCGAATAAACGGGACGGCCACTACGATGTTCATGGCGAGAAATATTACGAAGAGTTCTTGAATGCCACGCTTGTATGGTCTGGCTACGCTCAAGTCATGACCGTTCCCCCGAATGTAAAGTATCAGGATCTTTTCCTTCAATTGCAGGGAGAGGCAAGAGATCGAGGGGCCGGGTTTTGGGGGACGCCCGACAAGATGGAAGTTGACGTAAGGTAAACCTTGGGCATACTATTAAAATGCCGATGATTGAGACGGAAGATTTCTTATGCATAACGAAGTTCGCTAAGGAAGCCGGCATAACGCGACAAGGAGTTAATAAGGCAATTAGGGAGGGGAGATTGAAATATATTACGATCAGCGGCATCAAGTTCATGGATAAGAGAGATCTGGAGAAGTTTCGGAAATAGTTTTTTTTGACCGCGAAGTTTCCTTAATGGAAACCAGCCCCTGATGCTTGAAAAAAATATTTTTAGTATAAAAATGTTCGTTTAGTGTGAATGCCCATGTCGTAACTCGACCTCCCATGGAGGGGGTGTTGAGTGTATGAACGACATAGTATTGGAAAAACATGATTCTCCGGGGGACCGATTACTCTCTATAGAAGACATCTCGGGCATGCTGGGGGTTCGAAAGAGCACGCTCTACTCATGGAGCCACCAGAGAAGGATACCTTACATCAAGGTAGGCTCGTTGCTGCGATTCCGTCTGAGGGACATCGAGAAGTGGCTGAAGCAACAGACGGTTGACGTGTACGGGCAGTTATGAGTAGTATGTCCCAACATGACTCAACGAAACCCCCAGCTATCAACTTACGAAGCTTCCCTCAAGTACGATATCTCCACAAGGCACTTCCGCCACCTACTCGAGGAAAAGAAGCTGCTGGAGGGGCAGCGCCACAAGATCAGCGAAAGCAAGGAAATCTGGATCATCGAAGAGTCCTCCATTATCCGCTACCTCAAAAATCGCCCCAAGCCGGGCCCCCGTCCCAAAACATAAGAAGCTTGTATTATATCCGCACAAGGGATATAATACTTCCACTACATTTCTATCCCAAGGGGGGTGTTGTGGAAAAGGGCGTTATCGACAAAAATGGCATCTATTGGCTGGATTACCGGTTCAATGGAAGGCGTCTGCGAAAGAAGATCGGTCCCAGCAAGAAACTGGCCGAAACGGTCATGCAGAAGATCCGTGTGCAGATCGCGGAAGGCAAATACCTTGATGTTAAAAAAGAAGAGAAGAAGATCAGTTTCACGAACTTTTCCCAAATCTATGAGGACTCTTACGGTAAGAAGAAGCGTTCCTGGAACTCCACGGATAAATTGTATCTTGTAAGGCTCAAAGCTTTCTTTGGTTCAAAAAACCTCGATGAAATAACCCCGCTCTTTGTCCAGAAATACCGGATAGCCCGCAGGGAGCAGAAGACCCGACGGCACACCGTAGCATCAGCGGCCTACATTAATAGAGAGCTGGCGTGCCTCAAGTGCATGTTCAGCCGGGCGGTAGAATGGGGCCATGCCAAGGATAATCCCGTGAAGAAGGTCAAGTTCGAGAAGGAAAACAACAGCCGCGTCCGTTTCCTTGAAAAAGACGAATTAAAAAAACTTCTGGATCACTGTCATCCGTCGCTAAAGGCTATTGTGCTCGTGGCGGTCAATACGGGCATGAGAAAAGAGGAGATCCGGACGTTGAAGTGGCGGGACGTTGATTTTAAGCGGGGATTCGTTACCCTTCTTAAGACCAAAAACGGGGAGACGAGAAATGTACCGCTCAATCAAACGACCGTGGAAATTCTCATGTCCATTCCAAAACATGCGCGTAGCCCATATATCTTTTGCAATTCAGAAGGAAATCTCTATAATTTCAGGACGTCGTTTATGACCGCTCTGAAAAATGCTGAGATTAAGGACTTTCGGTTTCATGATCTGCGTCATACGGCGGCGTCCTATTTGGCGATGGGGGGTGTCGATTTGAACACGATCAGGGATATCCTCGGGCACAAGTCTCTTGATATGGTTTTGAGATACGCGCATTTATCCCGGTCCCACCAGGCAAGCGCTGTGGGCATTCTTGATAAAGAAATGGACACTTTTTGGACACCAAGGGGTAAAACGCATGATGTGTCGAAAAGAGCCGAAGCTGCAAGCTCTTTGACATCGGAGAGTTACGAAAATTCTGGCGCGGTAGCAAAGTGGTAATGCATCGGTCTGCAAAACCGATATACGGCGGTTCGATTCCGCCCCGCGCCTCCAGGATTTACAGCCATCAGTGCTGAGCAATGAGCCGTGAGTAAAAGCTTTTACTTGGGCCTCATGGCCGGTTGCTCGTGGCTTTTTTTATGCCCGAGTGGCGGAATCGGCAGACGCACCGGACTTAAAATCCGTTGGGGAGTTAAATCCCTGTGCCAGTTCAAGTCTGGCCTCGGGCATTTTTTCGGGTCATCACAAAAGAACGGGGCAACAAAGTTCCTCGCATGCTGCCAGGGGGAGACGAAAATGAAAATTGACGGTGTGATTGGAGTTCTGCTTGTGGTTTTGATGGCGGG
>ERZ795030.2577-NODE-2577-length-21191-cov-4.593537_pt1 | contig 21191 bp, 20 predicted proteins | sample MGYA00375122_ERZ795030 | MGnify/ENA primary metagenome ERZ795030 (study PRJEB30165, sample SAMN05720146) | activated sludge metagenome | isolation source: anaerobic digester from wastewater treatment plant | place: Japan | collected 2015-04-20 ... | reverse complement strand
GTGAGCCACCTGCTGGACAAGCTGCGGGGCATCACGGGCGACCCGCTGTTCGTCAAGAGCGGGCGCGGTATTGTGGCCACCGCGCGGGCGGAAAGCCTGGCCGAACAGGCGCGGGAGTTGCTGCGCCAGTTGCAGCAGTTCGCCCATAGTGCGGAGTTCGATCCGGCGCGCTGGAAAACGTCCATCACCATCGCCGCCAACGATTTTCAGCGGGATCTGCTGTTACCCGCTCTGGCCCAACGCCTGCGCCAAGCCGCACCTTTGGTGCAACTGCGGGTGATTCCCTCGGCCGTGCCACGGCTGGAGACCCTGCGCGCCGACGAATGCCAACTGGTTATCAGCCCACGCCCGCCCGACGGCACCGACATCCTGCAAAAACGCTTGTTTGAAACGGCGTACCGGGTGTTCTTCGATGCCAGCCAGCGTGCGGCGCCGAAGACCCAGGAGGAGTACCAGGCGGCTGACCACGCCACCGTGGCCTACGAGGCGCACCGGGGGCTGGACATCGACCGGCAGTTTGAAGCCCAGGGGCTGGTGCGCCGGTTTGCCGTGGTGGTGCCGGGCTTCAGTGCCTTGCCGGCGTTCGTGCGCGGCACGCCGCTGCTCGTGACCGCGCCCGCCTTGCTGGCCAACTCCACGTTTGCCGGACTGGCGCATGCACCGGTGCCGGTGGCCTGCCCGGCCATGCCCATGTACCTGATCTGGCATGCCCGCTACCAGCAGGACCCGGCGCACCGCTGGCTGCGTGAGCAGCTGGAGGCTGTGGTGGCACCAGCATTGAGTTCCCCGAAGGGCTCCGGTACGATCCGGTGATGAAAAAGTCAAAAAGCGGTAAAGAGCCCAAGCCCGGAAAACTGGACAAAGGCGCGTACTACGAGAAGCTCGCTGCGTTGCAGCTGGAGCTCAACGAGGTGGCGCGCTGGCTGCAGCACACCGGCAAGCGTCTCGTCGTGGTGATTGAGGGCCGCGATACAGCAGGCAAGGGCGGGGTCATTTCCGCCATGGCTGAAACCTTGAACCCGCGCCAGTGCCGTACCGTGGCATTGGCCAAACCCAGCGACCAGGAAAAAACGCAGTGGTATTTCCAGCGCTACGTGCCGCACTTGCCAGGGGCTGGAGAGATCGTACTCTTTGACCGGAGCTGGTACAACCGCGCCGGTGTCGAGCGCGTGATGGGTTTCTGCTCCAAAGAGGAGGTCAAGGCGTTCCTGAAACAGGCGCCTGTGTTTGAGCGGATGCTGGTGGACGATGGCGTTTTACTGTTCAAGTATTGGCTCACGGTCGACCAGGCGCAGCAGGAGGAGCGCTTTGCCGAGCGCGCGGCCGACCCGCTCAAGCACTGGAAGCTCAGCCCCATCGATGTGAAGGCCCGCGAAAAGTACGCCGAATACGGACTTGCCCGCGACGCCATGCTGGAGGCGACCCACAAGCCCAGGACGCCGTGGACGCTGGTGGATTTCAATGATCAACGTTTGGGCCGATTGACGTTGATCCGCCACTTGCTGGACCACATTCCCGATAGGCACGTGCCGGAATCCGTGGTCACCTTCCCGCCGCTGGACCATGCCCCACTGCGCGAGAAGTTTGGCGCCTCGCCCAAGCCGATCGCCCCTGCGGCCTGACGCACTCGCAGACTACAAAGGGCTGCGGCCGCGAATCAGACGTACCAGAATCACGACCACGGCGATCACCAGGAGGATGTGGATAAAACCTCCGAGTGTGTACGACGAGACCAGGCCAAGGGCCCAGAAAATCAGCAATAGGATGGCGACGGTTTCCAGCATCTGGTGTTCCTTGTAGGTAGACTTTTTTCAAAAGAGCAGTCTCATCCACCGGAATCGATCCGTCGGTGCGCTGGCACACACCCGCGGCCCACGCAGCCGCTTTGGGCCGCGTCAACGTTTGCAATCCGGGAAATATAGGTTAAATCGACCTCCGGCCCCCGTCCAGTATGCGCAAGCAGCTATATAAATAGTAGCAATTCAGGCCAGCATGCGCCCGGTCTCCACGCAGCGGGCGTGCCACGACAGGGCTTCGGTCAGCAGGTGGGGCGTGTGTTTGCCGGGTGCATCGCGCAGGGCGCGCTCGAAATAGTCGCGCAGTGCCGGTTGGTAGTCGGGGTGCGCGCACTTCTCGATCACCAGCCGCGCCCGCTGCGTCGGCGACAGGCCGCGCAGGTCGGCCAGGCCCTGCTCGGTGACGATGATTTCCACGTCGTGTTCGGTGTGGTCGGTGTGCGAGACCATGGGCACGATGCACGAGATGGCGCCGTTCTTGGCGGTGGACGGCGTCATGAAGAAGGACAGGTAGGCGTTGCGCGCAAAGTCGCCCGAGCCGCCAATGCCATTCATGATGCTCGATCCCATCACGTGCGTGGAGTTGACGTTGCCATAGATGTCGGCCTCGATCATCGCGTTCATGGCAATCAGGCCCAGGCGGCGGATCAGCTCGGGGTGGTTGCTGATCTCCTGCGGGCGCAGCACGATGCGCTCGCGGTAGAAGTCGATGTTGGCGTTGAAGTCCGCCAGTGCCGCCGGGCTGAACGACAGCGCCGTGGCCGAGGCCATGGCGAGCTTGCCCGAGCGCAGCATGTCCAGCATGCCGTCCTGCAGCACCTCGGTGTAGGCGGTCATGTTCTCGAACGGTCCCTTGTTCAGGCCGATCAGCACCGCGTTGGCGATATTGCCCACACCGGACTGCAGGGGCAGCAACTCGGGTGGCAGGCGCCCCGCTTTCACTTCACGCTGCAGGAAGTCAATGATGTGGCCAGCGATGCGCTCGGAGTTCTCGTCAGGCGCCGCAAAGGCCGAGTTGCGGTCGGGTTGCTGCGTCTCCACCACTGCAATCACCTTGCTCAGGTCGCATTGCAGGTAGTGGTCGCCAATGCGATCGCCGGGGTGGAGGAGCGGAATGGGGCGGCGCAGCGGGGGCAGGCGGGTGCCGTAGTAGATGTCGTGCATGCCCTCCAGGCCAATATTCTGGTGGGAGTTCACTTCCAGAATGATGTGGTCTGCATGGTCCAGCCAGGTCTTGTTGTTGCCCACGGAGGAGGACGGAATCAGGCGCCCATCGGGCAGGATGCCCGCCACTTCCACCACCGCCACGTTCAGCGGGCCCAGAAAACCAAACCATGCCAGCTGCGCCACATGCGAGAGGTGGATGTCGGTGTATTGCGTGGCGCCGGCATTGATCTGCTTGCGCACTGTGGGGTCGGACTGGTAGGGCAGGCGCATGGAAATGCCGTTCACCGCAGCCAGGGCCCCGTCCAGCTCTGGCGCGGTCGAGGCGCCGGTCCACAGGCCGATGCGGAAGTCTTCGCCCGCGGCATGCAGCCGCTCAATGCGCCGGGCCAGCGCTTCGGGAACCTGTTTGGGGTAGCCCGCGCCGGTAAACCCGCTCATGCCGACGTTGGCGCCAGCGGGAATGAGTGCGGCCGCCGCCTCGGCGGACATGATCTTGGACAGGTAACCGGGGTGACGCACACGGGTCTGGTTCGACATAAAAAAACTGCTCCAACGGGGTAGTGCGCCGTTCGCACAAAAGGTGCGCATCTTAGCAGTGCAACGTAAAATGATTAGGGTAAACCCTTATTCGTGCGCTTTGGCGTATCGTGGATTCCCCGTATTTATCAAGAGAGGTTGGGTATGAATAGCGAAGCCATCTGGACATTTCTGACAACCCAGGGCGCCGACTTCGGCCTGAAGCTGCTGGGTGCGCTGGCCGCATGGATCATTGGCCGCTGGCTGATTGCCATGGCGCTGCGCCTGCTGAATGCAGCTTTTCAGCGCGGCGGCAAGGTGGACCAGACGCTGGCCAATTACCTCACCTCCATCCTGTCGGTGATCCTCAACATCGTCCTGATTCTGGCGATTCTGGATATTTTTGGTGTCAAGACCACCTCGTTTGCGGCACTGCTGGCCGGTGCGGGGCTGGCCATTGGCACCGCCTGGGGTGGCTTACTGACGCACTTTGCTGCGGGCGTGTTCATGCAGGTGCTGCGCCCCTACAAGGTGGGCGATTTTGTAACCGCAGGGGGCATTACCGGCACGGTGAAGGAGCTGGGCCTGTTTGGCACCACCCTGGTCACGCCTGACAACGTGGTCACCATCGTGGGCAACAACACCGTTTTCTCGGGTGCCATCCAGAATTTCAGCACCTTGCCCCACCGCCGGGTGGATTGCCTGGCCAAGGTGGCCAACAGCGTGGATGTGGTGGACGCCATTGCGCGCCTGAAAGTGGCGGTCGCTGCCATTCCGAATGTGGCCACCAGTCCCGCGCCCGATATCGAAATTTTGCAGTTCACCCCCGAAGGCCCGCTGCTGTGCGTGCGCCCCTACACCTATACCGACCACTATTGGCAGGTGTACTTTGACACCCACAAAGCCGTGGTCAGCACCTTTGGCACCGCGGGCTACCCGGTGCCCGAGACACCGGTGGTGCACCGCAATTTATAGTCAAATCTGGCTCTAGCCCCCGTGCAGTATGCGCAAGCAGCTATCGTTTCTATAGCTGCTTTTTTTATGGCGTTACAGGGGTAGCGCGGCCGTTTCGCGGGTCAGCACCTCCGCGCGCAGCGTGTAGCTGCGGGTTTCCGTGATCTTCACGTCCACCAGCTGGCCGACCAGGCGGGCGTCGCCTGCAAAGTTGACCACGCGGTTGCACTCGGTGCGGCCCATCAACTCGCCGTTGTCGCGTTTGGATGCCCCTTCCACCAGGATGCGCTGCACCGTGCCCAGGCGTTGCTCGCTGATGCGGGTGATGTTGGCATTGATGGCAGCTTGCAGCTCCTGCAGCCGTGCCAGTTTCACCTCGTGCGGCGTGTCGTCATGCAGGTTGGCTGCAGGTGTGCCGGGGCGGGGGCTGAAGATGAAGCTGAAGCTGTTGTCAAAGCCGATGTCGGCGATCAGCTTCATCATCCTGGCGAAGTCGTCGTCCGTCTCTCCGGGGAAGCCGACGATGAAGTCCGAGCTGATGGACATGTCCGGGCGGATGGCGCGCAGTTTGCGGATGGTGCTCTTGTATTCCATGGCGGTGTAGCCGCGCTTCATGGCCATGAGGATCTTGTCGCTGCCGTGTTGCACCGGCAGATGCAGGTGGCTCACCAGTTTGGGCAACTTGTCATAAGCCGCAATCAGGCTGGGCGTGAATTCGTTGGGGTGGCTGGTGGTGTAGCGGATGCGCTCGATGCCGGGAATCTCGGCCACGTACTCCAGCAGCGTGGCAAAGTCCGCTATTTCGCCGCCCTCTGTCATGGGCGCGCGCCAGGCATTCACGTTCTGGCCCAGCAGGTTGACCTCTTTCACACCCTGATCGGCCAGGCCGGCAATTTCCACCAGCACGTCCTCGAACGGGCGGTTGATTTCGGTGCCGCGGGTGTAGGGCACCACGCAGTAGCTGCAATATTTGCTGCAGCCTTCCATGATGCTCACAAAGGCGCTGGCGCCTTCCACCTTGGCCGGCGGCAGGTGGTCGAACTTCTCAATCTCTGGGAAGCTGATGTCCACTTGCGGCCGGTTCTGGGCTTTGCGAGCGTTGAGCATCTCGGGCAGGCGGTGCAGCGTCTGCGGGCCAAACACCACGTCCACATAGGGCGCACGCTTGATGATCTCGGCGCCCTCCTGGCTGGCCACACAGCCGCCCACGCCAATCTGCACTCCCTTGGCTTTGAGGTGCTTGATACGACCCAGGTCGGAAAACACCTTCTCCTGCGCTTTCTCGCGCACCGAGCAGGTGTTGAACAGAATCAGGTCAGCCTGCTCCACATCGTCGGTGGGCTCGTAGCCCTGCGCTGCGCCCAGTACGTCGGCCATCTTGTCCGAGTCGTACTCGTTCATCTGGCAGCCGAAGGTTTTGATAAAGACTTTTTTGGACATGGCGGGTCCTGCAATGCTATGAATTTGAGAGCTGCTTGCGCAGAAGATACGGGGGCTAGAGCCCCAAAAGACCTAAAATCCAGCCCGGAATTACTGGGCGGCGGACGAATACGAAGGCGTAGCTGGATAGAGCTTGGCTTCGATGTCGGTGAGGACCCAGACCTCATGCAGCATGCCTTGCGACTCGCGCAGGGTCATGACCGGCAGGGTCTGGCCCACCAGCGAGGCCGACATGGCCAGCATGCCATTGGCGCCGCGGATGCGTGCACCGGGGGATAGGCGATCGATTCTGTTGTTCAGCACCACTTCAGGGGGCGCCACGACCATCAGCGTGCCGCGCACGGCTTTGGGCGGAAAGGTGCGTACCGCCACGGACACGGTGCCGGTGGTGTCCGTCAGCACCTGGGTGGTGGGGCTGGTCTGGGCCGACGCCGCCAGAGGCAGTGCGGTCAGCAGGCAAAGTAGGTTCAAAGCGCGAAGGCAGCGGTTCATGGTGTGTATCCAGAGGCTTGCTTGTGGGAGGTGAATGCTAACTCAAAACACTTCGGTGTCGACTTCGCTATTGCCCTGCGGGTTGTAGCGGCTGCCCACCACGTTGCCGGAGTGGATCAACGCCTCCAGGCGGGCTATGGCGTCTGCGCTGAGTTGGACGTCAGCTGCACCCAGGTCGTCGTGCAGGTGGTCCACGCGGGTGGTGCCGGGGATCGGGATGATGTGCGGCGCCTTGTGCAGCAGCCAGGCAATGGCCAACTGGGCCGGGGTGCAGTCCATCTCTTGCGCCAGCGCGCGGTAGGCGGGCAGCAGGGCCAGGTTGGCGGCGTAGTTGTCGGGTGCAAAGCGCGGCATGCTGCGGCGGATGTCTTTGGCGTCCAGAGTGTCCACATCGGCCAGGTCACCACACAAAAAGCCGCGCCCCACCGGGCTGAAGGCCACAAAGGCGATGCCCAGCTCCTTGCAGGCATCGAGCACCGCAATCTCGGGGTTGCGCGTCCACAGCGAATACTCGGTTTGCAGGGCCGTGATGGGGTGCACAGCATGGGCGCGGCGGAGCGTATCGGCTGACACCTCGGATAAACCAATGCTGCGGATCTTGCCCGCGCGCACCAGATCGGCCAGGGCGCCCACGCTGTCTTCAATGGGCACCTTTTTGTCCCAGCGGTGCAGGTAATACAGGTCGATCACGTCGGTGCGCAGGCGGCGCAGGCTGTCCTCGCACTGCTGGCGGATGGTCTCGGGCCGGCCATCGATCACCCGGACCAATTTGCCGTCGCCTGCCACATCCACCCCGCCCATGCCGCACTTGCTGGCCAGGGTGAAACGGTTGCGGTGCGGCTGCATCACCTTGCCGACCAGGGTTTCGTTGGCACCAAAGCCGTAGAGCGTGGCGGTGTCAAACAGGGTGACGCCAGCATCCAGCGCTTCCAGAAGTACGCGCTCACCTTGCTCGGCCGATACCGGCGCGCCGTAGGCGTGGCTCAGGTTCATGCAGCCCAGGCCGATGGCGCTGACCTGGAAAGGGCCTAAAGATCGTTGTTGCATGTTGGACTCCTGCGAGAAAGCTGGACAAGCGCCAAACAAAAAACCCGCACTAGCGTGTGCTGGTGCGGGTTTTTGCTTGTTTGGTGGTCGTAGGTGGATTTGAACCACCGACATCAGCATTATGAATGCTGCGCTCTAACCAGCTGAGCTATACGACCGAAAGACCAGCATTATAGCGGCATAAATTACCGTGTCACTGGTGTTTGAAATTGGCGGGGCGTTTGTTCACGAACGCGTCCATGCCTTCCTTCTGGTCGGCCGTGGCAAAAAGGGCGTGGAACATGCGGCGCTCGAACATGATTCCGTCGGCCAGCGTACCTTCGAACGAGCGGTTGACAGCTTCCTTGGCGGCCATGGTGGCCATTTGCGAGAAACCGCAAATCAGCAGGGCCGCACCCAGGGCTTCTTCTTGCAGCTTGTCCAGTGGCACGACGCGGCTGACCAGCCCGGAGCGCTCGGCTTCGGTGGCGTCCATCATGCGGCCGGTCAGGGCCAGGTCCATCGCCTTGGACTTGCCGATGGCGCGGGGCAGGCGCTGCGTGCCACCGGCACCGGGAATTACGCCCAGTTTGATCTCGGGCTGGCCAAAGCGGGCGTTGTCGGCCGCAATGATGAAGTCGCACATCATGGCCAGCTCGCAGCCGCCACCCAGGGCAAAGCCGCTCACCGCTGCAACGATGGGTTTGCGGATGCTGCGGATGACTTCCCAGTTGCGGGTGATGTAGTCGCCCTTGTACACGTCGGCAAAGGTGTACGTGGCCATGGCGCCGATATCGGCACCGGCGGCAAAGGCTTTTTCGCTGCCGGTGATGACCATGCAACCAATCGCCGGGTTCAGGTCAAAGCCCTTGAGCGCGTGGCCCAGCTCGTCCATCAGCTGGTCGTTCAGCGCATTGAGCTGCTTGGGTCGGTTCAGCGTAATGATGGCAACCTTGTCGCCTTCGATACGGGTGGTGATGCATTCGTAGTTCATGATGGTGCTGTTGAAGTTGGTATCGTCGAAACATCCACTATAGCGAAGAGGCACTGCACATGGCTGATCCCACTGTTTTGTTTGCGGACCACGGGAATGTGGCCCTGGTGACCCTGAACCGCCCGGACGCCCTCAACAGCCTGACCCACCAGATGCACCGGGATCTGTGGGCGGCGCTGGACCGGGCCGAGGCCAATCCGGCCATCCGGGCGCTGGTGCTGACCGGCGCCGGGCGCGGTTTCTGCGCCGGTGCGGATCTCCATGGGTCGGATCTTGCCCCCAGCGATGGCGCCGCCGGGCGGCCCGATCCCGGGGTGACGATTGAGCAGAACTTCAACCCCACGACGCGGCGCATGCAGAACCTGCGCATGCCTTGCGTCGCGGCCGTCAACGGCGTGGCGGCGGGTGCCGGTGTGTCGCTGGCGTTAGCGTGCGACGTGACGATTGCGGCGCCCGGTGCGCGCTTCATCCAGGCCTTCAGCAAGATCGGGCTGATTCCCGATGCGGGCAGCAGCTGGTTCATGCCGCAGCGCCTCGGGCTGGCACGGGCCATGGCGCTGGCCATGACGGGGGACGCGCTCAGTGCGCCACAGGCCAAGGAATGGGGGTTGATCTGGGATGTGGCGGACGACTGTGTGGCGGCCGCGCTGGCCTATGCGCAGCGGCTGGCGGACATGCCCACGCTGGCGCTGGTAGCGACACGGCATCTGTTGCGCGAGTCCACCGCGCGGACGCTGAACCAGCAGCTCGATGTGGAGCGCGATACGCAGTCAGCGATGGGCAAGACCCATGACTATGTGGAAGGGGTGACGGCGTTTCGCGAGAAGCGGTCGGCCCGGTTCAACGGAACCTAGGCGCCACCGTCCAGCCACTTGTTGGCCGCCGCTGCATCGCGCACCGACAGGCGCACGGCCTGGCTGGGTTTGGGCATGGTCAGCGACAGGGTCATCAGGCGTTTGTCGCGGGCAACCAGCGCGGTGACCTTCTTGGCCTTGCCGGTGTAGATGTTCAGGTCGTCCAGGGTCTGCATGCGCCAGGGGCCGCTCTCGGCTTCCACCGCAATCCACTCATCACCGGCGGCGAAGCCAGCTTTCTCGGCCACGCTGGCGCGCAGCACCTGCTGGACAAACAGACCGCCGGATTCCTTGACGCGCAGGCCCAGTTGCTGGGCAATCTGGTCGGGTTCGCGGTTGACCATCAGGCCGTGGGCTTCCAGTAGTTCGGTCAGGGGCAGGTCTTTGGTACTGTGCACCCAGCGGGCCAGGTCTTTGGCGTAGGCGCGGCCGCCGAGTTCGCTGAGCACGGCCAGCAGGTCGTCCTGGGCCATGGGGCCGCCGGCACAACGCTTCCACAGGCCGCGCATCACCTCGTCCAGCGTGGTCTTGCCTTCGGCACGCAGGGTCAGGTCCAGGCACAGGGCCACCAGAGAGCCTTTGGTGTAGTAGCTCACCGTGGCGTTGGGGGTGTTTTCGTCCTGGCGGTAGTACTTTACCCAGGCATCGAAACTGGCCTGCGCCACCGTCTGCACCAGACGGCCAGGCGTTTGCTGCACCTGGTTGATGGTTTTGGACAGCAGCTTGAGGTAGACCGTGTTGTCGATCAGCTTGGCGCGGCGCAGCAGCAGGTCGTCGTAGTAGCTGGTAAAGCCTTCGAAGAACCACAGTAGTTCGGTGTAGTTCTCCTGCGTGTAGTCGTAGCGGGAAAACTCGGCCGGCCGCAGACGTTTGACGTTCCAGGTGTGGAAGTACTCGTGGCAGATCAGGCCCATCAGGGTGGTGTACCCCTCGGGTTGCTTGTGGGTGGTGGGGGCCAGCGTGGTGCGGGGCTGGCGCGGCAGGTCCTTGCGGGTGCACAGCAGCACGGTGGAGTTGCGGTGCTCCAGTCCGCCGTATCCATCGTGCGTGGCATTCAGGATAAACAGGTAGTTTTGGAACGGAATCGGCCCCTTGCCTCCGCCGGTAGTGCGTGAGGCGCTATTGTTTTTATAGTTTTTTCCGTGCCAGAAGCGGATGCCTTCTTCGCAGATGGTCTGCGTGTCCTTGAGCAGCTGTGTCCCGTCGAAGCTCGGCGGCGCACCTGCCACCACAAAGCGGTGGGGAATGCCACAGGCCTGGAAATGCCCCTCCCAGAAATCACCCAGTTCCACCGGGCAATCCGCCAGCATGTCGTAGTTGCTGGCGCTGTAGCGGCCAAAGCCGCGTTTGTCGGTGCGCACGGGGGGCAGTCCGGTGGCCACTTTCCATTGGGGCGAATCGGTGCAGGCCACCAGGTCGACGGTGTGCGTTTTGTCCTGCTGGCCTTCGACCATCAGGAACAGGCTGGTGCCGTTGAAAAAGCCCCGGGTCGCGTCCAGCCAGGCGGTGCGCACCGAGTTGTCAAAAGCGTAAACCTCATACTGCAGTTCCAGTGGCGCATGGGCTGTGCAGTCCACTTGCCAGCGTGCCTTGGTCAGTTGCTGGAGCTCCACGGCGCGACCGGATTGGTTCGCGCGCAGGTTTTGCAGGTTCTTGGCGAATTCCCGGACCAGGTAACTGCCGGGAATCCACGCTGGCAACTGCACATGCTGCTGTGCCGCGGGCTGTGCGATGGTCAGTGTGACCTGGTACAGGTGGGCATGCAGGTTGACCATTTCCACCCGGTAGTGGATGTCTGCCGGGCTGCCAGCGCGACCGGCCGGGCTGCGTGTCATGGCTGGGCTTCGGCCAGATGTTTTTCGACCTGTTTGGCATCAATAGCGCCGGGTACGCGGCTGCCGTTGACAAACACCAGGGTGGGCGTGCCGGTAATTTTGTAGGCGCGGCCCAGCTCCACATTGCGGGCCAGCGCGCTGGTGTCACACATGGCTGCGGCTGAGGGTGGTGCCTGGTCGCGCACCATCCAGTCCTGCCAGGCAGCAGTCTTGTCTTTGGCACACCAGATGGCTTTGGATTTTTCTGCCGAATCGGCGCCCAGGATCGGGTATAGGAACATGTGGATGGTGACGTTGTCCACTTTCTGCAGGTCCCGCTCAAAGCGCTTGCAGTAGCCACAGTTGGGATCTTCAAACACCGCCAGTTTGCGCTTGCCATTGCCACGCACGATGGTGAACGCGTCCTTCAGTGGCAGGGCATCGAACTTGATGGCAGTGAGTTTGTCCACCCGCTCTTCGGTCAGGTTGCGGCGGTTGCGCACATCGATGATGTTGCCCTGCACCAGGTAGTTGGCCTGGGCGTCGGAGTAATAGATCTCGGTGCCGTTGACCCGGATTTCGTACAGGCCCGGGATCACCGACTTGGTGACTTCGTCAATCGCCTTGAGTTGCGGCACGCGTTCGGCCAGATTTTTGCGGATGACGGCCTCCTGAGCTCCGGCGCCCAGTGCAGCCATGGCCAGGGTGGTGCCCAGCAGCGCGGGGAAAAAACGTGAAATCATGGAAGTACCTTGGTTGGTGTAGGGGGTGTGATGGTGGGGGTGTTCCCCATGGCGCGGCGTGTCACCCAGTGTTTGAGGGGGCCGCTGATCTCGAATCCGTTCATGCCCAGGTTGCGCAGGGTTTGCAGGGCAGGGTGGCTGTGGTTGAAGAGCCGTTGCAGTGCGTCGCCCGCGTTGCCAATCATGGCAAAGTCGGCCTTGCGTGCGCGCTCGTACTGGCGCAGCAGGCGGGCATCGCCCACACTGCGCCAGTAGGGGCGCGCGTCGAGCACCCGCACGAGTTCGGCCACGTCGCCCAGGCCCAGGTTCAGGCCCTGGCCCGCAAGGGGATGCACATTGTGGGCCGCATCGCCGGCCAGCACCCAGGCACCCTGGGCCGAGCTGCCGCTCCAGCGGTGCGCCTGCGCCTGCTGCAGGGCCCACACATTGCGCTCGCTGGTCAGCGTCAGCGCACCCAGTGCGCCGTGGCTGGCAGTTTCCAGCGCCTGGCAGAAGTCACTTGCATCCATGTTTTTCAATTCGTGGGCCCGTTCAGGACTGACAGACCACACCAGCGCGCACAAGTTCCCCTGCGGGCCGTCGAGCGGCAGAAATGCCAGGATTTCTCCCTTGCTGAACCATTGCCGTGCAATCTGCTGGTGCGGCTGTGCGCATTGAATCCGGGCGGCCAAGGCGGACTGGCCATAAGGCGTGATTTCAAAGTCCACGCCAAACTCGGCCCGCGTCTGGCTGGTACGCCCTTCGCACACCACGGTAAGCGCTGCAGCGACCGGCGCGTCCACCATTTCAATGAGAGGCTGAAAGCGCACGGCGTCTGCCAGCTGGACTTCGAGCGGAGGCACATCGACGATCCAGTTGAGGGCTGGCACGCCCTGCTCTGCCGCCGAGAACGTCACCTGGCCCTGGTCATCTCCCTGCACCACCATGGACAGCACCGGTGTGGCATGCTGCTCGTCCGGCCAGCAGCGCACCGACTCCAGCAACGCGCGCGACGGCTGGCTCAGTGCGTAGGCGCGTACATCGCTGTGGCCTTCGGGGACCGGCTGGGGTTTCGTCAGTGCCACGCGCAGCCGCTTGCTGGCCAGTTGCAGTGCCAGGGTGCGTCCGACGATACCGGCGCCCCGGATGCAGATGTCAAAGGGTCGTGTCATCCGGGCATTGTAAAAGGCGCAGCACAACCGGCGTGCCGTGTGGGCTTGGCGTCAGTCCGGGCCCAATTCACTCTGCAGGGGTGACGCCTCGGTTGGTATGGGTTCCAGAAAACGCACCGGGCGCCGGTTGCGTGACGACATTTCGGCCAGCAGGGCGCGCAGGTCGTCCATCACCCGATCCGCAGGCACCGGGTTTTCATGCAGCAACACACAGGCAGCCTGGAAGTGCAGCACAACTTCAGGCATCAGGCCGGGCAGGGGAATGAGTCCGGAGCCGATGAGTTTGACCATGCGTTCCGTCACGGCCTTGCGGTCCCGCATGCCTTCCATCAGCAGCGCAAAATTGGCAGTATCCATGCGGCCGGCCGGATCCACGTCGCGCAGGATGCGCTGGATCTTGATCACCGCGCGCAGAATGCACTGCTCGGCGGTGGTGTCGCCAAAGGAACTGCGAATGTAGTCATGGTTCACCACACTGACCATGACCAGCGCAATGGGTTCGCGCTCGTTGATGGATCGCATCAGCGCCCCTTCCAGGTGATTCTGGAATACCTCTGCGGTCAGCAGGCCGGTCAGCGCATCCTGGGTGGGCAGATGTTTGGCCCGAATCACCAGTTCCCTGCGGTCGTGGGTGATCTGGCTCAGGGCGTACACCAGAATCGGGACCGACATGGCAATGCTCAGCGAGGTGACATAGCGCATTTCCCAAAGCGTGGGCACCAGCCCCATGGCTTCCGCAAACAGGTACATCGCCCCCAGGAACTGGGGCACATAGGCCAGTACCAGCCAGCGGCCAACGGACGATTCGCCACGCCAGCTCAGGAGGGTCGCGATCAGCCCGGCCAGGGTCGCCAGGATCATGGTGATGGAGCCCAGACGGTCGGCATCGGTACGGTCCAGCACGAGGTGGAAGGCGATCGATGCAATGGCCACCCAGGCAATGCCAGACAAAAAGCGGTCGTAGCGGTGGTGGTGTGTTGACAGGGCATACAACTGGCGCACAAAGAGCAGCGTGCCTCCCAATGCCACGGCAGGAAGCAGACTGACGGCGTAGTCGCCAACGGTGGGCATAGTGGCCCATACGAAGGCGTTGAGTACCCCGTTGACCTGTGCCAAAGTGGCAGAAATCAGCAACGCATACAGGGCGGCCCATCCATCGATTCTGCTGTTGTGCTGGCCAAAGCGCAGGGTGGACAGAGCTGCCATCGCAATCAGGGCCCCCAGCGCCACACCCATGATCAGCAACTCGGTCAGGCGGCTGGACTCGCGTTCATTCCGGGCGACCAGGCGCACCGGTACAGCCGAAGGTTTGAAGTTGCGAACCTGCAGCACCAGCTCTTGCGGACCAGAATTGGGCAACATGAGGTCGAAGTCCGGATAGAGCCCCTTGCGGCTCCAGCCACTCTGCGCTGTCAGGTCACCGGCAGTCTGCGCAGTCCAGGAGCCATCTGGGTTGCGCTGGTGCAGCGTCACAGAGTCCAGGTAGGGAATGGGCACGTTGAGCGTCCATTGCGCGGTGTCGAAGGGGCCGCGGGCGACAGAAAACCGGATCCACACCGTGGTGCCTGTGGTCAGTTCGTGCCGGGTCAGGGCGGGCAGGGGTTTGAAGTTCTGGGGGATTGCCGTAGCAACTCCAACGGTAGAAGCCGAGCCCTGCTCCACCCAGACTTGCAGTGGGCTATCCAACTGGAGGGATGGCGTCGCGTCGTACAGCATGACCGGTTGTGCCCGGGCCGCAGACGGGGTCAGGGTTGAGGCGAGGAGTGCGCTCAGCAACAGACCGGAGAAGAATTTGAACATGTGCAGAAGCCAGGGCCGTACGATCTGCAGGCCGCACCGCATCGCGTATTTCACGCGAGTTCGGTATCATGCAATGCAACAGCCCTTCACACCTACCTCCGCCAGGCCAGATGATGTACCGCAGTGTTCTTGCCTTTTTGATCGCGCTCGGTTGCCTTGGCACCGCGCATGCGGCTGGCCCGGATTGTGCGCGCCCCTATACCTTGGCGTTGCACGACCACGGACTGCTGTACTCTGCGCAAACCGGCATCGACAAGGATGTGGCGGATGAGCTGGTTCGCCGCAGTGGTTGCAAGGTCACGGTCAGTCTGATGGCGCGGGCCCGTATCTGGCAGCTCATTGAGTCGGGGGCACTGGATTTCAGCCTGTCCGGAATCACCAACGCCAACCGGGATACCTTTGCAGCGTTTGCCTGGTACTTCAGCAACAAGTACTACCTGCTGGTCCGCAAGGATTCTGGGGTACGCAGCATTGCAGACTTCGAGCGCAATCCGAATCTGCACATCGGGGTGATCCGCAGTTTTCGCTACAGCACATCGGCCAACCGCCTGGTGGACCAGCTGCAGGCAGAAAACCGCCTCAGCCAGGCGGGAGGGCTGGCGCCGTCGTACCAGACCCTGATGCTCAACCGCATCCAGGGCATGATCATCGAACCCTTTGACTATCCCACGCTGGAAGAGGCGAAGATCCGCGACACCACGACGATCATCGAATTCAACGACCCGCCAGTCCCCCACGGCCTGATCATGTCCAAAAAAGCGTTGCCTGAAGCCGAGCAGGAGAAATGGCGCGCGCTGATCCAGGACATGCGTGCGGACGGTACGCTGCGCCGCATCTTCGAGAAGTATTTCAATCCGACCCTGGCTGCTGCCATGGTGGAGTTCTAGCGCGTCCTGGACGGTCGCTGGTTGTATTTGTCCATGCGCTTGCCACGCCAACTTTTGCTGCCCTGGTTCATTCTGGTGGTGATGCTCGGGCTGACGTGGCTGGTGTGGGACCACGAGCGGCAGATCGCGCGCAAGGAAATGTAGTCCCAGTTCGATTTCGTATTGCGTGAAACTGTCAGTCGTGTTGAGCAGCGGGCGTCGGCCTACGAGCAGATGCTGCGGGGGGTGCAGGCGCTGCTGGCCACAACCGACCTGACAGACCGCAAGGCGGTGCATGACTATGTGGAGATGCTTCAGCTGGATGCCAATTTCTCGGCCGTTCAGGTCATCGGCGTTGTCGAGCGGATTCCGGCAGAACGCAAGGCCTCGCATACCCAGGTGATGCGCAAACGCGGGTTTGCCGACTACACCGTCTTTCCTTCAGGGGAGCGACCTGAATATGCCGCGGTGATCCAGCGCGAATCTTCGATTGGACGCCAGCGCGCCGCGCCCTTGGGGCTGGATGTGTGGGCCGAGCCGGTGCGTCGCGCTGCGATGGAGCGGGCGCGGGACTCCGGTATGGCTGCCATCACCGGCAAGGTGCGGCTGGCGGTGGACTCCGGAATCGATGCGCCACCCGGATTCATCATGTACCTGCCGCTGTTTGCACCTGATCAGCCGCACGGCACGGTGGCGCAGCGGCGTGCCAACCTGGTTGGCTGGGTCTTTGCCTCGTTTCGTATGGATGATTTAATGGCCAGCATGTACGGCAAGACGGCACCCGGAATTGCCCTGTCCATCTACGATGACGTGGTTCCGGATGCCTCGACGCTGCTCTATGCCTCGTCCGCCGGTGCAGAGGCGGTATCACCGGCAGCGACGGCCGGCCTGCAGGCCAATGAATACATGGTGGTTGCAGGCCATACCTGGACCCTGGTGCTGCAGGCCCAGCGCGAATTCGAGGGCCGGTTTGGCGGCAACGGTGCGACCGTGATTGCGGTGGCGGGAGCGGGCTTGAGCGTGTCGCTGGCGCTGCTGGTCTGGCTGATGGTGACCGCCCGGGACCGGGCCCTGTACTTTGCGGCAGAGATGACGGAGGAGTTGCGCATGATGGCGCAGCACGATCCCCTGACCAGCCTGCCCAATCGCGCCCTGTTCAGCGACCGGCTGCGGGGCGAACTGGTACGGGCACAGCGCCACGGCGGCCTGTTCGCCATGATCTTTCTGGACCTCGACAACTTCAAGCCCATCAACGACACCTACGGGCATGGTGTGGGCGATGTGATGCTGATGGAGGTGGCCAAGCGCCTGCGGGCCACGGTGCGGACCTCCGATACGGTGGGCCGCATTGGCGGGGATGAGTTCGTGGTGCTCATGCCCGAGCTGGCCGACGCGTCAGTCGCATTTGGCCTGGCCGAAAAAATTCGCATGGCCGTGCGCGAGCCCATGGTGGTGGAGGGGCATGCACTCAGCGTTTCCTGCAGCCTGGGGGTTGCCGTCTACCCGGACGATGGAACGGACGAAATTTCCCTGGCCAAGAGGGCGGACGAGGCCATGTACCGCGCCAAGGAACGTGGACGTGATGGCGTGGTGCGCGCGGGCAGCGACTGAGCCGGACCACGTGCCCTGCGGTGAGGATTTGCCACTCATTACAATTGGCGCCTGATTTGTAAGGATTTCCATGAGTTTGAAGTGCGGCATCGTTGGCTTGCCCAACGTCGGCAAAAGTACCCTGTTCAACGCCCTGACCAAGGCCGGCATTGCTGCCGAGAACTATCCGTTTTGCACCATTGAGCCCAATGTGGGCATCGTCGAGGTGCCCGACCCGCGCATGGCGCAACTGGCGGAGATCGTCAAGCCCGAGCGCATGGTGCCTGCGGTGGTGGAGTTCGTGGACATTGCCGGCCTGGTGGCAGGCGCCAGCACGGGCGAGGGCCTGGGCAACAAGTTTCTGGCCCACATCCGCGAAACCGACGCCACCATCAATGTGGTGCGCTGCTTTGAAGACGACAACGTGATCCACGTGGCCGGCAAGGTCGATCCGATTGCCGACATCGAAGTGATTCAGACCGAGCTGTGCCTGGCCGATCTGGGTGCGGTGGAAAAAGCCTTGCACCGCGTGACCAAGGCGGCCCGCTCGGGTGACAAGGAGTCGATCAAGCTGGTGGCCATTCTGGAGAAATGCCAGGCCGCACTGAACGAAGCCAAGCCGGTGCGTTCAATCGACTTCACCAAGGAAGAGTTGCCCCTGCTGCAACAGTTCTTCCTGATTACTGCCAAGCCCGCCATGTTTGTGGCCAACGTGTCGGAAGACGGCTTTGAGAACAACCCGCTGCTGGACCGCCTGAAGGCTTTTGCCGATGCGCAAAAAGCGCCTGTGGTGGCGATCTGCGCCAAGCTCGAAGCCGAGATGTCGGAAATGAGCGACGAAGACCGCCAGATGTTCCTCGAAGAACTCGGTCAGACCGAGCCTGGCCTGAACCGCCTGATCCGCTCGGCCTACACCTTGCTGGGCCTGCAAACCTATTTCACCGCCGGTGTGAAAGAAGTGCGCGCCTGGACCATCCACGTGGGCGACACCGGCCCGCAGGCGGCCGGCGTGATCCACACCGACTTCGAGAAGGGCTACATCCGCGCCCAGACCATCGCCTTCGAGGACTTCATCACCTACAAGGGTGAGCAGGGCGCCAAGGATGCCGGCAAGATGCGCGCTGAAGGCAAGGACTACGTCGTCAAGGATGGCGATGTGATGAACTTCCTGTTCAGCTCCTGACCCCAGATTTATACGCCAAATTAGGCTCTAGCCCCCGCGGGCATTGCGCAAGACGCTACTTGTTTTGTAGCACTCTCGCGCTGGTGCTGGACCGATCCTCGGGTTGGGGCCGCAGATCTTCGCTGGCGTAGAAACTATCGACGGTCTTGGTAAACGCGCTCTCGGTCAAAAGCTTGCCACGGATCAGGTTTTGCCAAGCCAGCTTTACCTTGGGGTTGGATAGCAATGTTTTCCTGTATTGGCTCAGCGTGATCGTCTTGGATTCGGCTATCTGGTAGTAGAGTTCGGCTGCGTTAAAGGATTGCATGAGGTAGACAAACTCATGTTCAGTGATACCCAGCGCATCGAGCATTCGCGGCTCTATCCCATGCAGTTCGAGCAGCTCTGGATGCTGTGCGAGATATTCCTCGGCAGCAGCTTTCTGGGTGAAGAAGGCGGTGTTCTTGGAGATGGATATCTGGGCATCGAGCGCCCGTCGTGACAGATAGGCCGACACCACAGAAATCACGACTGCCAGCGAGGCCAGAATCGTCTCAAGATCAAAGTCCATAGGTAACACCCCGCACATTTCAGACAGCCGGGAATATACCTTCCGGTATCGCTCGGCAAAGGGCAGACCGCACCTCCCAAGTGAAACCTCGCACACTCACCAAAGCTTGACCAACCCCGTCAGTGCCGCCGTCATCGTCACATAGCGCGCGAATTTGCCGATGGCCATGTAGAACAGGCAGGGCCAGAAGGGCAGCTTGAGCCAACCCGCTACTGCACACAGCGGATCGCCCACCGCCGGTAGCCAGGCCAGCAGGCAGGCCTTGGGGCCCAGTTTCTGCAGCCAGTCCAGTACCCTCATGTGGTGTTTGGAGTGGTGGTATTTGTCGGCCACCCGGTGCGCACCGTAACCGATCCACCAGTCCAGTGCACCACCCAATGTGTTGCCCGCAGTGGCGACCAGGACCACCGGCCAGAACAGTTCGGGGTTGAGCTGGACCACACCAAAAACGACCGGTTCGGAGCCCAGCGGTAGCAGCGTGGCGGAGATGAATGAGACCACAAACACCGTACCCAGGCTGTATTCGGGTAGCGACAACAGATCGAGCAGGGGGGTGATCCAGGCGGGCATAGCGCGCAGTGTAGGCGCAGAAGCCATGCCGGTAGATGCAGATTTCAATTGCTGAAATTTTGGGCAGCTAGAATGGAGCCCGGCTCGCGCCACCCTGTCTGTTCACACTCCCATTTTTGATCACGCAAGCACATGCACATTGGCCAGTTCGCTTTGGCGAATCCCCTGTTTGTTGCGCCCATGGCTGGCGTGACCGACCGCCCTTTCCGGCAGCTGTGCAAGCGCCTGGGGGCTGGCTACGCGGTGAGCGAGATGGTGACGTCGCGGCCGGACCTGCTGAATTCCCTCAAGACTTCGCGCCGCGCCAACCACGACGGTGAGCCCGGCCCCATCGCGGTGCAGATCGCCGGCACCGAGGCGCAGATGATGGCCGATGCCGCCGTTTACAACATCGATCGAGGTGCACAGATCATCGACATCAACATGGGGTGCCCGGCCAAGAAGGTCTGCAACAAATGGGCGGGCTCTGCGCTGATGCAGGACGAGACTCTGGCAATGGAGATTGTGCAGGCCGTGGTGAATGCCTGCGCCCCGCGCAATGTGCCGGTCACGCTGAAGATGCGCACCGGCTGGTGCCAGGCGGAAAAGAATGCCGTGGTGCTGGCCCGTGCGGCCGAGGCAGCGGGCGTGTCCATGGTGACCGTCCATGGCCGCACCCGCGAGCAGGGCTACAAAGGCAGCGCCGAGTACGACACCATTGCGGCGGTGAAGGCCGCGCTCTCCATTCCTGTAGTGGCCAATGGCGATATCACTACCCCCGAGAAAGCGCGCGATGTGTTGCGGGCGACCGGTGCGGATGCCATCATGGTGGGTCGCGCAGCCCAGGGACGCCCCTGGATTTTCCGTGAGATCGCCCATTTCCTGGCCACCGGCGCGCATCTGGCGCCACCGCTGGTGAGCGAGGTCAAACGCCTGCTGGTCGAGCATTTGCATGACCACTACACGCTGTATGGTGAGTTCAGTGGCGTGCGTTCTGCACGCAAGCACATTGGGTGGTACGTGCGTGAACTCCCGGGAGGCGAGCACTTTCGTGCGCAGATGAACCTGCTGGAAGACAGCGAGGCGCAGGTTGCGGCAGTGGAGCGCTTTATGGATCACTTGAATGAAAAGATGGATCGCATTCCGGCCGCGGGTGCGGCCAGTGGCATGCGGGAAGACACGATGGAAATGACAGCATGAGCAAGAAGCACATAGAAGAGTGCGTGCGCACCAGCCTGGAAGGCTATTTCAAGGATCTGCGCGGTACCGAGCCCGATGGCATGCACGACATGATCGTGCGCGTGGTGGAAAAACCGCTGCTGGAGGTGGTCATGCACCACGCCGACCACAACCAGTCCCGCGCTGCGCAGTGGCTGGGCCTGAACCGCAATACCCTGCGCAAAAAGCTGCTGGAACACAAATTGATCGATTGAGCGGTTTCCCTGCGAACTCCGCGCCGCCCCCCCGTTTTTTAACTTGGCCCTCCCATTCCTATGAACGCACTTCTTTCTGTCTCGGACAAAACCGGCATCGTCGAACTCGCCCAGGCGCTGCACGCGCAGGGCATCAAGCTGCTCTCCACCGGCGGCACCGCCAAACTGCTGGCTGAAAAAGGTCTGCCGGTGACCGAGGTGGCTGAGATGACGGGCTTTCCCGAGATGCTCGACGGCCGTGTCAAGACCCTGCACCCGCGCGTGCACGGTGGC
>ERZ795030.2559-NODE-2559-length-21339-cov-17.205694_pt1 | contig 21339 bp, 26 predicted proteins | sample MGYA00375122_ERZ795030 | MGnify/ENA primary metagenome ERZ795030 (study PRJEB30165, sample SAMN05720146) | activated sludge metagenome | isolation source: anaerobic digester from wastewater treatment plant | place: Japan | collected 2015-04-20 ... | reverse complement strand
CCTGCCAGGTAAATCACCGCGAATCCCGTTTTCCCCACACACGTGGGGGTGTACCTCCTCAACCGAATATTTTTCAGGCCATAACGCCGTTTTCCCCACACACGTGGGGGTGTACCGTAATTGCGCCCATTTTCGCGTTCTGAACAGCCGTTTTCCCCACACACGTGGGGGTGTACCTTTACTCTCGCCAATGTCGAACGAATCAGTAACGTTTTCCCCACACACGTGGGGGTGTACCGTTGTGCCATCTGCGCCCGTTTATTACAAAAAAGGTTTTCCCCACACACGTGGGGGTGTACCGGGTGCGCCCCGGATCATCCGACGGAGTGCCATCGTTTTCCCCACACACGTGGGGGTGTACCGACTCTCGATGAAAAATACCGAGAAGCCGCACAGTTTTCCCCACACACGTGGGGGTGTACCGTCCACGCCCTGAGCTTCCAACAGGGGGATGTCGTTTTCCCCACACACGTGGGGGTGTACCGGGATGCACTTCTGGACGTTACGAGTTACCTGCGTTTTCCCCACACACGTGGGGGTGTACCTCTTTTGGTGTGTCGTTCAACCATTCGGCTGTAACGTTTTCCCCACACACGTGGGGGTGTACCGCATCAGTTGCGTCACTCCGCTGCCGTTCCGGCGTTTTCCCCACACACGTGGGGGTGTACCGGTGCCATCGCGCGTTGCCCTGATCCAATACAAGTTTTCCCCACACACGTGGGGGTGTACCTGCTGTTCTGATAATGTCCGATTTGTTGCCGAACGTTTTCCCCACACACGTGGGGGTGTACCTATTCCATGAATTACCGCGCGTTTGCGTAATTGGTTTTCCCCACACACGTGGGGGTGTACCTATCAGCAGACGGGGTTGAACCTGGACCAGATGGTTTTCCCCACACACGTGGGGGTGTACCTACTCCCCGACCGTTGAAGCGACTATCGATTTTGTTTTCCCCACACACGTGGGGGTGTACCGCGCTGAAGCGGGGATCGGACTGCCAGCCACCTTGTTTTCCCCACACACGTGGGGGTGTACCTATAAAAACACGCTCGGTAGAATGGTCGTGACTATGGAACCAAATATCGCCGCCTTCCATGTAGAAACCATCCTGGTTTATCCACTTGTTTGAGGGGTGCTCTATGAAGTGAGAGTCTACGTCACAACCCATGTCAATGAGGTTTTCGAGCCATTCAACTGCGGAAAATCGAGCGCGATATTCGTGAAGCTAAACGGGTTGCCGCTACCGTTGAAGCTGCTGGACTGGACACCGGAGATGAAAAGACCGTTATCCGGCAATTACAGGCTGAAATGAGAAGTTTCGTCAATCAGACAGGGTTGAATAGGCAATATCCGAGGGAGCAGGTTGAATAATACAAAACCCCCGCGGGTTAGGCGGGGGTTATTGTTGCGGTTTTGAAAATTATAGAACTTCAAAAACGCATTCCTCTCCCCAGCTTCCTTTGTTCCAGAGGTTACCACTCTGGAAATACCAGCCGCTGCGCTCTCCTGAGTGCGTGGGGTGGATGTCGAGGAAGGGCTCCTCGTTCAGCTCATCGCCGAACATCTGAGATAGGTTTTCCCAGATTTCCTCTCCGGTGCCTTCCCAGGGTTCGTCGCCTGCGTCAGCGTCTCCAAAAATCGAGCCGACATAGCGAAGTTGGGTGTTTTTTAAATCTTCGGTCAAAAGCGTCTCTAAGGTTTTCATTTTGGTTTCTCCTTTTAGTTTGTTTGCCATCAGTGCGAGAGCGGTCTCGACTGTGGCGGTTTTGGTTGATCCGGTTGCCCGGGTGATCTTCTCGAGGTGACCGATTGCCTGGTCACTTAGTCTGAAACCTACTGAGATTTTAGCCATATCTATCTCCTATCGAGTACAGTGCTTTTCGCAGTATCCACACGTTACACAAACGGGGTCATCTCCACATAGCGGGCATGGCTCCCATAACCAACCTGGTTCATGTTGAGGCTTTCCCGTTATTTGTTGGGCGTCAAAACGTGCTAAGTCTTCTGCTGTTTTGTCAGCTCGGTTTGCGCCGCCGATCCCAAAGCCTTTGTCAAAATCTATTCCGTTCATGGTCTCAAATCCTATCCTTTCTATTTGGTGAATTATTTTTTAGAGAATTTTTGTCTGTGTCCTGAAACCCTGCGCCAGAGATAAGCATCAAAATCATCGTGGATGGTCTGGGCGTTGGTGAAGTCCCATTTTCCAATCTGACGGCTGGTGCTTGCACCTGAGAGGGCTTCGATCTCGCTCAAAATCGCAGTCTGGATAGCAAAGCGTTTGATTGTTTCCTCGCCGGTCTCAGTGACAAATCCGGCGTCTATCATGTCCTGCGAGGGTGCTGACCAACCCTGGCGCATGAGGGATGTTTTTGCCTGTTCAAGATCAAGGGGTTTATCGTTTACGTTTGCAATCGCCTGGTTGACGATGTCGGCTGTGTTAATTTTTTGGCCCTTTACGATCCGATTGTTTCCGTTTTCTGCATTTGGGGTTAAGTTTGTTTTGTTCACTTCAGTCTCCTGTCTAGTTGTTTGATCTATATATAGTATAGCATATTACTATACGTTTGTCAAGCATTTTAGGCACCAATTTTCAATTATGAGAAAACTCTAATCTGGTGTTCTATGAATGTTCTATGTTTGTTCTATCACAACCCCCACTTCTCCACCGGAGAGGCATGCCGGTGCGCATCATCCAGGTCATTTTGGCTGATGGCAAGATAGCGCTTGACCATATCCAATGTGGTATGGCCCAACATCTCCTGCAGGGTGTAAATGGCTATTGACATTTGTTACTTCCCATGCTATACTGTTTCTTATAAGAAACATTGTTGTTCATCAAGAAACGCTCATGATAGACGAAATCGTAAAGAAATATCGGAAACAGCAAAAACTTTCTCAGGAGGCATTCGGTCAGAGCCTTTGTGAGCGCCTTCCAGGTGTGGAGTTGACCAGACAGGCCATCTCAAACTGGGAGCGAGGCGCTCAGACGCCCGATTACATGTTCCTGGTGGCGATGGTGATGGCCTATAACGACTGGCGTTTCGATTTTGCCCTGGAGTGCCTGCAGGTGTTGCGTCCATCGGTGTGGTTATCTAAAGAATAGCACACATGATCTAGTTTTAGGGATAAAAGGAGAAATTCACATGGAAACCATGGTTCAGGTTCTCACAAAACCAGTAGATTTTCAAGAAGCGAGCATCAATGAGAAGTGGTCCAGCGCGTTTGCGCTGTGGCTGTCCAGTAAATCTGGCAACACACGCCGGGCGTATGAGATGGCCTGGGAACAGTTGCTGGATTTCACCGGCAAGATGCCCTGGGAGATGGGCTCGGCGGATGTTGAGACCTGGGTTGGCGAGCTGCGCAAAGCATATTCCGAGAGCACTGTGCAGCAGCGCTTGGCGGCTGTGTCGAGCTTCTTTTCCTATGCCCGTTTGCAGTACATGGATATCGTGGACGGGGTTGAGGTGCCCCTGTACCGGTACAACCCTGCCAAGGCAGTCAACCGCCCCAAAGTGCAGCCCTATGGCAAAGCGCATCCGTTGACGATTGAAGATGTCCGGGCGTTGTTGAACGCCATCCCCCGTACTGGCCCCCAGGGGTTGCGGGATTATGCGCTCATCCTGGCGTTTGTGCTCACCGGTCGACGCAACAGCGAGATCCGCAACCTGCGCTGGGGCGATCTGGAACAGCGTGATGGTCGATTCTGGTACACCTGGCAGGGCAAGGGATGCACTTCTGGACGTTACGAGTTACCTGCTGCTGTAGCCCAAGCAATGATGGATTGGCTGATATCCGCTGACCGCATGGATGAGATACAACCTGACGATTACATTTTCACACCTCTTTGTGACCATGCCAACCGGTTCCCCGGTGTGGATCACGACCCGGGTCGACCGCTCAGCACCCGTTACATCCGCGACGTGGTGAAGAAATACGCTCGTCTTGCCGGTTTGGATGCTGACCAGGTGCGGGTCCATGACCTGCGTCACACTGCAGCCATGCTGCGGGCAGAAGCGGGCGATGATGTTCGTTCGATCAGCGCCTTCCTGGGGCATGCTGACCTGCGCACGACATCCCGGTATCTTTTCCGGGTAGGAGGGCGTAAGGATGAATCCTGGAAAAAGGTTTGTGAGATGTTGTCTTTATGAATGATGTAGATCCGCCGGGCGTAAGTTGTGCCATCTGCGCCCGTTTATTACAAAAAAGCGAGGAATGAAACGATGGAAATCGTTGAGATAGTTTTGATGGCTGTTGTCACCAGCTTACTCATGGCGTTGCTGCACTACCTGCCCTGGCGAGGGTTGTTGCGCAGAGAGCTGCCGGTTCTGGCCAGGTATATGATCGGCGTGTTGGGGTTGACCACGCCACTATCAGTGGTGTGGATCCTGCGCAGCGACTGGACCAATTTGTTGTTGCTGTGGGTGGCTGTGATCTGTGGTGGATTGACGGTGATCGTGACGCATGTGCGGAAGGACGGAAGCTCCGTGGCCAGGCCGACAAAAGCTAACGAACTGAAACGTGAACAGCTTGAGGCCCAACTGACATGTTTGGGTTGTGCCCTCGTATTAATCGATCTCGTCCACCATCGCATAGGTTCAGCCATCACCATCACCTACTCAGGGCTGTCGAACATGCTCTCACCTGGCATAGAGGATCTGGACCGTATCAAAGCATTGCTGGTCGAAACCCAGGTGATGATCAAAGAATACAACCCTGATGTGTTCGCCGTGGGGGGGTGTTCTGATGACCAGTAGCAGAAATATTCCAAATCTGCATGTTTACATTGGTTTTAGGGTCATGGCGGGGGGGACGGGTAGAAAAGGGCACCGACGGCTGGCCAGTTCCGATAACAGGTTATTATCGGAACTGCAATATTCCGGTGTCTGGCAGGGGGTGGCCTGTTTTTATCGCGAAATCGCTGAGCTTTGCTCATTCATCACTGTAAATAATTGCAGCATTTTTTGAGGAAACGTTTTTTATGGATATTGTTGACGAACTGAAGCGCAAACTGAGCATCGAGACTGTGATAGAAGCGGATGGGTATCACCTGGAGGGGACAGGGAGATACAAGCGAGAAAGCCAGCACAACAGCCTGGTTGTGGACCTGAGGACGCAAGCGTATCACTGGAACAGCACCGGTGAGCATGGGGATATTTTCAATTGGGTGATGAAGCGGAAAAGTGCTGACTTCAAAGGCGCGGTAGAGATACTGTGCAGGATGGCCGGTTTGCCTGATCCGGATTGGGGCCACCAGGATATGCAAACCCGGATGGCTGCCCGTGCCCGTCAGGATGCGTTTGCAGTGGCTGCCAGGGTGTTTGAGAAGTGGCTAAAAGAAGATAAGGCTGCCCTGCTGTATGCAAAGGGGAGAGGGTGGACTGATGAAACAATCGAAAAGGCGCGGTTGGGTTATACAGGGTTATGGGATCGAGATGCTCTGATCAAAGACATGCGGAACGAGTTTTCGTATGAAGGTGTGAACTCCGACGACCCTGCTGCTGTTGCGATCACTGGGTGGGCAGGCGATGTGAAGGCCTGGGGGGAGCGACACGGGGTGGCTGTAAGCGAGAAGTGGGTGCAAAAGAGGAGCATACCCGGGCTGGTTGGGCGGGACATGCTGCTGTATCCTCATTTGAATTTTGGCCAGGTCGTTTATTTTTCGGGACGCGGGATTAATGAGAAAACGCACTATAACATTCCCGAAGCCCTGGCGGGAAAGAGACAGGCCTATTTTAATACCGAGTGGGTCCCGGATGGGTTTGAGTGCGTGATTGTTGAAGGACAAGCGTGTGCGATTACGCTGGCTCAATGGGGGATACCCGCCGTTGCCCTTGCCGGGACCTCGATTGATGACGATTTGGTCAACAAGCTGCGTAAGAATAAGGCGCTATACCTTGCCATGGACACTGACAAGGCAGGCGAGGCTTCTGCCAGAAAGAACCTGGCGAAAATCAATGATCCGCTGGTACGGGTCGTCAGTTGGGGCGATGAACGCAGCCGTGAAGGGGATCGGGACGCCAACGACTGGCTGCAATCGCTGCTGGCTGCTGCTGTTGAGCCTGAAGAGCAAGAAACACGCGTACGCGATAAATTGACCACTGCTGATACCTGGGTGGAAATGGTATGTGTCCAGGCGGGACAACTGAGCGGCGCACATGGGGAAGAGGCTACACGAATAGCGATGGAGCTGGTGGCCAGGATGGATGATGTGGTTATCGCGCAGTATCGAACGACACTAGCCAAGGCGCTGAATATCGGGGTGCGTGATTTCCAAAATATCTTAAAATCTGTGCGGCAAACGGTTGATCAGCGTGATTTGAAGACGCTTGTGGAGGGTGAAACGCTGGGGGGAATCATCAATGGGTGGCTGATTGAGTATCTGTATGATCCTGAAAATGACCAGGCCCGATTAGCCTATCGCAGCCCGGAAGGCGAGATCGGTGAACGGCAATATGTGGACATCGAAGGCGTGCGCTATTATCCCAGCGAGCCGACTGCTTTTGTCAAACAGGAAGTGGTGCTGTTTCCATCAAAACTGGGGCCTGTGAAAACGACCAGGGAGCTGGTGGCGATCATTGAGGCGTATATCCGGGCGGTGTATTTGTGGCCGGATACCGTGTGGCCCAAGCTGGTGGCGTATTACGTGCTGCTGACATGGATTTATGACGCTTTTAATGCCCTACCCTACCTGCGGGCTGTGGGCGAGGCGGGATCGGGGAAATCTGAGATGATGCGCCGAGTGGGCCATATCTGTTACCGGATGATGACCGCTTCAGGAGCCAACACGGCGAGCACATTTTTTAGGGCGACGGAGATGTACCGGGGGACGGTCTTCATCGACGAGGCGGATTTGCACGACGGGGGCGATATGGCGAATGACATCATCAAATTTCTGAACCTGGGCGCGATGAAGGGCAACCCGATCAGCCGAACCGTGGAAGCGAGGGATCGAAACGGGGATCGGATTTTCATCGTGCAGCCGTTTAATACGTACTGCCCGAAGTTGATCGCCATGCGGAAGGAGTTTAAAGATGATGCGGTTGCAACGCGGTCGCTGACGATGAACCTGATCCCGCGGGAACCGATTGAGCTGAAGCAAGCGGGTGTTAAGCTGACGATGAATAACGAAATGCGGGGACATGCGCGGGAGATCCGCAATATGCTGCTGCGGTGGCGGCTAGCGCACTGGGAGCCGGAGATCGAAATTGATGAGGAAGACATCGACCTGGAGATTTCGAGCCGGTTGAACCAAGTGACGACATCACTGCTGCGGCTGGCAAAGGGTGATGACGCACTGAAGAGTGAAATCCGCTCTCTGCTGAGAGCATACAACCAGGACATCATCCTGAGCCGGTCGATGACCGTGCTGGCGCGGGTGGTGGAGGCTGTGTGGAAGATCTGGCTGTATGAAGACCTGCAAGAAGCGCACACAAAGGTGGACGCCAACGGCCAGCGATACACCCACCCGGCAAACGTAGCAAAGGTCGCTAACAGTTTGATTGATTTGGAAAATGCCCAGAACGATGATGACGATGATGAGGCGCAGGCGATGAAACGCAGGAAACAACTGACCGGCCAGGGCGTGGGCCGTTATATGAAAAATGATTTAGGACTGGTGCCCGCTGACCGGAAGTCCACCGGCATTGCGTATTATTTTGACGAAAACGAGATTCGACTGATCGGATTAGCCAAAAGATACGGCGTTGATGTGGATTTGATCAAAGAAAACATTGGAAAAGGGAAAAAACCGGTTGAAAAACAAGAAAATATCCCCTTTTAGTGAGGAAAGTATGAACTAATGAACTTCATGTAGTTTATTTCGCCCCTGGGAGCCGAAAGTAAATTTGTTTTGTAAGGCAAGCGCAAAAAATACAAAACAAAATGATTTACAAAACCCCCAAATAAACTACATAAACTACATAAGTTCATTCAGGGCAAAAATGCGAGCGAAAACTGATGGAAGAAAACGGTTAATTAATCAAAATACTATGAATAAATGTAATTTAATGAAGATATATAAGCGATACCGAGAAAATTTTGCGATGACGATTTTGAGGCTAATTTGCCTGCTTTTGATGGGACGTTAAAAGGCATGAACTTCGGTGATCAAAGTTCATTCCTGGAGGTATGAAGTTCATTAGTTCATTCGAAAGTTCACTCCAAAAAGGATGAAGTTCACAAGTTCACTCGAAAGGACCTGAAAATGAAGGAAAACGATGGGAATACCAGGAGCCGTTACCGGTTGAGGAACGAGCGATTTGTATGCGTTGGGTTTGTATTCATTACCGGCAGGCCGAATTTTACCGATCCTGAGGATTACCTGGACTATCGGCAAATGCGCTGGGACAAGGAAACGATGGAGAAGGACCTGCGGAGGGGAGTGCTGCCGCCGGGGATGTTGATTAAGGCTGAAAGTGGGACAAAAATCGGGATGGTGGTGGGCCATTACGACTATCCACAGAAGGTTGAAGTTTTAGGAGATTTGGAAAACATGATTGAAACAGTTGGGAGAATGGTGAAATGAAGAAAAAGGAAGAATTGAAGTATGGGATTGAACGGCTCATGCGGGGTGATGCGAGTGTGATGCGCGTGCCGGTGCATAAGGGCGACCGGATTGAGTGGAATGTTCACGGGTATATGACGCGGATATTACGGGACGGAAAGCCGATCTGGTGGCTGGGGAAAAAGATCGGGTGGCGGCCAGACGGGGAAGAGCTGGTTGTGCTGCATTTGATCGTGGATCAGGCGCCGGTGTACATCTGGGAAGAGGAGCCCAAGTTGGAGGGGTATGAGAGCGCAGAGGCATTTGAGCGGGCATTTGCTGCGGCTTACGGGGAAGAGGCGCTGTATAAACCAGCCTGGCGGATCAGAGTTGGCGTGAATAAACTGGTTTTTGACGAAGAGGAGATGAAGGAATGAAAGGTATGTCTAAAGCCTCTCGGTTAATAAAGATTGTTTCCGCCCTTGTTGATAATAAAGGCGGTTTAACTCAGTCTCAGTTGGCTAAGATGATGGGCGTCCACAGGTCAACCATTCATCGCGATCTAGTAGACCTCACCCAGTTATGGCCAGTATATGAAGATAGGAAATTAATCATGATTGATGAAAGTTTCACTGTATCTAATGAGAACAAATTATGCTCTTTTATTGTGAAAGCTATGGGCTATCGCTTAATTGAGGGGCTTACGATTGAAGATTGCGAAGGGCATTGCGCTATTACAGGAGAGCGAATCACAAAAGGGGTGAAAACAAAATCGATAGTCGCTTCAACGGTCGGGGAGTATTTGGATTTACTTCCAGGCGGCATACACGGTTATCTATCGGTTGACGCAGCCATTGTTTATAAAAACACCTGGAATTGGGGATCGCGGCTTATTTTTAAAGATGAAAATTATCACCCTCTGATCAGTGCATCATCTGCAAAACAAACAGACCGGTTATCCTGGTCACAGTTAATCCGGGATGTTTATCCTAGGAAAGAAGGATTCCCATGCGTTGCGCTTGTGGCGACGGATTTCAAAAAAAGGGTATGGCAGCGGTGCGAAATCGGTGTTCTTGGTGAGCATACGCCGGTTTATGTATATGCTCCTGATTTTGATGCAGCAAGAAAAATATATGTTGATTGGCGCCGACTTGTTGAGATGTTGGGACTAATTGAACGAATTTATGCGTCAGGGTTTTCCAAATACCAGATTCAATACAGTTTGCTGGAGAATTACAGGCTATTTGAGAGCGATCCGGAGGGGATCATCGAAGCAGAAAAAGAGTTGAGACAGCTCAGGGATCATCCTGAGTTTATAGTTGCGCTGATAGCAGCGCAGAAAGAGGTGTAAAAATGAACTTTCAATTATTGTTGAAGGCGGAAACGCCGATCTCGCATCATGATGCTGGGGCGGGCGAGTCAGGGAACGCCCTGACGTTCAATCGTCAAAAACAGGTTGTGTTGAGAGACGATATCGAAGCTGTTGATTCCGTACCGGAGAGTGTTAAAACATTTTCAATACCTTCATCGATGGTTCCGGTATTCAAACAGTTGTCACTTGTCGAGACAATCGGGGCGCTGATTACAAAAAACATCATCGCGTTATACAGCACGCTAAGCGGCACCGGTCTTTTTGAAGGTATGGATCGTTATCACATGTTGGAAACGCGGATGCGTTCTGCCGCAAACAGAGTGCGTTCGTTGAGTTCGTTTTGGTCAACGGTCTGCCAGGACTTAAATCTGCCCATACATCCTGGCAGTTACGACAGTGAGATTGTATCCTTATTTGGGTTACCGGAAAGCTTACAGTACAGAGTGATCGAAGCTGTCCTTAGAAATCTGCGAGCGATCATCGCCATTGCGCGATTATGGAATGCCAGAGAAAAACAGATGCGGATGACCGATGTAGAGCAGATAGGGTTTTTTGAGGCTTTAGACCCAAAAGACGAGATGGTTGAAATCAGCTATGAGGACGTCGCTGCTGAAGCGAGTGGGAAACTGGTAATGGAAGTGCCTGTTGTTTCAACAAACGGATTGCGCCACCAACTGGTGAGGCATCCGGGTTGGCTGCACCTGGTTGAGCACTTGGGGATTCGCGGTGATTTACCTGGCGGGGGCGACTTGCCCCCTTCTGTTGAAGCGATCTTTGTAAACGGAGGCAATATATATGCTGGCGCTAAACAACCCGCTAATGTTTTTAAGTTGAAAACAGCCATTCGTAAAAACTATCCTCTTTTAGATCTGATCGGTGGGGTTACTGATTCGTTCGACATTGGCGAGAGTAAATTAGCGGTTGCTTCGTGGATTGTGTGTAAAGAAAACGCTTCAGCCGTTGGCGACCTGCCTGGCTCTGATATGTCCATTTTTGATATGGTCGATGAAGTTACTTTGACGCGCCATGGCACAGAGGCTGGTATAGGTCAAATGATCTATAACTTTGAAGTGCTCGTTCCTGGAACGACCGTACTGGTTCGATTTTATATCCGTGAAAATGCACAGCCGCTGACAGTGGGCGCGTTTGGAGCGGCATTAAAACGATACGTTGATGGTTTCCCGGTTGTTGCCGGGCAATCTGCCAGGGGTTTTGGCCTAGTTACAGCCGAATGGTTGAACGACACACCAAAAGATTATATCGACGCCTATGAGGAATATCTAAAAATCAATCGTGACCAACTGGTTGCATGGATGATGGATGGTACGCTGGGGAGCGACTACAGGGTTTTGACATGATGGAAGCCGTTGCGCATACCATGCACGCTCAGACAAACGCATACCGCAAACGCGTTACGCAGGCAGAAATTGTGATTACAGCGTGGTTGGAAAAGAGCCAAAAGCCGTATGTTGCGTTTTCAGGCGGCAAAGATTCTTCTGTAATGCTTGCTCTGGTCAGGAGTATTGATCCTGAGATAGAGGCTGTGTATTGTGATGATCAATATAAGTTCAAACAAACTGAGGAGCTTTTAGCGAAAACAGAAAATTTACGCATGGTCGCCAATACAACAACACATATCGAATGGTTCACATCGTGGGAACCTGGCTATAAAGATGACGCTGTGGAGTATCTCGGTGATAATCATCCGCTGTGGGCGCATCGTTTGGGGTATGACGGCGCTTGCGTTGGCATAAGGGCTGAAGAAAACAGTTATCGAAAAATAGCGTTAAAAAGTTACGGCCAGCTGCATTACGTAGAATCAAAGAAATTGTGGCAATGTTATCCGTTGGCGTGGTGGACAGTAGAGGATGTGTGGGCGTATATCCACACCAACGGGACGCCTTATAACAGTGCCTATGACGTCATGGAGGCTCAAGGCATCACAAAAAAGAGACAAAGGATTGGACCGCTTGCCAACCGGCGAGCGATTACGCAAGGGCAAGCGGTCATCCTGAAAAAGTGTTTTCCGGACGCTTATCGAGAGTTTTCTCATGATCATCCGGAGATAGCGAGGTACCTATGATTTATCTTTCAGAGATGGAACGTTTTACAAAACGATATTGCGACATGGAATTAACATGTTTAACTGTAACCGCTCACCTGAAAACGAACAGCCATATCGTGAACTATGATCCGATTTACCTGGACAACTTGTTGGCGTGGTGTGTTGTAGACGAGGCAACGAGCGGACAAGGCGTGCCGGATACGCCTGAAGCTTATTGGGCGCCGCTGCCGTTGAAACTTGCTGATTATATAAACGAACTTCCGTTATGGTTATCGTCTGTGTTTGTACCAGAAGGGGATTGCATAGAAGACGTGAAATATCATCATAAACGGATCATGTCGGGCGAATGGTCGCAAACCAAAAGTTTGAATACCAATGTGGGGCGATGGATGGAACGCAGAATACCGGTTCCTACCCTGGTGAGCGATCGGTTGTCTGCCAGATGCTGCGGAAACAAAGAGGAAATCGAGCGATTAATACAAAAGATTAACTTTTTAGGCAAACACCGACGCGTGGGGTATGGAGAGATCGCTCGATGGGACGTAGAACCAGGCGATTTTACAGAAAATGAGATTTTCACACTGGATGGCGTTTTAGCACATGCCCTGCCAACGGGATACGACGGCGTGAAAGTTGAGGCTTTGCCGACGATTGTGGGGTGGACGCCGCCTCAGTGGAAAGTCAGTTTACAAACGGAAGGGTGGCCGATAGGAACTAAGGTGCTGTCATGAAAGGGAAACATCGATATGAGGATGCGATTCAGGCGGCATTGAAACTGGAAGCCAGGCTGAAGCCGTTTTGTGAACGGATTGTGATCGCGGGGAGTTTGCGACGGCGGTGCGCAACGGTGGGCGATATCGAGATGGTGGCGATCCCCAAAATGCGTTTTTCTGAGGGGTTGTTCGGGATGGAAGGTGAGGGGTATTCGCTGCTGGACCTGCATCTGAACACTTTCCCGGAGATTTACGAACCCGGGCGCTGGGGCGAGCGGATGAAGCAGCTGCGCTTTGACGGGTACCCGGTTGATCTGTTCATCTGCACACCGGAACGGTGGGGGGTGATCCTGACGATCAGGACAGGTTCGGCTGATTTCAGCCGGTGGCTGGTGACATCACGGTTGAAGGGCGGCGGACGGATGAGCAACCGGCGTGTGGAGGACGGACGGGTGTGGAAACTGGGCGTGGAGGCAGGGGCAACGACTATAAGACGGACGCCGATGGAAACACCGCAGGAAGAGGATGTGTTTAAAGCCCTGGGCGTGCCGTGGATCCCGCTGGGAGAACGGCAGCGAGGGTACTGGGGTGAACCCGTTCCGGAGCTGGAGAAACGCTTCTGTGCAGTAACCGGTTTGGAGATGACCCATAGATAAAGGAGACGGAAATGAGAGAAAGACTGCTGGCATTTATCATCGCGTATAAGAGGGCGCATGATGGAAACTCCCCGACGTACCGGGAGATGATGGCGGCGACCGGATTGAGCACGACGAGTTCGGTGGCGTATCACCTGGAAAAGCTGGAAGCAGAGGGCGTGATTGAACGCCCCCAGCAGGTGGGAAATACGCGGGTGATTGAAGTGGTGGGCGGGCGCTGGTCGCCACCGGAGGAGCTGGAGGCGCTGCGCTCGTTTTAAAGAGCCGAACGGCGGTGGATGATGGGTAAAGAGAGTGTGGTGTTGGTTGAGGATACGCTGACCCAGGACGGATGGCGCAGGGTGCATTTTGTGAGCGGCGACGCGAAAGCGTTTCAGCGCAAATGGAACCAGACGCTGGTGGGAATCCCGTGGGAGAGTGCGGATGCGGTGATCACGGACCGTTATACCGAGGCAGGGATTGAACACGGGATTGTGCACTGGCCGCTGCGGGGAAAGATCGTGGAATACCGCGACCTGGAGGAAGGCCCCCAGGACGGGACGATGGTACTGTGGGTGCTGTTTGGAAAGAAGGACCGGGTGAGCCAGGCTGTGAAGACGTGCGCGTACTATTATTATGCGTATTTTGATGTATGGCCGGATACCGCGTGGGTTGGGAGCAGCATGGCTGCGCATGATGGGAAGCGCGTGGCGGTGGAGGGCCGGGGAACGATCGGGATGGTGTACGGAGAGTGGCTGCCGGAATTTGGCGTGGGGGTGGGGCGAATGCGGCAGTTGGCAAGCGAGAGAAAGGGCGTATGATATGGGATTTTGGTCCGGGTTTTGGATTGGGGCGGCGTGCGGGTATGTGGTGTGCCTGGCAGGGGTGGTGATGGTGCTGGCACTGTGTCATGCAGCCAGCCGCAACGATGGCGACGTTGAAGGAGCGTGTGAAAATGGATGAGATGCGCGTATGGCGCTGTAAAAATGGGCATGCGCTGGGGATGGTGCGCCGGAACGGCAGCGGAGTGACGCAACTGATGCTTTTTCGCCAGGCGGTGGACATGGAGAGCGAGGAACCCCAGGCGCCGGAGGTGATGAGCATCGCCGAAGGGCGGGTGGTGGACATCCGGTGCTCGGTGTGCGATGCGATGCGCACGTGGATCCAGGATGAGGCGATGCTGGAACGGCTGTTCAGAACGCGAAAATGGGCGCAATTACTTGACAAAGACAGCGGTTCGTGATAGACTGGAGGCAGTAGAGTCAGCACCTCAACATGGACGAGCTTTTGTTTTAAGCATCGTTCTACAATCAAAACCATTGTGGACGAAGATCCGCAGTGTGGCAAAAAGTTCCGTCCTGAGTTGCTGACTCCAACGGTGCGAAACCACATTGCGGATTTTTGTTTACCAGTTAAAAGGAGTCAGCAAATGAACGACCAATTGAACCAAAATGTTGCAATGGGGGATGAAAGCGGATATAATAGAACAAATGTTCTGGATTATGTGGGAGGGCTAAAGATGAAGACGATGTATCCGCCGGAGTATGTGCAAAAAATTACTATGGACGCGTTTGAAGTTGTGATGAAGGAGCTGCGGGCGCACAAAGACGAACGTGTGAAGGAGCTGGCGCAAACAGCGGATGCGTGTTTTCTGCTGTGGCAACTGGCAGGCGATCCGAAGACCATGGCGACGATGACGATCGGGGAGTACCTGCCGCTTCTGTTGTGGGCGCTGGAGGAATCGGAAAAGAAGGAGGCGGAGGAACCCTCCTGGCTGAGGGATTTTGAGGAAGAGAACAAGGTTGCGGAAGTGCGTCTGAAAGCGCTGGATGCGCTGGAGGATTCGTGCAACTGGTCGAGCCCGTGCCCGACGAGTGAGGAGATCAAAGCACGGGAGCGCTGGCGGTATCTGATGGACCGGCAGAATGAGTTTGAGCGGAAGTGGGATTTGTAGGGGCTCGGCAGGGTAGCAGAAATTTGCACGGTGGAAACCTACAAATCTGCACGGTCAGATGAAAGTGAGGAGAGATATGTCTAATTTTGCGGAGATGTTAGACCAGCTCATCGATGCAGTCAAAGAGTATTGTAAGTATCCAGACCTTTACATGAGACGAAATTACCAGGATGCGAGGAACGGGATATTAAAGAGCATAAACAAGCTGCTGGCAGATGTTCAGAAAGTGAATGAGATTAGCTCGGATTATGAGGATCGGCTCAGCGAATTAAGGGATGTGATTTTCGAGCTGGATAAAGAGGTTTATCGATTAAGGAAGGGAGAGTGAGGCGTGAATTGCAGCCGTTTCAGCTCGAACAGGCTGTCGATGGACAGAATGAGCCACCTACTGTAAGGTTATAGTTAGTTTCTTCCATGGTTCTCCTATTACTCTGAGACACAAACCCCCCGAGGCACCCGGGGGGTTTGTGGTTAAAGGAGGGTTGTCGGGGTTGCACCCCCTCGGCAGGGCTCTCCTGAGCCCTGCACTTCGCTGATGCGATGTTGCACCCACGACTCGTGTCGTGGGCGCTTCGCCATGCCACCTGGATGGTGGCTGGCTCGTGGCCGCTTCAGCTCGTGGGCGCTTCGCTGATGCGGGTTTGCACCCACGACTCGTGTCGTGGGCGCTTCGCCATGCCGCCTGGATGGCGGCTGGCTCGAACGGGCTGTCGGTTGAATGGGGGGTGTAAATGGTTTAAAATGATAGTGCAGGCCCGATGCAGTTCGGGCCACGGCAGGAGATGAGCGCCCTGTCACCGGTGGTGGACCCGACATCCACTTCTGGTGACCGGGCGTTTTTCGTTTAAGCAGGAGATTGCTTCGTTCCTCGCAATACCCTAACGGGCACAGGTTACAAAAGGAGATGGAAAGATGGAAAATTTATTTAGTTTGTTTGAGCAGTTGATGGCGCTGGGCGGTGTTGCGGCTGCGATTGCGCTGATTGTCAACGTGTTGAAGACGATTGGCGTGGTGAAAAACGGCCAGGCGGGCACCTGGGCAGCGGGATTGAACCTGGTGGGCCTGATCGGGTTGTTTGTTGCCGGGGTCGTGGCGCCGGAGTTTGACATCCCCGGGTTGGACGCAACGATCGCCCAGGTGGTTGAGATCTTGAGATTAATTTTTGCCTTTATTGTACAGAACTGGATTTCTAAGAGCACCCATGACGTGTTTTCGAGCGGAGAGGTGCCGATTGTAGGCAAGAGTTTTTCTAAGGATACGGTTTGTAAGGATACGGACTGATGCCGATCTGGCTGCAGTTGGTCGGGATGTTGTTGACCGGCAGTCTGCTGACAGCGATAGTCAATGCGTTAGTGGGGCGCCGGAAAACGAGCGCCGATATATCGAAACTGTTTGCAGACACAGCCGGACAGCTTGTGCAGCAATCGAACGAACAGCTTAAGGATATTCGTGCCGAGTTGAGCAAATTGAAAGTAGAAAACGGGGGCTTGATCGTAGAAATTGGCCGGTTGGAGGGGATGATCAAGCGCCTGGAAGGGGACATCACCATAAAGAATACTGAGGCGAAAGTGATGCACGAAGAAATCCGAAATTTGCGGAACGAACTGGATCAAAAGAACCAGGAGATCGAGGCACTGGAAACCGAAAACAAGCAACTGAAACGGCGCGTGAGTGAGCTGGAGCGCAAGTTAGCCAAACTGGTTGAGGAATATGATCAGGAAAAGTGACCCCAAGGACCTGGAGCAGCTGGCTCTGGGGCTTGATTTGCCTGCTGCAGAAGAAGAGGCTGGATTATCCCGGGGGGAGATGACCCGGATCAGCCTGGCGGCGATGCACGCGCTTGAAAACCTGCAGGAAGTGGAAGCCAAGGCGGGTTGGTTTGCCGATTATGTGCGGTTAAAAGAGCTGGGGTTCATGTGGCGAGTGGCGGCATATATCGCCTGGGAAGCCAGCCCGAGGGGCAAGCGGTGGCCAGAGAGCATGGCACTGCTGGCAACAGAGGTGCTGGGATTGAAATCGCCCAGGGTGATTTATACTTGGCGGAAGAAAAACCCGGCGATTGACGAAATTATCGCGGTGATGCAAACCGAGCCGTTGTATGAGCACCGCCGGGATGTGATTGAAGCGATGATCGAGGTGGCCAGCAGCCGCGATTACAAGGGCCATTCTGACCGGAAGTTGTTTTTTGAGATGATCGGCGATTATGTACCGCGGGCCCAGGTTGACGTGGGCAAGAAAAGTTTGACCGAAGATGATTTGAGCGAGTTGAGCGATGAGGAACTGCGCCGATTGACCGAACGATTGAAGGATGATGGGCTGGCCTCCGTGCCAACCCCTACAGAAGACGATGCGGGGGAGAGTTGAGATGTTGACGGCGATTGATCCCGAAGTGGCGCAAGCGGAACTGGCGATGCGGACACTTGCCAGGCGGAACCTGGTGGATTTTAGCGAGTATGTAAGCCCGTGGTATCACGGATATCGCCATCATCGACTGGTAGGGGAGTATTTAGCCCAGGTTGTGGAGTTTATCCGCTCGAGGGGGAAAAAGGGGATCGGCAGGTTGATGATCACGATGCCCCCCAGACACGGGAAAACAGAGCAATGTTCGCGGCAGTTCCCAGCATGGCTGCTGGGATTGATGCCGGATTCGCGGATTATTTTGACGAGCTATAACGGCGATCGAGCCAACGCCAACAGCCGCGGGGCGCGGGACCTGGTGATGGACGCACGGTATGCCGCCGTATTTGGCCATAAATCATCGGTTGATACACCGGTTGACCTGTCCTCGGACAGCCGGTCGGTGACTGCGTGGGACCTGGCGGCGCCCCATCGTGGGGGCGTGGTGGCGGCTGGCGTGGGAGGTGGAATCACCGGAACGGGCGCTCACCTGCTGGTGGTGGATGATCCACTGCGCGGGCGAGAGGAAGCCGAGAGCAGCGCTCAGCGGGACCGGGTGTGGGATTGGTGGACTTCGACAGCGTATACACGCCTGGAGGACGGCGGCGCGGTGGTGTTGATTATGACCCGCTGGCACCCGGATGACCTGGCGGGCCGGTTACTGCAACAGATGGCGAGCGACCCGATGGCGGATCAGTGGGAGGTGGTCAATTTGCCCGCACTGTGGGAATCGCCCCGTGTGCCAGAGGATAAGGACCCGGCGGCGCTGTTCAGGGACATGCTGTTGAACGGCATATGGCCGCTGGTGGAAGACCCCCTGGAGCGCAGTGACGGCGAGGCGTTATGGCCTGAAAAATATTCGGTTGAGGATTTACAGCGCATCAAAACCAACGTGGGGGGGCATGATTGGATCTCGTTGTATCAGCAATCCCCGATTCGGCGAGAGGGAGCGATGTTCAAGCCGGAATGGATTGATGCGGTGGAGCGGATCAGCGGCAAGGTGATTGCGCGGGCGCGTTACTGGGATAAGGCAGGGACTGACCGCGGCGGTGATTATACGGCTGGCGTGCTGATGGCAAAAACCAGCGACGGCCATTATTACATTGAGCATGTACGGCGTGATCAGAAGAGCTTTCACGGCAGAAACCAGATGATCGCAAGGATGATTGACGCGGACCTGGAGCGGGAAGGCCCGACTGTGAAGACCTACCAGGAAGTTGAACCGGGCGCGGCGGGGAAAGAAGCCGCTGCCAACGTGGTGAAAGAGCTGGGTGGGCGCGGGATCATCCCGGACCCTGTGGGCAGTAAGAGCAAGGAAGTTCGGGCGACAGCCCTGGCGACTGCGTGCGAAGCGAGGTTGGTGCACATGGTGCGGGCTGAATGGAATCAGAAATTTCTTGAGGAATTGATGATGTTCCCGAAGGGGACGCATGACGACCAGGTGGATGCAGCGTCTGGAGCCTATAACAAACTGGCTCGCGGTGGAAGGAGCGGCGTGTTTTGAAACGGAAAACGCTTTTGGAGACGATTGCAACCTGGGTGAAAGCCGTCCGACCACGACGGTATGCGATCACCCGCGTTAACACCTACGGGGTGGAAGTGACGCGGTTGGTGGACTATCCCACGTATGTTGAGGAGGGATATAAACGCAACGCGGTGGTGTATGCCGCGGTACGCGAGATCGCCAGGACGACGCCCAGTGCGCGGCTGCAGGTGCATCGACGGTTGAAGCGCGGCCAGACGGAAATTTTGGAGACGCATCCGCTGCAACGGCTTTTGGATTATCCCAACCGGTGGCAATCGCACTATGATTTTTTGGAAACGCTGGTGACGTACCTGAACCTGGATGGGAACGCGTATGTGATCAAGGAGCGGGAAGAAACGGGGGCGCAGACGGTGGCGATGTGGCTGCCGAGGCCCGACCTGATGACGCCCGTGCTGGACCCGCGAAAGTCGGTGTTTGATGAGGATGCGCTGTTGGGGTATGTGTACACCACGCAGAACGGGGAAAAGTTGTATTTTTTGCCGGACAGCGTGATCCACTTCAAGTATCCCAACCCGAACGACCCGTATGGCGGGCTGGGACGAGGGCACCCGCCGTTGATGGCTGCCGCTGCAGATGCGGATAATGACAACAGCCAGACGAGTTTTATTAAACAGTTTTTTATCAACGGGGCCGTGCCGAGTGGAATTATCAAGAGCAAGAATATATTGGATGACGCTGAAGTGCGGCGGATCCAATCCCGGATTGGGGAGCAGTACTCCGGGGAAGTGAACTGGCACAAGGTGATGGTGCTGGACGCAGATGCAGAATATCAGCAGACGGGGTTGAACCTGGACCAGATGGTATTCCCCGATTTGCGGGCGATCTCGGAAACCCGAATTTGTGCCGCGTTTAAGGTGCCGCCGGTGTTGATCGGGGTGAAAGCCGGGTTGGATGCGGCTACTTACAGCAATTATGCGCTTGCCAGACGGGCGCTGTGGGAGGATAACATCATCCCGACGACAACCAAGCTGGCTGAGGGGTTGAGCCGGGCGTTGAGCGATGAGCTGGAAGACGATGTGATCATTGTGGCAGAATATTCCAATGTTGTGGCTTTGCAGGATGATCGCGCCAACCGGTTTGCCAGGGCGAACCAGGCGGTAATTGGGGGGTGGATCACCGTCAATGAAGCCCGGCGTGAAGTGGGCCTGGGTCCGCTGCCGGTTGGCGTGGGGGATGTGCTGTATCGCCCGCTGATGAGCCAGGTTGTGGATGACGGCCCGGGCGATGCCAGCCGGAAGGTGTTGCTGTTGGATGTTGGCGAGAAAGAGATTGCTTCGTACCTCGCAATGACAGGAGAAGAGCTCGCAATACCCTTACGGGCACAGGTGACAACAGGAAAGAAAGAGATTGCTGCGCTGGATGACGCAGCGCAATCGCAGGAGCGCGGGGAGATCGCCTGGAAGACGTTTGACCGGATCGCGAGGAACTGGGAAGGATTCTTCAAACAGGCGGCGATGGAGGTGTTTGGGGATGAGTTGATCGAGATTGAGGCGCTGATCAACACGCACAAGGGGAAATCGATCAAGGCGATTGATTATGAAACCATTTTGAGGATGATCCTGGAGTACCTGCTGGGGCCAGGCGCTGAAGAATGGATTGAGAAAATGCTGCCGTTGATGCACGGGTTGATCAAGGAGCAGGTGACCACCTGGGGCGGAAGCATCGGGATTGACTGGGAGATTGAAAACCCGGCGGTGGCGGAATTTGTGCAGAACCACGCGTTTGATTTTGCGACCCGGATCAGTGAGACGACGGTTGAGGACGTGCGCAGCCTGATTTTGAGGGCGCAAGTTCAGGGCTGGTCGGTGCTGACGCTGAGAAACGAGCTGCAGCGGGTTTACCATGACTGGTCGGATATTCGGGCGGAAATGATCGCACGGAGTGAGACGATTCGGAGTTCTAACGCGGGTTTGGTGGAGGGTTACCAGCAGCACGGGATCAAGAAGATTGAATGGTTCGCGGCATTGGACGATCGCCTATGCCCGTTTTGTGCAGAGATGCACGGGAAGGTGATCGCGATTGGCGAAATCTGGCACGAGGGGGGGAGCGAGATGGTGGTGGGGGATGAGCGTTTGGCGATGACGTATGGAGATGTGCACTGGCCGCCGCTGCACCCGAACTGTCGGTGTGTGATGCAGCCGGTGATTGAGTGGGATGACTGAAAGGTGAAAAAA
>ERZ795030.2558-NODE-2558-length-21342-cov-6.660826_pt1 | contig 21342 bp, 14 predicted proteins | sample MGYA00375122_ERZ795030 | MGnify/ENA primary metagenome ERZ795030 (study PRJEB30165, sample SAMN05720146) | activated sludge metagenome | isolation source: anaerobic digester from wastewater treatment plant | place: Japan | collected 2015-04-20 ... | reverse complement strand
CCATCTCTTCAATCGTTGTAATCGGTTTCCCTTCGATGTCAATAATTTGATCCCCTGCTTTCATTCCGGCTTCTTCTGCGGGAGATCCGGGGAATACTGCTTTTATTTTAAGAGAGTTATAAGAACTGTTATAGACATAATAATTAAGGAAAGATTCATAAGCAACTCCCAATGTGGATTCTGCCGGAATAACAATCTTTTTGTCTTGTGAAAATGGTTGCGGAAGAATTAGTGTCTGATTATTTACGAATTCTGAAAATTCAATAATATACATAGTATTTGATACTATAAATAAAATTATTAATGAGATGATGATATTTATTGTCTTACGGATTCCGGATAATGAACTCTTTTGACTATCCTCATTTTTATTTATCTGTCTCATTATCAATATTATAATTAATAATATATATAAGTATATAATGATTCGATAATTATTTTTATAATCGGAATATATAGCATATTGATCGCTTTTCAAACATAAATATTCGATAGAAATATAAATTATAGCGAACCATAAATAAGCCGGTACTTGTTTCTGAATGGATAATGAATCATCAAGTTTATGAACGGAAAGAAAATATCCGGCCAGAATAATCTCATATGCAAATAAAGCCCATATCGGAATCATCCCAAAAATCTTTATGTTTGAATTTTCCATTCCAAATAAATTGTTCATTCCAATTTTTATCAACACAAATAGTATCAGACCGCAGAGCATCCACCCCCAGGAAACAGTAGTACTCTCTTTCCGATTATCTCTGAGATTTTCCCGCCTATTTGATTGGTTGGATTTCTCCGAATCCCCCGATATCGAATTTTGTATATGTTGTCCTGTGTCCGGTGCAAGCTTTTCTGTACTTTCATTTTCCGAATTTTGTCGAGTCCCTCTTCCTTCACTTGAATTATCTCTCCGTTGAATCCCCGCTTTCTCATCTGCCTCTGATTCCCTTTGTGTATAGCCTCTCCGTTTCCCTATATCATCTAATTCCTTCATCCAAACTGTAAATGAAGGACATTTATCCGGTGTCGTTCCGAATACTGCCCGTTCGTATAATTGACCGATCCTTTCCCCCCACTCTCGCTCTAATTCCTCTTTTATTTGAGCTGTCGAATCCACTTTACTCAGATCCGTATTCCCACTTAATATCCTTCCCAATAACATGGATCCCGCATAATTATCTGCTTCGCCTCCCCAGCGAATACCTCTCCAACCGTCTGGGTATACCTCCCCTTCTATATCATCCAATATCGGCTCCGCCGTGTTCATCCCGGGTATGAACATCCCTTCCAACCCCGTTAAATGAATTGCTACGTCTCCTGTCTGTTTGTCCGCTTCCACTATCAGATTGGATGAGTTTATATTACAGTGCGCTATCCCGTTCGCTTTCATCTGTAACAATGTCATCAATAGTCTGGCCGCCGCTTTATATCGCTGTTCCGGCGTAAGTGCAATCCCTTTTTTCTGAAGTTCTTCGATCGTCTCCCCCTCTAACCACGGCATTATTACCCCATACCGTAATTCGGGATGGATTATTACCAGCTCGGCATTCTCACTCGGTATGATCACCCTGCGTTCACAGGCTTCTAATCCATTTATGTTCCGATATGCCATCAGCTTCTCCGCCACTTCTTCGATTTGTGCCGACCGATTCGCTAATCCAAATACTTTTAACGCAAATAATCCCCCTTCGGATTCTTGTATCTGATAAACGAATGAGTGCATCCCGACTTTAACATAAGGTACCCCTTTAACTGACGGGTGTTCCGTGAATTTGTATTCTTTATTGCCAATCCTGATTGTCTCATCTACCTTCGGTCGAAATGCCATTTTCTCTCCTGTTTCAATTTTTTTAATCCATCGTAATTTATAAAATATATTAATTCGGACAAAGGAAGTAGGGATCAATTTCATCCCCCCCTTCAGACATCCAGCCACTGGTACCATCAGGAAGTTCCACAGCCCAAAACGACCAGTTATCGGAACAACGAGGCCCACCAGTAACTTTTAGTACTGTCCCTGTCGAAACTGCTCTGATAATAGAAAATCTTTTCCCCGCTCCGGTACGCAGAAAGACATTATCACTTCGTGTGCAGATAACAGCATCTTCTCCCACTTCAAGCCTTTGAGGCGGTGCTCCCGGGCAGGTTGTCGGAGTCAATGTCATGGTTTTTTTCACTTTGGTCGGAGTAACCTTTTTGGTCTTTGTCGCCGACTGGAAAACATTTTCCTTTAAATAACTTGTCGATGAAGGTATTTTGTTTTTTGGCTTACTTGTCAGTGTTTTAAGGTCGGTTCTTATCTCAGCCTCGGTGGTAAATAAGTAGTCCACATATCCGCTTGGCTTAGTACTGGTGAATTGCAATGGAACATTCGAAAAAGGTTTGACTGCATCTTCTTTTTCGGTAACTTTTCGAACGATCTTCCCTTCTTTTTGAAGCCCATGAATATCAAAATATCCCAATAAACTTAATAGAACAAAAACGATTATCACTAAAATAATTATTCCGATAAAGGCTCCCATATGATTAGATTTATGTTTTTCTTCATTGACAATTTCTTTTATGGAGGTATTTAGTTGAGATAAATTTGAATCGGATTGTTCACCAACATACATACCGCAGTGACTGCAGTAACAGTTCAAGCTTGGCATCGGTTGTCCGCAATTAGGACAAAAAAAGTTATTCGAAGAATTTAAATCTTCTTCCTCTTTTTTTATCGGTTGAGGTTTTCCATCAAAGCTTAAAAATTGTTTTACCGGATCATTCGATGTCAACCAAACACTCCATTACTTTTATGAACGTATCTTATTTTTAAATTGCTTTTTGCCGGCTTATAATTTTCTCCGATTTATTGTCATCTTATGAATTGATTATCTGCAACGTATATTCCGATATCTTTTGCTTCAAGATCGTTTTTATGATTTTTAAGGAATATTTTGTACTCATTTTATGGAACATAAATTATTTTATTTCGGAATTAAATTGTTGAATTTATTTTCCCGATTAATATAGTGGTTATAGAAAGGTGGAGATGGCGTTTCGAGTTTTTTATTTTTGATTTCGGTAGGACTTCTTACGGTCGCCGAATCTAAAACGGTTTCTCTTAATATCATTTCCGTCTCATTGATTTTTACGATGGAGGGAGTAAGTATCAGATGGGTTGTATTAAATATTGCAAGAGTCGGAGTAATCGTTTGATAAGAAGCATGTTGGATGAAAAGGATTAAAACTATTGCGATAATTAGTAATAAAGTTATCGCTATTTTTCCTCCGGTGAATATGAAATCCTGTCTTCGAATGAACATCGAAATAATATTTTTTTTTCTTCGTTCCGAATTTTCAACCGGAACTCGTTCCGATAATTCAACATAAGATTCAATAGCTTCACTCTCAGATTCTTTTCGGTTATTTAAAGGAATCCAGTATTCAATTTCTCTCGACCAATTACTTACTTCTTCATTTTTCCAGGATCGAACCGTACATTTTCCGGCTAATCCATTAATTTCATCATAGCGTATTTTAAGATGCGGTTGATCGGAACTGATAATTTGCCAACCGGAGGAAGACCGTAAAGCTATTTCATATCGGTTGGCATTTTTAATGGGTGTCCATGAAATCTCCAGCTTTTTCTGCTCGGATATATTTTTTATCGTAACTTTTTTCGGAGTCCTGGGCAAGATCGGTTTGGAAACGGCGTGGTTGTCAATCCAAATCTCAAGAAAACTGATATCATCACTGGTAGACAAGAACTTGCTTTCCTCTATGTTTTCTATTAACGTATGATCACTGGGTGATCCGTAGAAGAAAAGATGATCGAAACAAGAAAGACCATCCGAATAGGTCACCAAACGGGTAATATCATTTGTAGAAAAAATACCGCCATGCAATTCTCCGATCAAACCTTTACAAGAAGACCATCTTTCACGCGTTTGAAAGGTTTCCGCCCCAAGTAAATCATCCGTCTTTTCTGAGTATCGATCCCAAATTCTTAATCTTGAATCCCCCATCCAACACAGTAATACCTTATTATTTTTCGAATCGATAAATCCGGAAGTAAATGTGGATTCACTCCCCATTTTGCGCTTTTTCTCTAAGACTACCCTCAACATTGAAGATAAATCTTGCGGAAGATCCATCTTTTCAATTTGAGCGCTTGCTTCTTCCGTAAGATGATTCAAAAAGAGAGAAACTTTATCGATTAATTGCGATCGTTCTTCGCCTAACTCTTTTCCATTTTCCCATAACCAATTGACCAACTTTTCTCCGAGAATTTTGGCGCCTACATCTCCATAAAATGATTGACTGACTCCATCGCAAAGTACAAATGCCAGATAATCGGCGTCCGAAACAACCACAATATAATCTTGGCCCGGCTGATCAGTATGAATTGAATCAGCTGATCGATCATAGGCATAACGATAACTGATTTTTTCACCTTTTATTGTTACAAGCGGCGTTGGATATTTTTGATTAATCCGTTGAAAATCCAATTCGGCCATAAATTCAAATTACTTCGAAGCCAAAGTAGACATTGACATAACAAAGCCCATTTCAACCAACTCCGGACTCATACCGGGCAACATCATAACCGAACTTGGTGACAGGTTATACCCGCTTTCCACCATCATTACCCGATAACTATCCGGTAACGGAGACGACATAGAACGCAAAGTGTTAGCATATTTATTTCGAAAAGTTGTGCTCGGAAGAATCCCGGGCCAGTGATTGAGGTCATTAATCGGATAATCAAGAAGGTTATCGGAAATAAAAATATTCTCTACCAGAACATTTCCATCCGAATTACCCATTCGCATGATTTCTCTCACAACCGGTTCGGGATCTTTTCCGTTATATTCCCCGTCAGTCATATGACAGACCAATGGGGCGGGACAATTATTCAGATTGGGTAATTCCTTTTGCAACAATTTTTCCACTTCTTGGAATGCAAGAAATGTATTTGTAGAATTCATCGTAGATAAATCAGGAACACCTAAATTGGCGACCTGGTCAATTGTCATTGTCCTTCCGAGAATATCATAAACATTATCGCTGTATGCATACATAGCGATCCGATATCGAGGTGAAATCTGACCGCCTTTCGTACAGCGAAAAACCAATTGCTGTAAAGTCGCTGAAAGCGCATCCATAACCACCTTGATTCGAGGTTGACCCTGCAAATTTGAAGACATAGAACCACTGACATCCAAGACATAAATAATCAATGCCGGAGTTTGACTGGTCGCTAAAATATCATAAGCCATTTAATATCTCCTTATTTTTTTGTAAGTAATCCAGTCGGTTAATATATTTAATATTGATGGTCCATATTGGGATCATGAATCGTATAATGACTTTGGGTTGCGATTGAAGAATCATACAATAAATATATTATATATTAGCCATTTGGTTGATTCTTTATTTAAATTCTATAGTAAATCATATCGATAATAACTATTTTCATATCCGCATTCCATTAGTAACGATTATCTCTTTTGCTAAATTAGTCTTATAAACAAAACATATTTGCCTCCGGACTTCACAAAAACAGGGATCCAAAAAGCAGAGACTGATAATCGCAACATCCCTTCAATAAAAATCGCACTGTTCTGCCTAAGAAGGCTGCCGATTTCGCATAAATCCGGCAAAACCAAAAATAAATAAACTGATTAACATTCCCCGATAACCGGATCCGGTAGAGTTCTTTATCGCCGCGTCTACAAGCAGATTAAGACTTTGATAATCCGTAGAATAGTTAATGCTGTTAATACTGTTTTTAGCTATCCTCATGGCGACCAATAAAAAAATAATTGAAACAGCGCTTAAAGCAATGATCCATTTATTGAGACTGGGTTTCCCGGTTTTAATAATTTGATAAACTAAAAAAATATTGGCGAGTAATAAGAGCAAAAATAATATAACAGACCCTCTAACTAAATTAACTTTAAGATTTACCGACCGATCCAAAGCTAAAGTTGAAAATAATTCATTAAATAAACTCTCCGAATATTCGCCGAATTCTTCCATACCTTCCACCGACGGCATTTTTAATGTTATCAAGTTATAACCGGAAATAGGAATCTTCAATTTTTGATCACTATAACTAAAAATTGATGGGATATTAAATTTAATTTCTACCCACGGTTTATTAAAATAAATAAGAGCCAAGATCGCTGCCAATCCGGCTATCAATGCCCAAATCATTTGCATGTCAATATGATTGGTTGCCAGATAAGACTTCCCTTTTTCGATGCCGGCTGTTACCTTTTTATCCTGTGTCCATCTCATGGTTGGTGTCTGGGAGGGTGTTACTTTTGAAAGCGGTCTTCCGCACCGATAACAAAATGACGCATTCGTTGAATTCGGAGTGAAACAATTTGGACAGATTCTTGATCCTTGAGACTGAGGGTTTGGATCGGTTGCCTGGGATGAGGGATAAAATCCGTTTTTATTTTGCGGCGCTTGCGGATCGTTCAACATTACCGGGACAGGTTGATCTTTCGCGTCAGTTCTCGAGGAAGCAACATTGTCAAGCGGATGAAAACCTTTTATAGGGCTGTCTTGATTAGACATAAAATCCTCCATTAATAGAACATTGATTCTCTTTTATGAATACCAATCTTTTTAATTTCAAATTAGCGCGAAAACTTATGCGACATATGTTCATCAAAGGTAGATTTTCAAATCTTCTTTCCATTAATTATTTAATTAATACCTAAATATATTCTAAATCGATAGAATTGTGAATCGTCTGATAATTAAAATTATATTTAAATTAAAATGTTATGATATATAATATCATATATTTTGAGATTGAACAGATATTCGGCCAAGATATTTCTCAAGGATATTTCAAAAATATTTTAAAAAAGGAAAAGTAATGAGAGACACCAACAATAAACTGATCAAGTTTGTTCGATCAAAGGCATGTCTAACATTTCAGACCATCCTATTCATTCTGGCCAATTTCAGTGCAGCACTATCACAACCGGATGGAATTTATGATTTAATATATCGCCAAGATTTTACCGAAGAGACAACACAATGGAATTTAGAACCAGTCGAAGATGAGTGGGCACATATTAATTATTCAATTAAGGATGGGGAATATCGTTGGGAGATATCCTTTAAAAAGGATGCTTCAAGCCATGTCACTCCCAACTCGAAAATCTATTTGCCGGAAGGTGGATATTTAATTAGTGTGGAGACAGGTTTTGAATCTGATAATTATGATTGTGCTTCCGGAATCCTATTTAATTATCAAGACAGCTCAAATTTTTATTTCGCGCGTTTGAGTGCAAGCGGGAAAGCCGATATTTATGCTAAATACCTCGGAGATTGGTTTCAGATCGGTGATTCTGTACAAAGTGAATATTTTTATCCGACCGGAATGAATAAGATCACCGTCATTAATGAGGGCGATAATTTCGAATTACAAATTAATAATGTGCACATTCTAAATTTTACTGACAATCGCTTTCACGGAGGTCAATTCGGATTACTTGCGGAAGGATCGGAAGGAATACAGACCTCTGTCAGATTCGATAACTTGGAAGTAATGAAAAAAGAGGTTCCTTTCGATCAAATAACGAATACCGCTCATCACTTACGTAGTATGATCGGCTCGATGAACAATTTATATCCGTTGCATGAAGGAGAAAAAGACTCTGTTGACTATTCTTTAGATATTCACACTCCGATTAATGAGTATAAAATCGGGAACGGTGAACTCCTTTGTTTGAAAGAATCGATGGATCAATGCTGTATATTTATTCTTCAGCATTCGCAAGATGAGTCTATGAACCTAGATTCACACGAATTTGGAGATAAGATTCTTGAAAAATATGCGGAGCAAATGGTTGATTTTAAAATCATCTATCGCGAGAAAACCTCTTTAATAAACGGATACCCGGTTTATAAAATTCGAGCTGATTTTTCTGTCGATGAGCAAGTTTTTGAAAGCAACCATATGTTTATACAGACTCCAGACAGCTTTTTTCAGATAATGATTTATGAACCCAGAGAATTGAATAATACCTGTGATGAAGACTTGAACAGAATCTCAGAGAGTTTTTCTCTTATGCCCGTGAACTTTATCTTATAGTTTGTTAAGTAGAAAAAAGATTAAGTCATATTATAGCGGCTGCTTTACTTAGAATAAAGGTTAATTCTCGATCAGCGCTTATAAAATCAAACTAGAATATATATTTTGATCGATATTAAATAGAACCAGATCTGTTAATGGTTTTTCTGATCTTCATTTTTTGAGAGGACATTTAGACAAAAAACGTTTTTCTTTATTTTTCGTTCGGAAAGATCATAAAATCAGCAGTAATATAAAATTTTCAGTATTTCTTCATTAATACAATAAAAAAGGCAAATAAATAAGAAATTTTATTTGCCTTTTCTTGTTCTTTTAATGCCTGCTTTCACAAATCAAATTTATAGCTGAACGAAAAAGGTCCGAATCCATCAAATTCAAGAAAGATCGATTTGACTTCGGGCGGAATTTTTGCGATAAAACCGGGTATGTGATTGATATAATTACACCAATAATTATATTCATATTTTAACATATATTTTTCGTTTGGCTGTAGCTGGATTTGTCGTGGGTCATGTAAATTTGCTTCTGTACAATCCAAATTATTCGTTGCCCAAGTATCGTAATACTTTCCCCGGTCATCATACATCTTAATCGAAGCAACATTATAACGGAATAGCCGGGATTTTTCGGAGTTTAGATTATGAATTTGGATATCAAATGCGACATAATCATTCCCGATTTCCATTTTATCTTGACAAGCTATGACTTCATAATCTCCCGAAATTGCCGGAGTGCATTCATCGATAACACCTTTGGGGTCCCGGATTCCATATGGAGTGGGAGTAAAATCCGGATTGTAATTCGATTCTGCGAAAGTGTTTTGGAGACCGAGGAACATGTACAGCACCGCTGCTGACCATAAAAGCAAATATTTTCTCATAACTGCAATCCTTTCTGTATAATTTTTCGTTTATTTATATTTGAATTAATTCAACTAACAAATATTATATACTGATATGCATTTTTTTCAAGAGAAAAATACTCCTTATTTCAACCGGCAATTTCCTATAAAAAAAGAACTTTGAATATGATAAAAAAAATGAATAAAATAACTATGCCATTCATAAAATATAAATGGATTCCGAAATGATATAAACAGTTTTTATAAGGAGTATTCATAATGTCTGCGGATTTGGATCAAAAATGATTGAAATAAAAGATGAACCGGTACGGATGAGGAAGGATTTTCACCGTTTTCCCGAGTTGGGTTTCAAGGAATACTGAACAGCGGAAAAAGTCGCAGAATATATGAAGAATCTGGGACTTGAAGTTCAAACCGGTATCAGAGGAACCGGAGTTGTCGGACTCCTCAGAGGAAAAGAAGCGGGGGCCGGCACTGGGAATAAGAGCCTGTCTGGATGCATTGCCGATGAATGAATATGCTTCAGAAAATAAGGGGGTATTACACAGTCAGCCGGAGCGACCGATCAATTAACTTATGCCGCCTGTAAACAACGATCCAAAACTGATCGCAAAAATCGGTAAGATTTTAAAGGATTCATTCGAGCCGGATACAATAACGGATGAGATACCGTCGGAAATGGGTTGCGAAGAATTTTCACTATATTTCACGATAAAAGCACTCCTAATTGAAAGGATCTTTTTATCTTTTACTAAATCTATCGGAAAATAGCATAAGTAATCTTTTTATTTCTCAATAACAAATTATGACGAAAACCTTGAAAAATAACCGTTCTTAGATTAATATCGTATTTATCGTTTTATTTTCAAAAGAGTTTTTACCATTTTTTAATGACATATCGAAATTCGGTATGAACTTTATATAGAAACAAAGAAAGGTGTGATTATGATTAACAGAAAATTGCTTTTATTATTCAGCATTACATTGATTTCGCTCATGCTGATAGCAATGCCTGTCTTCGCTGATGAAGCAAAGTATTTTCGGACATACTTTGGCAGCGGAGATATACCTTCTATTGACCAGGCTCTGGTGACCGATTTCATAGGAATTCAATTGGTTGATGAAATGACAGTCGGCATCATGAGACAAAATGAAACCACGGGATTATTGGAACCGGGCATGGCAACCGAATATTCGGTTTCGGATGACGGCAGAGTATATACATTTAAATTGCTTCAGAATGTTCCCTGGGTCCGTTATAATCCCGAGACAAAAGCAGTGGAAGAAGTCAAAGATTGCGACGGAAATGTGCGCTATGTCACCGCACATGATTTTGTCTATGGTGCGGAAAGAACATTGCGGCCGGAAACAGCATCGGGATATGCCTATGTTGCCAATCTGATAGAAGGTGCGGAAGCTTATAATACGCCGGTCGAAGAAGGGGAAGGTACGCCGGTAGCCCGGCCGGATTTCTCAACCGTGGGTATTAAAGCTCTGGATGATTTCACCATAGAATATACCTTCAAAGAAGCGGGCGTTTTTAATCTTAACATCCTGAGTATGTGGATGTTACATGCCATGCCTTCATGGATTATAGACGGAGATGCCTGTAATGAAGCTTTGGGGGAACGTTGGACAGAAACCGGTTTTTACCAAGGGTATGGCCCGTTTACACTGGAAGAATGGGTTCACGACTCCCATTTGACAATTATCGCCAATCCTTTTTGGCCGGGAACGGAATTTGTTCCCAAACCGAAGATCGCGGGTGTTCACTATTCTCTGATCGATACTTCCGCTGCCTTAGCGGAATACGAAGCCGGGAATATGGATGAAGCCGGAATTCCCAGTGCCGATTATGATCGGATTACTTCTGACCCGGCTTTCAAGGATCAGATCAAATCTTCGACGGATTCGGTCGGAACCGAGTTTCTTATTTACAACGAATGGCTCCCGCCAACCGATGACGTTCGAATCCGAAAAGCGTTAAGCCTTGCGGTAGACAAAGAAGCTGTAGTCAAGACATTGAAAGAGGGAATAGCAGCACCGTTTTATATCCACCCGGGAGTGGACGGGGCACCGAAAGTTGAAGATTACCCTGATTTGGGCATTATGTATGATCCGGAAGCGGCGAAAGCATTGATTGACGAATATTGCAAGGAAAAAGGGATTCAACCGAAAGATATCGTTGTCACTTACAATTTCAATACCAGTGAATCCAGGAAAATGCTGGCTGAAACAATCCAATACATGTGGCAAAATACATTGGGCATCACCGTAAACTTAAAGAATAGTGAGTGGGCTGTCTATAAGGTTGAACGGCAACAGGGTTTGGATAATGTTTATCGCAGCACCTGGGTTCAAGATTATATGGATGCCAACAATTTCACCGCCGATGTCTTTTTATGCGGTACGGCTTATCAGGCTGTAACAGATTGGCCGTCAAAAGATTGTACGGATAAATCCAATCCGGCTTATATCGAGTATGAAGAAGTTGTGAAGAAAGCCGGAAAAGAGACCGATCCGAAAGCCCGCGCTGCTTTATACGCCCGTTCCGATGAAATTATTATCGAAGAAGAGGCGATTATTAACCCGATTTACTGGTATAGCAGTTTGGTTCTGCGCAAACCGAATATCATCGCTCCCGAAACGTTAACCGGTTATGCACATTGGGAAAAGTGGGAAATCAAGTAATTAGAGTTTTTCTTGCTCATAAAACAGAAGGCTCCGATTTATTTTCGGAGCTTTCTTTCTATTGAATGATCGCTTGAACCATCACTTCTTTTTTCCCTTTCACTACGGAAGAAAGAATAACAGTCCCTTCGATATCCTGTCCGTCAATATTCAATTGACAATGATTCCCTTTTCCCTTCCGTTTCACGGATATATCATATCGGACACCGCGAAAATCTCGAACAACTTGAAAGCCTTCCCAATCTTTTGGGATAATCGGTTCTACTCGTAATCCGGTCAATTCGGGTCGAATTCCCAGGATATATTGAGTGATCGCCACGTAATTCCAAGCCGCGGTGCCGGTCAGCCAGGAATTCTTCGCTTCGCCGGGAGTGGGTGATTCGGGTCCGGCAATCGTTTGGGCATAGACATAGGGTTCACAACGATGAATTTCACTGATCTCCTCACGAAAAGAAGGGCAAATTTTCAAATAATAATCAAGAGCCCGATCCCCATTCCCCAGTTTCGTTTCGGCAATCATTATCCATGGATTTGTGTGACAAAAAACGGATCCGTTCTCTTTGTATCCGGGAGGATATGATGATATTTCGCCGAGATTGATATAGTAATGAGTATAAGCCGGCCATAATAATGCAATTCCGTCTTTCCCGGATAGATATGTATTCAAAGAATCCAAAGCTTGCGCGGCATGACCATTATCGAGACCGATGCCTGCCATAGTGCAGATCCCTTGGGGTTCGATAAAGATTTTTCCTTCGGTACAACGATGAGAGCCGACTGCAGCGCCTTGATCGTCATACGCCCGTAAAAACCACCGACCATCCCATCCCGCCGTATCCGCAACTTTTTTCATCTCATTCGCATAACTACGAATCCGAGATGATTTTTCTGTTTGTTGTAATATATCCAAAATATCCGCGTAAGCATTGGCAGCCAAAACAAATAAACCGGCAATAAATACCGATTCGGCATTTTTACCTTCCCGATTGGTGGTGGTCTGAAAAGATTGCCCGGGCGAATCCGAAAAGCAATTCAGATTCAAACAGTCATTCCAATCCGCTCTGCCAATAAGAGGGAGTCCGTGGGGACCTATCCGTTCTATCGTATAAGAAATGCAGCGGTCTAAATGCTCCGACAGAGGTTGTTCCGATCCGGCTCGGTTCTCAAACGGTATGGATTCTTCCAATATAGAATAATCACCGGTTTCGCGCAAGTATGCGGATGTACTCAATACTAACCATAATGGATCGTCATTAAAGCCTGATCCGATATCATTATTTCCTCGCTTGGTAAGCGGTTGATATTGATGATATGCCCCTCCGTTTTCCATTTGCGTCGCGGCAAGATCAAGTATCCGTTGCCGAGCGCGGTCAGGATCCATATGCATAAATCCCAATAGATCTTGATTTGAATCACGAAAACCCATTCCCCGCCCGATCCCGCTTTCAAAATAGGATGCCGAGCGAGACAGGTTGAATGTGATCATACACTGATATGCATTCCAGGTATTTATCATACGATCTACATGGTTCACCGGTGTCCGGACAGAAAACTTTTGCAGAATACCCTTCCAATAGGATTTAAGGTCCGAAAATGCCTGATCAACCCGCTCCGGATGTTCCCATTCACGAATAATGGGATAAACTGTTTTCTTATTGAGCGTATTCGATTCGGGAGGATCAAATTTTTGACCTCGGGGATTTTCATGATATCCCAGCAAAAAAATGATCCGGCGGCTTTCACCGGTGCTGAGATGGAATTGTACTTGGTGAGAGCCGATCGGCTGCCAGGACGTCGCAATCGAATTGAAAGAAACTCCCTGTTCAACCGCTTGAGGTTGGTCAAAGCCACGATAGCGTCCGAGAAACGCTTCTCGTTGCGTGTCAAAACCTGCTATCGGATCCGAACAGTGGAAAAATGCAAAATGATTTCGCCGTTCTCGATATTCGGTTTTATGGAAAATCGTACTCCCCTCAACTTCAACTTCCGCGATATTGTAATTACGCTGGAAATTGGTTGCATCATCTTGTGCATCCCATAAGCAGAATTCTATAAATGAAAATAAAGATAAATCCGCTTCTTCTTTTCGCCGATTTGTGATCGTAATGTCCCAGATTTCGAGATTTTCACCGATCGGAATAAAATAGCATCCCGAAAAGCCAATTCCGTTTTTCTCTGAAGCGATAACGGTATAACCCAATCCGTGCCGGCAGCTGTAGTGATCCAAAGTTGATCGAACCGGTTGCCAAGTCGGCGACCAATAGTCGCCTGTTTGTCGATCCCGCAGATAAAGATATCTTCCTCCGCTATCCGCAGGAACATTATTATAGCGGTAACGGGTCAGTCGACGCAAACGTGCATCTCGATAAAAACAGTATCCACCGGCCGTATTTGAAATCAATCCAAAAAAATCTTCTGTCCCCAAATAATTAATCCAAGGCAGCGGTGTATCCGGTTGCGTAATACAATATTCAAGCTTCTCGTCGTCGAAAGTCCCGTAACGCATCTTCACCTCCGTTTATAAAGTGATTCTCATATTTTTATCGATCAATGATCAACGAATACAGTTTAAAAAGATCTGACTATTGATCTTTTTTTCCGCAAAATAGGTCAGATAATTGGTCAGGATGATTTCCGATTCTTGCCTTAGATCAGCGGGCCAGCCGGCTGCCGCAGCTTGAGAAAAGTTGTGTGTTTGATAATAGCGAAAATATTTCAACGAGCGAGACGAAATGGAAACGATGCCGGATTCTTTCATACCGCATTTCGGACAAACCACTCCGCCCAAAATGTTTGAAAAAAATTGTTGCTCTTCGATAATTTCGTTACCGCACCGCACACAGGAATGAAGTTGCGGTCGAAAGCCGGCCAAATCAAGCAGTCTGAAGTCGAAATATCGCAGCACCGGAAAATGATCGGTTATTCTTGAAAGACGGCGCATGGTTTCCACAGCCAGTTTATAAAGCTCAAAATTCGAATATTCCTCCGTAGCAAAGCGATCCGTCAATTCCGAGACATAAGCCGCATGGCAAGTCGATTCCAAATTATCGGTCAAGCCGGGGAAACTCTCTATGGTAGAAACTTGGCTGATAATCCAAGATGATCCTTTCCCTTGGACCAGCTGGGCTGAAATTATAGTAAACGGCTCTAAATGACCGGCTTTTCGGGAATTCATTTTTCGCACTCCTTTTGCCAAGGCCGAAATTTTTCCTCGATCGGGTGTCAATAATTTTACATATCGATCCGCTTCACCAAAGTCATTATGGCTGAGAACCAGAGCCTGAACTCGAACAGATCTTTCCATAACGTGCTATTTTCTGAGTGATTTCGGAGTGAAAGCTTCCGGTAAAAGTTCATCCACAGTGGCCTGTAAAATGATCTTTCCGCTTTTATCCACCATCACAACGTTCATATCCAACGCAAATTCCGCCATTACCTGCCGACAGGCACCGCAAGGAGATCCGCCATTCTCGGTCGCTACCACGATCGTTTCAAAATCCGAATCGCCCTCAGTAATCGCATGGAAGATGGCGTTTCGTTCCGCGCAAATAGTGAGAGGATATGAAGAGTTTTCCACATTCACACCGGTGTAGATTTTACCGCTGCCTGTTCGCAGTGCAGCGCCCACCGCGTATTTCGAATAGGGCGCATAAGCTTTACCGCGGACTGCCAATGCGATATCAATCAATTCCCGAAGATCATTTTCACTCTTCATCCTGTTCACCTTCCTTGTTCGGCGAATCTTCTTCCAATTTTTTTACATGGACACGCCTGATTCTGTTTCCGGATAACTCTTCAATGCGGAATATCCAACCTTCCACTTCGATTTCCTCATCACCTACCGGTACTTTACCGATCTGGGAGTAAAGGAAGCCGGCAAGTGTATCCGCGGATTCTCGCGTAATATGGGTCCCGAGAATTTCATTCACATCTTCCAAGTCGATTCTACCCAAAAGAGAATATTCGTTTTCACTGATTTCATTGATCAGCTTTTCTTCGCTGTCATCATATTCGTCACGAATTTCTCCGACAATTTCTTCTACAATGTCTTCCATAGATACGATCCCGGCAGTTCCTCCGTATTCATCGACAACAATCACCATGTGAATTCCGGAAGTTTGCATTTCACTCAATAAGTCACCTGCCTTTTTGGATTCGGGCACAAATAAAGCAGGCCTCAGATAGTCCCGCAGCGCGCGATTTTCTGGATTTTCCGTATAGATTTTTAACAGATCTTTTGCATAAAGAACACCGATAATATTATCGATATCATCCTCATAAACCGGCAAACGAGAATGTCCGGAAGCCAATACAATGGATGTCGCTTCTTCAAGACTGGTTTCGACATCTACCGCGGTCATATCAATACGAGGAATCATTATCTCTCGAATCAGAGTATCGCTGAAATGAAGGATAGAACGGACCATTTTTCGTTCATCTTCTTTCAAAGCGGCATTATCCGGAGCATTATTTACCCATTCTCTTAAATGGGCTTCCACTTCATTGAAAGTATAATCATTGCGAATATTATCGGGCTTAAAAGACTCATAAACCGAATAAAGCGGTTTAAAGAAAAAAACTGTCAGACGGGCAATACCATGGAAGTACTTTATCCATGAATCGGCATTCCGTGCGGCAATACCGCTGATCAATGCTTCCAAGAAATACAATACAAGCGGAATCAGAATGATACTCAATAATAAGAGCCATTGACTTCGATAGAGGCAGAAGCTGTCGTTAATCAGAATAAACGCAAAAATGGATACGATGACCGCATTTATTTTTGCAGCCAACCAGATAACATTCACTTGCTCGGGAGATAAAGCGGAAGCATTTTCCGTATCCTTCTCTTTTTCATTTTCTTCTGAAAAAATGTCGGGGCGCCTATTAAATCTGAATACGGAATAAATAACTGTAAACAAAAAATACAGAAATAAAAAAACAATTAAGAATGTCAGATAATGGGTATTGAATTCGTATGGAGTACAACTTCCAGGTTCCATTAATTTTTACCGGTTTACGCCGATACATCAACCTTTCTACTATCGCTACACAAAATCATGTGCGATATAAAAATTATAACTGATTGAATTACATCATTAATGATAATGTTATTAGAAATTTGGCAATCAAGTTTTCCGCGTATAATTTGTAAATTGCTCGAAAAAGCTTTTTGCAAGTGGGAAAAGGAGAGAAATTGAATGAATAAAAGTGCTCCGATCGGAATTTTTGATTCAGGGGTCGGCGGATTGACCGTCATGCGAAAACTGATTCAAGGGATGCCGGAAGAAAATATCATTTATTTTGGGGACACCGCTCGGGTTCCATACGGGAACAAATCCAAAGAGACTATTATTCATTACACTCGACAGATCGTCCGATTTCTGGAAAGTCAAAACGTAAAGGCAATCGTTATCGCCTGCAACACAGCAAGCGCTTATGCATTAGATGATATTCGGAAGGAAACCGAAATACCGATCATCGGTGTCATCGAACCGGGTGCTTATGCAGCGGCAGCGGCAACTCGAAATGGGAAAATCGGTATTATCGGTACCTATGCAACGATACATTCCGGTGCATACGAATCCTTTTTAAGCCAGATTAATCCGGATTTTGAAATTTATAAACAAGCTTGTCCTTTATTTGTCCCATTCGTTGAAGAAGGACTTTTTGAGGATGATCTTACCGATCAGATTATTGCCCGTTACCTAACGGAAATTAAGAGAGAAAATATCGATACCCTACTGTTAGGATGTACGCATTATCCGTTAATTAAGACAGCCATTGAGAGATTTATGGGAGAGAATGTAATTTGTGTAGATCCCGGTTTGAACACCGCCGAAATGCTTCGGCAGATTCTTACGAAAAATGACCTTCTAAATACTTCTTTCTCTCAAGAAAAAGCAAATTATTTGTTTTATGTAAGCGATCCGGCTGCAAGAATGACTGAATTTGCCAATCAAATCATGCCTTTTTCTATCGGAAAGATACAAAAGATTAATATCGAAGAATATTAGTCTGATTCTCAAGTCTTCAACGGGAACTTTGCTTATCAATCTTATCAAATATTCTTCAGAAAAAGTCTTTTTATTCTGGTATTTTCTATTATTCTTTAACTTGCCGCATTAAATTCCATTTCCCTGTTCATTCAAGTACGTTCCGAGTATAATTTTCCAGGTTTTATCGGATCGATCATTTCATATCATAAATATAGATAGATCAAAAATAGAATCATGCTTCTAAAATCAAATGATCTCGTAACGAAGAACGAGTGACCTTTTATGAGAGGAAAGAAAAGGATATCCTTCTTTCTTCTTCTTTCTGTTTCGTTCTTTATCTTCCTGATTTTTTGTACTTCAATCTCTATATTTGCAGCATCATCCGATCAACAAATCGTTTGGCAACTTGCCTCTTGGAATACCTCTCTAACAGTTTGTACACTGATGATCGATTCCGAAATTCAGCCCGGAGAACAGGAAATTTTAGAACAGTGCGGTCCCGAAATCCTTTTCGAATGGCAAACGACTCCGCCATGTGATCATATCATCGAAAATCAGAATTGCACCGGTCTGTTCCTTCGAAGAACCGGATCGATCGTTTCACAAAATGAAATTCCCGACGAAAAATCCCAGGATTCCATTGGGTCTTTCCCACCGCTCCGATTTGAACTGGTCGATTGTCTGCCAAGTCAACTCTGTCAACAAATACCGGAAATTCAAATTCGAATGGTCGATTCATCCGCTTTTACATCTTTCCCGATAAAGATCCGGATTCGGATGGGAACTTTCGAAGGAGAATGCGAAAGTTCCGAATGCAGGGTACCGCTTCGTGTGACCGGTGAACAAGGGGAATGGCTTTATTACTGGACAATGAACTCGAACGGAGTGCAAAGTGCTCATCACCGGGTGAAATATCGGGTTTTACCGGATCGATCGGATCCGACAAAGTATCATTTTGATCTATTAAGCCGTTCTTATCCGGATTTTATTCCTCCCGGATCAGATCTATGGGGCTTATTTCCAGCGAGTTATAAACCGGTTTCCAAGATGCTTATAAAGCCGGATTCGAAAGACGACCTGATTACAAATAAACCATATGACATTCTTTGCGGCAAAATGATTTGGCACGGACTGGTTGATACATCACAATGTCCGGGCTTTGGATTAATGGAGGGAGAATCAGCAAATGCCTGTGGTCTTGAGTCTTGTTCCGGAAAATTATTTGAATGGCAAAATAAGCAGAATGATCGGTTCTATGAGACCGGAAAGAAATATAATGTTCCTCCCCGACTGGTAAAAGGAATGGTAGCTCAAGAATCTCAGTTTTGGCCGGAATCAGATGTCGAAGGGGAATACGGATTGGGGCGAATCACAATACTGGGGATAAAAATGTTATTGGATTGGTATCCGGCATATTTCAATCAACTCTGCTATGCAATCTTTAAAATGCAACCCAATCGCTGTGGCAGCTGCTTCTCCGAAATGGAAACAAAAGATCAAAATGTGTTGATTGGTAGCCTGATCGCTAAAACAAATTCTGCCGAGGAAATTGATCTGATTACCGCAGCTGTCAAGGCAAGTGCCAGCCAAATTGAACAAATAATTCTGAATACTTCCGAATTTCCGTTAGAAGAAATTACGGATTACGAGAGTTTATGGAAAATTGCGGTCGCCAATTATTATGCCGGATCCGGATGTGTCCAAAGGGCAATCACGAGCACCTATCTTTACGGATACCCTTTGATTTGGGATACTGTGAAAAACTATTTCGGATACGGTTGTGAGAAGGCAGTCGAGTATGTCGATCGTGTCTATTCCTTATGGGAATGATTTCATTTCTGATCCCGTTATTTAATAATTTCCAAATTTATTTTGAATATTCAAAAATTTCAAAATTCATTCGTCTATAATTAGTACCAGCTATGGAAAAAAATCAGCGTATCACCTGTGCATTCATCATTCTGATCGGATTGGTCTATTTTTGTTTACTGATTCCCGCAAACCTGACCGGAGCAGCAGACCCGGAAATGTTGTCAGTATTTGAGGTAGATGAATATGCCCAATATCCGCATGTCATTCAGATGTTAACTCCCGGTGATACTCTTTATCACTCGATCCGTAATTTTTTCATTTATCAGCATTATTTTTACGGATTCCCGTTTTATTTCCTCTCGGCAATATCCGTCTTTCCCTTAAAATTGTTGAGTCCGAATTGGCCCGAGAACACCCGCCTTATTGTTTGCTGGTTGCGAATGACGATTAACGTATTACCGATGATTTTTGCGATCGGGATATTTACTTGGCTGATAACTCGATTTAAGAACCGATTAATCAGTCTGAGCTTGTTTGTTTTTCTGCTGACGATTCCGGCGGTTTTGTTGAATAATTTCTGGTGGCATCCGGATAGTCTGTCGTTGTTTTTCATCAGTTTGGTATTCTTATTTTTAGATCTGGATGAATTCCGTTTCGGGAAATATTTTTCGCTTGCCGCCGCGGCTTGCGGATATACAGTCGGTATAAAATATCAGGGGTTATATTTTGCACTGGCAATTCCTCTTTTATTAATTTACGCCATCTTACGGAAGAGACTTTCATGGAAAAAGGCAATAAAGAAGGCAATAATATTTGTTGTGATCATGATGGTTTTTTTCATATTTTCCAACCCGCTGTTGTTGCTGCCTCAGGAAAGAGCGGAAATCATTCGCACCCAACAATTACAATTTGAGCAAACCGGTGTCGGGATATTTACGATTCATTCGAATGCACTTCGTAACAGTTTGTTATTGCCATCTGATATTCGGAAGTATTATGCGGAGACTTGGTTTTTCATATTGGCAATAATCGGTTTATTGATGGGATTCAAAGGAGAAGAAAAACAAAGGATTCAATCTCTATTATTTTTATCGTATTTGATGGTTGCTTTTTGTATCACCACTTATGCTGCGACAAACCGGTTACATTATTTTCTTCCCGTTGCTGTACCCTTATTGGGGTTTATTGCCGATTTTTATTTTATAGGAAAAAGAGATTTCCCGGCAATCGATCTTAAGTTCGGTACAAATATTAGGAAAGTTATGTATGGAATATTGACCCTTTTGATAGCATTCCAATTTAGTCTGAACATTCGGTTGGATCATTCATTGTATCGGGATCAACTCTCAAGAGAAACCGAGTCTTCTTCAATCGCCTTATATCATCAGATAGAAAATGAAATTATTCCTGTTCTTAAAAGCCGCGTAAATAATCGGATGATTCGAGTATTTCGGGATTGGAAAGTCTATTTTCCGGATCAAGAAGGAGTTGCGGTTCAGATGGATTGGAATATGGCGACACTTGATAAAATAAACGAATGGCAACCGGATCTGATTATTTTGGAAGAGGAAAATCTGAAGGAATTCAGTGATCCCACCATAATCGATCATGCGGTCAACCCCGAAGAAATGAAATTGATTCATTCTTTTTATCAACAAGCTGCTTCGGACCAGATTCCCGGATATGATCGGATAATGCAAAATTCTTTCGGATCGGTTTATGTTCGAGTGGGCATGCGAGATGCACTAAAAAAAGACTGCCGATGCGAATTTCCCTGATGATTTTTTATACGGATAAACACTTTTTCGTTCGAGAAGAATTTATATTACCCACGGTTTAAAAGAATTTTCTACTTTAGCTCTAATTCTTTTTTT
>ERZ795030.2556-NODE-2556-length-21382-cov-106.611807_pt1 | contig 21382 bp, 14 predicted proteins | sample MGYA00375122_ERZ795030 | MGnify/ENA primary metagenome ERZ795030 (study PRJEB30165, sample SAMN05720146) | activated sludge metagenome | isolation source: anaerobic digester from wastewater treatment plant | place: Japan | collected 2015-04-20 ... | reverse complement strand
CTTTGCGTAAAACCTTTGCGTTCTTTGCGGTTAGATTATTATTTTTTTAACCACTCAAACAAGCGGTAACGATTACCATCCATGCCCAACTTTTCATAAACATGAGCTGCAATTCTATTGTTATGTACCATATATAGTCTGATACCGGCTATTTCATTATCTCTTTCAACCTGTTGTTTGATATTTTCATACATTTTCCTAAACACACCTCTTTTCCTGTATTTTGGGATTACATATACTGATTGTATCCACCATACAATAGAGTTACGCCAATCGCTCCATTCATAAGTGATCAAAAGGGAGGCTACAATAAGATTATTTGCTTTTGCAACATAATACCGTCCAAGATTTGGATTTTTGAAAACATTTTGCACACCAATTCTTATGGTATTCTCATCAAGCTTTACCTTTTCAGTTTCCCAAGCCATGTCAATCTGAAAACCGATTATCATTTCCTTATCTTCCGGCGACGCCTCTTTTACAGTTATTTGTAATGCCTGATCCTGTTGCATAAAATAATTATTTGAAAGTGATCGTTTACCTTAGGTGCATATTGCACGTTTTAATTAATAACTTACTACTTGCAAAAGCTCCTCGTTCTTCGGGGAGTTTTTTTTATTAGTAGTCTTGCAAGTCGTTTACAGTTCATGATCAATCGTTAAAATAGCTCTTAGTTATTCCATTTCTATTTTTTAAGGAGCGCCTGATACATTATTTCGATCGGATGATAAGCCGTTCGGCCAGTACCATCCTTTATCTGATGTCGGCACGATGTACCCGGAGCAGCAATAATCACCTCTGTTGACGCTTTGCGCACCTCCGGAAACAGTACCAACTCGCCAATCTGCATTGAAAGTTCATAATGCTCAGTTTCGTAGCCAAACGAACCAGCCATGCCGCAACATCCCGATTTAATCTCCTCTACCTGAAAATTTTCAGGTAAAGAGAGCATCACTTTCGTAGGTTCAATTGAGGCGAGCGACTTTTGATGACAGTGACCGTGCAGTTTGATTTTTCTATGTTCCATTGTAAACAGGTCGCGGGATATTTTTCCGGCTTTTATCTCTTTTTCGAAAAACTCATCGAACATAAGCGCATTTTGGGCTAATAATTTTGCCTCCGGCCTAAGTTCTGGATCAACCAAATCCGGATACTCATCTCTGAAAGAGAGTATTCCTGACGGCTCGATACCAACTAACGGAGTTTGAGCATCAATGATATTTTTAAAAGTTGTTACGTTGAAATTGGCAAGTCGGGCGGCCTTTCTTATCAGTCCTTTCGAAATAAATGCCCTGCCACTCTCTTTATGAACAGCTATTTTTACTTCATACCCAAGCCGTGTGAGCAACTCCACTGCTTTAATACCGATTTCGGTATCATTATACTCGGTAAACTCATCAATAAAGAGGTAAACACTTCCTATTGGTTTCCGGTGAGGCAATAACTTATGTTTGTTCCTTTTAAGCCATCGAGATAGTGTATATCGGTATAGCAATGGAATGGATCGTTTTGGAGCAATTCCCAATACCCTTTTAAATAAGTTGGCAATGAATTTATTAGTAAACAAATAATTGGTAATAGCAGGAAAGAGCATTCCGATTCTGTTAAGAGATGATATATATGCTACTGCACGTGTTCGCAAAGGTATTCCATGCTTATCCCACCAATGTTGTAAAAATTCAGCTTTATATCTTGCCATATCCACACTTGACGGACACTCAGATTTACATCCTTTACACGATACGCATAAATCCATTATATCATAAATTTCGCTATGATCGAAAGGATTTTTCTTTGGCGAGAGTGTCAGAAATTCACGTAAAATATTGGCTCGTGCCCTTGTTGAATTTTTTTCATTTCGCGTAGCCATAAAACTCGGACACATTGTACCGCCAATAATTTCTGTTTTGCGGCAATCGCCCGACCCATTACATTTTTCCACTGCTCGCATCACCCCTTGGTCATCAGAAAAGTTAAAATAGGTCCTGATTTTACGAGTCTTCTTCCCGGGATCGTAACGTAAATTCGTCTTCATCGAGGGGGTATCAATAATCTTTCCAGGGTTAAAAATGTTGTTCGGATCCCAGGTTTGTTTAATCTCTTTTAGGAGGTTGTAGTTGTGTTGTCCGATCATCAGAGGGATAAACTCTCCGCGCAGCCTGCCATCGCCATGTTCACCACTGAGCGATCCGCGATATTTCTTTACCAGTTTTGCCGTTTCAAATGCTATAGTATGAAAAAGTTCGACATCTTTTGGATCTTTTAGATTAAGTACCGGTCGAAGGTGCAACTCGCCTGTTGCAATATGGGCATGATAAACCGCTTTTAAACCATATCTATCAAGAAGTTGTTGAAATTCTGCAAGATAATTTGGTAATACTTTCGGATTTACCGCAGTATCTTCAACCAATGACACCGGCTTTGCATCGCCCGCAATATTTGACAACACCCCCAACCCTGCTTTACGCAATGCCCATACCCTTGATATATCCGAACCGAATATTCGAGGAAAATGATATCCAAACCCCGCTCCACGCATATCCAATTCCATCTTCTCAGCAACATCGTCAATCTCTTCTTTAGTTTCCCGTGCCCATTCAATAATTAAAATAGCGGCTGGGTCGCCCTTAACAAAAAATCTGTTACGCGCCTGTTCAAGGTTATTTTTGGTTTGTTGTAAAATAACATTATCCATAAGCTCAACAGCGCCAGGCATGTATTTTAGTGCGATAAGGTTAGCCTGAAATGCCTCTTCGAGCGAATTAAAATGAACACATATCAATCCTTTTACCTTTGGCGGCAACGGAACAAGGTTCAGTTTTATCTCGGTAATAAAGGCAAGCGTTCCTTCTGATCCTGCTAAAAGCTTACAAAAATTAAAACGAACATCTGATTCACTAAACGGCTCCGACTCAAGTAATAAATCAATTGCATAGCCCGTATTTCGCCGCTTCACCATAGGGTCGGGATACTCCTTACGAATTTCTTCTTTGTTTAGCGGCAAAGACAAGATATCGGTAATATTTCGATAAAGTTTGTTTTCAAGTGTTTCGCCAATTTGTTTTTGTTGAAATTCCTCCTTTGATAAGGCTTTAAATTTTACCATAGAGCCATCGCTCAGAATAGCTTCTATTTCGAGTGTATGATCGCGGGTGCTTCCATAAATAAGAGAATGGGCACCGCAAGAATTATTACCAACCATTCCACCAATTACACAACGATTCGAAGAGCTGGTTTCAGGTCCGAAAAAGAGGTCATGGCGAGCCAATGCAATATTCAACTCGTCGAGAACAACACCAGGTTCAACCCTCACCCACCTCTCCTTCGGGTTGATTTCTATAATTTTGTTCAGATATCTTGTAACATCTACCACAATACCATTACCCACTACCTGACCGGCAAGAGATGTACCGGCGCCACGCGGTATCAGGGAGACTCCATGCTTACCTGCGAAAAGCACTAATTTACGGATATCCTCTTTATTTCGGGGTTTTATTACTGCCAGTGGCAATTCCCTATATGCTGATGCATCAGTAGCATAAAGGATTCGGCTTGAGTAGTCTTTTAGTAAATCACCCTCAATTTGATTTCTAAACTTTTTAAGCTGATGTAGAATATATGATTCGCTCATTAAAGGCAAATTTTTGAGTGTAAAAATAGACAAAAATGAAGTTCCACGAAGATTGGACTTCAAGTCGTAATAACAACTTATAAAAAAAAGAATAACAGATCACTCGCTCTACTCTTAAATTCAAGGGATGGGTTTTGATTTTTCATTAACAAGGTTTTAAAATCTATTTACTACGAGATGTAAAGAAAATAAATCTACTTTTGTATGTTTGTATAAATTTATTGTCAGCAATTATTAATTCCGGACAACATTCAAAAAAAAACAAAGAGACTACCGGAAAGACTTATGAGTAAATTTCTAATATTAACTTAAATTTAATGATATGGCAAAGAAAAAAATCGTTCACGTTGGAGGTAACAACTCATCGAATATCGGAACTACCGAGACCTTTAAACCCACTGCCGAAAGCAAAAGCAAAGCCACTCGGTTGCGTGTAATATCTGCTATACTTTGGCTATTGGCCATTGGCGCACAGGTTGTAGCGATCTCCCTATTGTTTAGGCAACCCATCAATATGATGTGGATAATAATTCTGATAGTAATAGATTTAGCATTGGCAATAACAGGTTCCATTTTATGGAAAAAGTCAAATCGGTTAGACCCTGCATCAGAGAAAAACAAATTTCTGTTTTTTATGCAGAGCCAGTTAGGGTTGGTAGTTGCCATTATCGCATTTTTACCGCTTGTTATTTTTATACTTACAAATAAAAACCTTGACGCTAAACAAAAGGGAATCCTTGGTGGCATTGCTGGTTTAGCTTTGATAATAGCCGGAGTTACAGGAATAGATTTTAATCCGCCATCAGTTGAACAATATACTGAACAAACTCAAAGAGTTGAAGAGTTAACTGGAAAAAACGAAGTCTATTGGACAAAGTCGGGAACAAAATATCATATTTACGAGGATTGCCATGCCATTAATAAGGATGTAACAACAGAGATTTTTCAGGGTACTGTTGCCCAAGCAAGGGAATTGAAAAATATCACCGAGCTTTGTAAATTTTGCGAAAATAGGGCTGCTAAAGAAGTTGAAAGCGATACAAAGCAAGAAAAATTGTTGGAAATAGAAAAAGAAGAATAGTCAAGCAAAAAGTATTTTTTAACTGTATTCTTCAACAATTTGGCCAGTTAAGTTAGACACCTCTCCACAACTATCTTACACAAACTACTGATTTTATCTTTATTTTAAAGATAGTTGATGTCAATTTGACACAAATTTAGTTTTTGAGAACATTAAATAATTAAGTGCTAATTATCAGCAGAATAAAAATTGTATTGAACAAATACTAAATCTTAGTTATCTTCATAAAATCAATAGTTCGCCCCAAAAAAGCTTTCTATTGATCAGTTTGGGTTAAAAAGCGCCTTATCTTTTTTTCAAATTCTTCCGGTTGATCTGCATGAAGCCAATGTCCGGCATTCTCAATGGTTTCGATCTCCGCTTTAGAGAAATTGCGATAAATCTGATCAAAATCATCATAAGTGATGTAATCGGATTGGCCGCCACGAATAAATAGCGCAGGTTTAGTAAAAACATTTTTCGATTCTATTCCATCGAGAATCTCATCCATATTCGAGTTTATAGCTTCTAAATTAGGCTTCCATGCAAACTGGCCACTTTGACGTCTGTAAAGATTTTTCATAACGAACTGCAAAATTCGCTGGTCTTTTATCGCAACAGACAACTGTCGGGCAATATCATCTCTGGTCTCTGCTTTATCAAAATCAACACTCATCATGGCATCTATCATGCTAAGGTGTATTTGTCGTTTGTGGTAACTTCTTAAGCTCACATCAGCGATGATCAAAGCTTTTGGTATTTCCGGATTTTTAAGAGCAAAAAGCATTGCCACCTTACCTCCCATAGAGTGACCTAATATTATCGGATTCCTTATCTGTTGCCTGTCAATGAACTCCTTCAGATCATCGCACATGGCAAAATAATTATGTACAGGATGATGTGGCGAACGACCATGATTGCGTTGATCGAGAATAAAAATTTCAAAGTCAGAAGCCATTCTCCTGGCAAAAGAAACCCAATTATCAGAAACCCCAAAAACGCCATGCAAAACAATGAATGGCTGCCCGTTGCCATAATATCTATAAAAAAGTTCCATTTCAATGTATGCTTTGATCAAACTAAAACCTGCATCTCATCAAAATGAGATAGCCGAAACAACTTTTAAAAAAACAAAGTTATACAGTTCCGGTTTAGCGACATCTTGTAAAAGCATTCGTAAGCTTTTAAGTACATTCATTTTAAATCCGAAAAAGACATTTTATAAAGCGAAACGATGATGCATTAGGATAAATACTACAATTACATTTGATAAATGAAGCTTAATAGCAGGTTACGATTTTGTAACTTTTTCTACTCACAAAATTCAAACAAACAAATAAACTCGTCCTGTTAAAGGGTTAATTTCGAGGTTTATTTACTTTCAATTATTTCATAATTAACTATTTACAAAATTATTGATAATATAAAAAAAGATGACATCTAAAGATACTTTTTATATAAAGATATATTTCTAATTTTGCAGCCCAATTTTTTTAAGGGTTTGTGATGGATTACCTTAGAGAATATAATATTGAATTTGCAAGTTTAAAGGTTGGCATTCATCATTTTAACTACGAAATTGGATCAAAGTTCTTTGAAGCAATAGACTATTCGGAGTTCAAAAAAGGGGAACTGAAAGTCAATCTTGAGTTGGACAGACAGCCGAGGATGTTAGTTTTTAAAATTGACATCAAAGGGTATGTTGAAAAGGAGTGCGATCGTTGCCTCGACGTGATCAATTATCCTGTGAATGTCGTCCACAAATTGATTTTCAAATTTGGCGATCAATGGGAAGATGTATCTGATGAAATTATCATAATCCCTGAGACGGAACATCAACTTAATATGGCACATTACCTTTATGAATTCATCAGTCTGTCGTTACCAATGCAATGTATCCACCCCGACGATGAAAACGGGAATAGTACATGCAACAAAGAGATGTTGATACTTTTAAGCCAACATTCAAAAAACCGTGAAGTTGATCCCCGATGGGAGATACTTAAAAAACTAAATGACAAATAACTGAATTTTAATAACATTATATAAACTTTAACAAATGGCTCATCCAAAACGCAAAGTCTCCAAAGCAAGGAGGGATAAAAGAAGAACACATGACAAAGCTACCATGCCGACCTTGGCAAAGTGTCCGGTAACAGGTACCGTACACATTTATCACAGAGCATACTGGGTTGATGGCGATCTTTATTACAAAGGCAAGTTACTCATTCAAAAGGCTGAAGCATAATTGATTATCCAATTAGTGTTTTTAATAATCAATAACTAAATGAGAATTGGTCTGGATGTGATGGGTGGTGATTTTGCCCCTGAAGTTACCATAAAGGGTGCACTTCTATCCCTTGACGAGCTGCCGCATGATGTACAACTCGTGCTAATAGGCGATGAAGCCTTTCTCACTACTAAACTATCCGGTTTAAATATTCCTCCCGGGCGCATTGAAACAGTTTATTCATCGGAAGTAATAGAATCGGGTGAAAAACCACTGAAAGCTATTTCGACAAAGCAAAATTCCAGTATTGTCATTGGATTGCGTATGCTTCGAAAGGGCGAGATTGATGCGTTTTCAAGCGCTGGCAACTCAGGCGCCATGTTAGTTGGGTCAATGTATAGCGTAGGACCAATCAAGGGTGTCATCAGACCGACAACCTTTGCACATATCCCTCAGGAAAATGGAAATACTTCCATCTTACTTGATATCGGTACAAATACTGACACCAAAGCTGACGTACTTTCGCAGTTTGCGCATCTGGGTTTTATTTATGCACAAGAGGTTATGGGGATCGAAAAGCCACGAGTGAGCCTACTTAATATTGGCGTAGAAAAGGGCAAAGGGAACCTGCTTACCCAGTCGGCTTATGAGATGATGCATGAATCGAAGGAGTACTTTTTTGTAGGTAATATCGAAAGCCGTGACCTATTCAATAACAAGGCAGATGTCATTGTTTGTGATGGCTTTACCGGAAACATCCTGCTAAAGCAAATTGAAGCCTTTTATCGCATCATGCAAAAGCGCAACCTGCTCGATGACTATTTCGAGCGGTTCAATTACGAAAACTTTGGCGGCAGCCCAATACTTGGACTTAACGGTACCGTTGTACTCGGACACGGTATATCAAGCGCTATAGCAATTAAAAACATGCTTAAGCTCTCATATAATATCGCCACAACCAGACTTTCTGATAAAGTCAAAGAGGCGCTTTACAAATATTCCAATTAACAGCATTTCAATAGATTATGACTAAAATAAAAGCCGCTATTACAGGGATACATTGTTATGTACCACCGTACGTGCTCACTAACGATGAACTTGCCACTATGGTAGATACCAATGAAGAGTGGATTATGACACGTACCGGCATTAAAACCAGACATATATTAAAAGGAGAAGGAAAAGGAACCTCAGATATGGGAGTCGAAGCAGTAAAAGGACTGCTAAAGAAAACCAACACCAATCCGGATGAAATTGATTTGATGATTTGCTCAACCGTAACACCGGACATGCAGTTTCCTGCAACAGCAAACATTATTGCCGACAAGGTTGGTATAAAAAACGCTTTTCATTTCGATATAAATGCCGCCTGTTCGGGGCAAATCTATTCGCTTACCACGGCAGCTATGTACATAGAGACAGGTATGTGTAAAAAAGTAATCATGGTTGGCGCCGACAAAATGTCTTCTATCGTTGACTATACCGATCGAACCACCTGCGTACTTTTTGGCGATGCCGCCGGCGCTATACTTTTAGAACCGACAACAGAGGATGTTGGCATAATTGACTCGATACACCAATCGGATGGATCAGGGAGGATCCATCTTCATCAAAAAGCCGGTGGTTCAGTAAAGCCAGCTTCCCACGAAACAGTAGATGCCCGTGAACACTATATCTATCAGGAAGGTCAACCTGTTTTTAAATTTGCCGTTTCAAAAATGGCGGATGTTGCCGTTGAAATGATGACAAAACATAATATTCGCCCTGAAGATCTTGCATGGTTGGTTCCTCATCAAGCCAATATGCGCATTATAGAAGCAACGGCTCGCCGAATGGGTATCCAAAAAGAACAAGTGATGATAAATATAGAGCGGTATGGCAACACCACTTCAGCAACTATTCCACTTTGCATTTGGGAATGGGAAAAACAACTTAAAAAAGGGGATAACCTGATCCTTGCTGCTTTTGGAGGGGGATTTACATGGGGCGCCATTTACCTGAAATGGGCCTACGATGGTAAAGCTGCAGCCTCAATAGAAGTCTAATCTTCGGGAATGACTTTCTTACGACTTCCCTGATACATTTCATATTTCACAAAACGACATTCAAGAGGGCCGTTAAAAAGTTTTATCTTGCGTGATGTGCGTAAGCCAACCGACTTTAAAGCTTCATAATCCGACGTGATCAACCATGCATCCCAGCCGGCATATTTCTGTTTTAAAACATCACCAATCGTTTTATAAAAGCTTTTTATATCCCGTTTTTGAAGGCGCTCGCCATAGGGTGGATTAGTGATAATCGTACCTGATTGGTTTACGAGTGGAGAGCTATCTTCAAAGGCCGCCTGTTTTAAAAGAATTACATCATCAAAACCAGCGGCAGCAACGTTTTGCTTCATTAAAGATAATGTTTTCTGATTTACATCCGACCCAATAATATGCTGTTTTATTTCGACTATTTTACCATTCGCTTCATCTTTCACTTTAGTCCATGTATCATTATCAAAATCAAGCCAATTCATAAACCCATAACTTTTACGATGGTATCCTGAAGGGATCTTAGCGGCTATCATTGCAGCTTCGATTAGCAATGTACCAGAGCCACACATAGGATCGTAAAATGGGTTTTGACCATTCCAGCCGGCAATCATTATCATTCCGGCAGCCAATAATTCACTAATCGGCGTATCGCCCTGCCATTTACGATAACCTCTCTTATGCAACGATTCGCCAGAGCTGTCAAGAGATAGTGTACACCAGTTGCCAGTAAGATGTAAATTGATCAAAACATCAGGATTCGATATCCTTACTGAAGGTCTATTACCCTCTTTTTTACGAAATTGGTCAACAACAGCGTCTTTTACCTTTTGAGCTGCATAATGGGAATTTGTTATGGGGGCTTTACTCAATATTGCATCTACTGCAAAAGTTTGCTCAACATTAAGGTAGTCGGACCAATTAACTTTAAAGATTTCATTATAAAGCTCATCTTCATTGTTAACACTAAATTCAGCAATGATTTTCAAAACACGTAAAGCTGTACGGCAAGTATAATTGACTCGGTACATGCAGGCTGTATCTCCATTAAAAGATATAGCACGATTGAGCAACCTAACTTTTTCCCCACCAGCAGCAACAATCTCATTAAAAAGTGTCTCTTCAAGGCCAACCATTGTTTTGGCAATCATAGAAAAGGATTTACCAGACCGCTTCCTGAACTTATTAGCTGAATTGTGTTTAAGCATAAGTAGGATTAATCAATTGTGGTAAGCATATTAAGATTTTGCAGGAGATAGAGTGGCGCTTGGCATTCGAAGATACAGTGATACAATCTAATTTATAGTGTCAGCTTAATGAATATCAATACCTTTAAATTTCGTCTTAACGCAAAATCAATTTTTCCATGCCACCAAATTGTTTATGCACAAAATATATTCCCCGGTGAAATTCGGCAGTATTTATCTCCATCTGATGATCAACCCATACTTGAAGCACTTTCTCGCCAAGCAAATTATAGATTGTTATCAATACGGGATCATCATCATTTACTATAACTGTTAATTTTTTTGTAGCCGGATTCGGGAATATGGCAAATAGCCCATCAAAAGCTTGTCTCTCTTCAACATTTATTCCATAATCATTTGTTAAATTGAAGGTATGTGCTTTCCAAACAAATTCTCCAACACCGTTAGGAAGACGCGCATAAGCCGAATCAGGACTTGCTCCCTCATAAATTACCTCGTCAACTATTTGTTGGAATGGGTCAGAAAAATAAAGAGCGCCACTGTTATTGTCCAGAGTAAAATTAGCATGTAATCCCTCCTGCCCCAAATCATTATCGCACCAAACAATCAGATAACCATTACCTTCAATTACCGTTCCTTCAGGGAATTGCCATTTATTCAACACATAATAATCATCGGTAAGATAGCATCCACTCAAATCACAAGGCTCTGTCGAGTTATTGTAAAACTCAATCCAGTCGTCGTACTCACCGTTTGGATCCTGCACTGATTGCGTATTATCCGGCATCAATTCGTTAATTACCACCTGACAGTCAAATTCGATGTTGTTAGGTCCGTTGAAAGTGTGATGCTGCCAAATAAAGTTGCCGACACCATTAGGCACGCGGGCATAAGCCGTGTCAGTCGGTGCAAAGCCATAGGTAACCTGATCAATAATTTGAATATAAGGCGATGCTAAAATCACATTTTCACCATTTTTGGATAATGAGAAGTTGGCATGTAACCCCTCCTGATTCAAATCATTGTCGCACCACACAATCAGATAACCATTACCTTCAATTACCGTTCCTTCAGGAAATTCCCAACGATTGGGTTCGTTTATCTTATCAGAAAGATAAAACCCGCTAAGATCAAATGGCTGAGATGAATTATTATAAAGCTCCACCCAGTCGTCGTATTCGTCATCAGGATCTTGCACTGCTGAAACATTATCAGCCATTAATTCATTAACTACAACATCGCATTCGATAAACGGGCCATTATGATCATTAAAGGTATGCTGTTGCCAAACAAAATCCCCTACTCCATTAGGCACTCTTGCATAAGCTATATCAGGACTACCTGAAGCATAGACCACCTCATCAACCGGTTCCATATCAGGGCCTGACAAATAAATTGCACCGCTACTATTGTTCAGGCTGAAATTAGTATGTAATCCTTGCTGGGTCAGATCGTTGTCGCACCATACTATAAGATATCCATGACCTTGTACGGTGGTACCGGCAGGAAACTGCCATTTGTTTAGCTGATTTGCATTATCAGAAAGATAATAACCGCTTAAATCGCATGTGTCGGACGAGAAATTATAAAACTCAATCCAGTCGTCGTATTCTCCATCGGGATCTTGAATCGAATTTGTATTGTTAGGCATTAGTTCGTTAATCACCATTGGGCTAAAGAATGGAAGATCATTAGGTCCATTGAAAGTAGGTTCTTGCCAAACAAAATTTCCTGTACCGTTAGGTACGCGGGCATAAGCCATATCGGGATCAGAGGGACCAAATACCACTTCATCGGCTACTAAAAGATTGGGAGTTGAGAGGTAAAGCTGTTCTCCATCTTTGGAGAGAGCAAAATTGGCATGTAACCCCTCCTGCCCTAAATCATTATCGCACCACACTATCAGATAGCTATTTCCATTAATGATCGTCCCCTGTGGAAATTGCCACAAATCGAGCTGGTTCTGTTTATCGGAAAGATGATATCCGCTCAGATCTACCGGCTCGGCAGTAGTGTTAAACAGCTCTACCCAATCATCATATTCACCGGCAGGATCGGTAACAGCAGAAACATTGTTCGACATAAGCTCGTTGATCCTGACGGGGCTATCTAAGATCTGACCAGGTTTAACCTGATAAATATATACATCGTGTTCAGCGCCTTGAGGTTCATATTTTGCCGTTTTCCATGTATCATTAGCTAATGCTTCAATATAAAACCTAACCCATTGGTTGGATGCATGAGCGGGTATCTGTGCTCCATAAATACCATCACCTGCAACACCATCGTTGTGGTTACCGTCATCGAACATCTCAACACGAGTAAACTTCCCTATCAAACCAGTTCCATAATATAAAATCACCTTATGCACTCCCTGTGTTGCAGTAACGTTTGCGGTGATATCCACCGGTTGAAATGGGTCTGGTTTAATAAAGTTCTGCCCCTCAACACTATAAATGACGTTGGAAATTGCAGGCCCTGTGCGGTTAACTTCGGTATTATTTAATATGAAATTACGTCGTGTTGAGCAAAACTGTTTCAACTTTGATAATTCCGATTGAAACTGCGTAAATGAATAAATTTTCTTCGGGTCATTCTGCACATTTGTACTTATTCTTGCAGCCCAATCGTCAATCAATCCCTGAATAACGGGCAAGTCAAATGTTGTTTCCATTAACGTTCTGATATGTGCTAAATAGCGCTGTCGGATTTCGGGCACAGCCATCAGCTTGTTCATCAGAGGATACGCTGTATTGTTTTCTTTATAAAATGGAGACCATTGTGAGGCTTTCTGAACACTCATGCAGCTATTGCCATCATATTCAATTGGTATCATTCGGTTAGAGCCTACATCGAAATAAAGGTAATAATCCATACCCCCCTTTTCAATGTAACTGTCGTCGTCAGTAAAAAGAATTTCGTGTGCAAGAAACCACAGCGATCCGTCAATATCTAAATAATTAGCCAATGAATCCATTAACAGATTATTTGGTGTATTATTCAACACGTAACATGTATTTACAAGGTCGTCCCACGGATTAGGTTTATAATATTTTTTTATTTGGTAATATTGCTTGTAGGTCGTAGTATCCCAGCCGAGCCAATTTAACGAGCTCTTACCGGCTCCAAAACCGCCACCACCGCCCACTTTTTCGGCTCTCCAGCGTGTTGCATCAGCGTCAACAAACCATTCTTTCACATGTTTCCGGTCAAACTTTTGTACATTGACGTAAATACCCCAGTTCTGGTCATTGATAAATAACTGAACATGATTACCTCTTGCACTGGCAATATGTTCACGGCTGTATTTCAGATAAAGAGCTTCCCGTAATATCGAAGGATCCCCGTAACTATTAAGAAGTTTGAGGGTCTCGTAGCCCTCGATATGTTGATCGTTATGAACCCAATCAAGTTCAATGTTAAAGGATTTCTTTTGACCTTGCACGAAAAAGTAAGAGGTCATCCCTCTAAACCTAACGCCTACGCTATCAAAGGTTGCGCCCTTGTAAACAAGCGTGGCAGGGATGTTGGTCTGCGAGTTATAATTGGAAGTTAACAATTGCCAATAGTTGGGCTGACTAAAACTAAGCCAAATTGTATCAATTACATATTCATCATAAAGTCCTGTAGATTCAACGCCTCCTCTGATCAATCGTAAGCTGTCATCCGAAAAATGAAACATACGTGGAAGAGATTGAGAAAAAACTGTACTTGCGTAGAGAATAATGACAAAAAGAAGAGAAAAAGTTTTTTTCATGATGGTTTATGTTTTACTTTTTATATAAAACCCTTATTTCATTTGACATAATCGGAATTATAATTATTCCGAAAGCTCGTATAGAAATTGCGTTTTTTTTTAAAATTTCCTATCAGGGTGTCCAATAAGCATTTTTCAATGTTTCAAAGTAGTCTTAATGATTCTAAAACAAGCAAAAATAATATTAATAGACTATTACAACACAATTAGATGCTTCTGTTACCTTTCGAATAAAACTGCAAATCCTTATTATTATCGCAATATTGTTTGATAACTCTAAACAAAATAAGAATTTTGATTATTTATTTCGGCAAAAACATTAGTCAAAAAAAAACAACTCAAATTAATCTTTTATCACAATATGATGGTTATTTTGGTCGCTGTTAAGTTAAAATCAGGAACAATTTTGTACAGCGTTTAACAATTTTTTTCATACTTTTACCAACAAAAAAATAATTTAGCATGTCACAAGCCAAAAAGTTTGGAACGTTTACCGGCGTATTTACTCCATCATTTTTATCTATCATTGGAGTTATCATGTACCTTCGTCTGGGTTGGATTGTAGGGGAGGCCGGAATATTCAAAGCATTAGCCATTATTTTATTGGCACATGTTATTTCTATCACAACAGGTTTGAGCATTTCATCAATAGCTACCGATAAAAAGATTAAAACCGGTGGTATTTATTATATGCTTTCCCGCAGTCTTGGGCTACCGATGGGGGGCGCTATCGGCATTACCCTTTTTATTGGTATGTCATTAAGTATTGCCCTTTATCTTATTGGTTTTGCTGAAAATTTCCTTGGGGTAGAGTGGATACGTACTTTTTTTGGATTAGGAACAACATTAAATGATATTCGAATAGTAGGTACTGCGGCAATACTTATCCTTTTAATTATTGTTTTTATTAGTACATCGCTCGCTTTAAGGTCTCAATTTGTAATTCTAACAACTATCATCATATCACTTATAGCCATTGTTTTAAGTTTGATATTTAGGGTGGATGTACGGCCTGATCATATAGCTTTTGGCTCACGCCCCGACGGGCTTCCTTTTGAGGCAATATTTGCTATATTTTTTCCGGCAGTTACTGGTTTTACTGTTGGTGTGGCAATGTCGGGAGATTTGAAAGACCCAAAAAAGTCAATCCCAAAAGGAACAATGCTTGCAATTTTAGTAAGTATGGTTATCTATCTCAGTCTTGCTGTAATGTTTGGTTGTTTTGTTGACAGGCAAATTCTTCTTAATGATTACAACTTTTTATCCAATATTGCTTTTTGGGCGCCATTAGTTATTGCAGGGGTCTGGGCTGCTACTCTTTCATCAGGGCTTGGTAATCTTTTAGGCGCTCCACGAGTTATGCAAGCGATAGCACGAGATAAATTAATGCCCAAAGTCTTTGGCAAAGGCGTAGGAGTGAACAACGAGCCGCGAAATGCCCTTATCCTCAGTTTCATAATTGCACAAATTGCAATTTTAATTGGAGACCTTAACGTTGTGGCTCGTGTAGTATCAATGTTTTACATGGTTGCTTATGGGTTTATCAATCTCAGCTATGTTCTCGAAAACTGGGCAAGCCCTGATTTCAGGCCGAGCTTCAGAATACCCGGATGGATTGGTATCATCGGCTTTATTGCAAGCTTTGCAATAATGTTCAAGCTTGATGCATTAGCAATGACTATCGCCATATTGTTGATGTTTCTTTTGTATTTTTTTCTCTCAAAAAAAGACCTTAAACTCGATTATGGCGATGTGTGGCAAAGCGTATGGTCGTCAGTTGTAAGATCATCGCTGATACAAATAGCTCGAAAAGGAATTGAAGAACGCAACTGGCAACCCAACATCATCCTATTCAGCGGGCATTCAGAGAGTAGGCCTCATTTGATTGAATTCGGAAAACAATTAATCGGCAACCAAGGGCTGCTTTCAAACTTCGATCTGATTAAAACAGAAATAAACGATCCAATAATACCACGACACAAACAAAGTTTACCACTCGACAACAAGGATTCAATAAAAGGCTTCTTCTCAAGGCAGCACTTCTGTAGCGATCTTTACGAAGGGATTCGCACCATTTCAAGTGTTTATGGTTTTTCCGGAATAGAGCCTAACACCGTAATACTTGGCTGGGGTAGGCAAAGCAAGGATCCTGAAAAATTTGTTCAGACGATAAACTACATCTCAGCCCTCGACCTGAACGTACTTTTGATGGATTATGACAAAAAAGTGGGATTCGGCAATTACAAACAGATAGATATTTGGTGGCGAACAACAGAACATAATGGCAATCTTGGCTTAGTACTGCAAAAATTTCTAAAATCATCAGATAAATGGCTTAAGGCCAAAACACGAATTCTTATTGTAAATCCAATAAACGATCAAAAACATATAATTTATTGGAAGACAGAAGATATCCTCGACAACATGCGCATAAAGGCGGAGATTAAAGTAATAAATAATCAAATCGAAAAACGTTCATTTTATGAAATCGTTCAAGCTGAATCGGCACACTCGGACCTGATATTTCTCGGATTACCAAATATTATTTCCGGTAAAGAAAAAGAATTTGTGCAAGAGACCAATAATCTTTGTCAGGATATCGGAACGGTAATACTATTAAAAGCTTCTACCACATTTAAAAAACTTAATATCGGGGCAAAGAACATACAGATCAGCCAAAGTGAAACTCTACCCTACACCGAAGAAAAAACTTTCGAACCGGTTATTCAAACTGAATTTCTGGAAATTCCCGGGAAAATTGAACTATCCATTGAATTAAAATCACTTCATGAGAAGTTATTAAACCTTGCGAAGCATCAGAATAGTGAGTATTATAACCGGCTATTCGATCAGCAGAACAGCCTATTGGATAATGTAGCCAAATCAATTGAAAAGCACTTTTCAGGTCTGTTGAAAAAAATAGAAGATACCAACGATGGGAATATCAACATTTTGTTTTCAAAATATAATGCCAACCTTTGGTTTCGACTTCGCAGAATTTTAAATGATTACCGAGATGAAACTCTTATCATCATTGAAAAAACATTGCAAGAGAGTATAACCAATTATAGGGAAGAGATAGATAAAATCATCATTAGTTCACCTTCCTATATTAGAATTCCATTAAATAAATTTGATTTACGATCTTATGTTGATGATCCGTTGAGTGAAAAATATATTAAATCCAAAATCAAATTTTTAAAACTCCTTTCATCCAATAAAGAATCAGAACACCTACTAGCCTATCAAAAAATATTAGTGAGATTTACGCAGCAAAAGCTAAACGCATTACATCAAGACCTGATGGAGAGCATGGGTTCTGATTTATCGCATTTGCTTATGATGATCAAATCAATAAGCAGTGAAATCTATGACAATCTAAACATCTATTTATCCGAAAAAGATTTAAAAAATCCCGAACAACTGATAAACGAGAAAAAATTGGAAATTGCAGAAAGGCTTCAGTTGATGATGAAAATCAATACTGAAAATCATGCTGAAATCAGTCAAAACATCATAGATAAGACAGCTAAATTAGCTTTAGATTTAAATAAGGCTTTTAGCGTTTTCCGATCCAATAATTATCACTTAAAGCATTTTCGTCAAAGCTCAATTTCGAAAAATATGATTGATGAGCTTCCGGCAAAGACAACAAAAAACCAAAAGCTAATCGTTGATTATATGTTGCTTGAGCTTAGCCTTTTTTCGGTACAATCGAGATTCAGAAATGCATTTTTAGAAGCTGAAGACGATATTGAACAGGTATTTGACGAGCAAATTATTCAACGGCAGAAAGAGATAAAGAAATTTCTTAACGATTATAGTAACAAACTAATCACTAATCCAATGCAGGGATTCAACCTTGTAAATGTCCCTGAGCTGGAACATAGCGCCATGATTCAGGAGCTTTTCAATCAATTGATACAGCACACCTTCAACAAGATTAAAGAGGCTAGCAAAATACTACCCGAACAGGTTGAAGTTATTGACAATGCATCAATAATAGATTTTCAGGATATTCAATTTCAGCAGATACAAACGAAAACTATTTATGTGTCGCGTATGCTCGACTTCCTGTTGCAAAGCGAATTTGCCGATGAAGTAAAAGAATCTATCAGTAACATATCGGAAAAGCTGTTGCGCTTAAAAACAGCTACCAATGAGATACCACGCACGCTTGACTTCATTTTAAATCCTGAAGTGATAAAGAAAAATGAAAAAAAACTGACTACAGAGGAAAAAATAACTCTGATAAAGAGACATGCCGAACTGATTGATGTGGAGATAACAAATGCTTTAGAACTCAAAAACAATATCGTCCAGATATTCAGGAATCGCTTTAACACAATCGGAGAAAAGCTTACGCTGTACTCCTTTGTTGATAATGCCGGTATGATGGATTCCAAAATCAGGCAGAAAGAGATAAAAAAAGGCGCCTCCATGTTGAGAAAGATTAGAAACTCAGCGGCGGAGTTCATACAAAAACAGATTAATCAATACTGGTACAGCCAAAGCATCGGTACCATATTCAGGCACAGATTAAAAAGTGAACTCGACAGAAATCGTTTCAGGATAAACGAAGCTCTTGAAATATTAGACAAAGTATCAATTGATCAAGAGATTGACAATAAGTTACCCTATTTTTACAAACAGCTTTTTATACGTAAGCAATACTATCTCAGCGAATTGTGGACGGGCAGGGAGAGGGAACTTAACGAAGCCGAAAAGGCAGTACGGCGTTACCGATCCGGGATCATGGGAGGCATATTAGTAGTAGGGGATCATTTTTCGGGTAAAACATTTTTTTCACATCAGTTCATCAACAAGTTTTACCCCGACGCAAATACTTTCATCTTAACACCGCCTTATGCCGGCTCTACAGATATAAGTCTTTTCAAAAAATCGCTTGAAAGCGCTCTTGAGGTGTCGGGGTCGTATTACAAAATGTTTAATTCATTGCCGGCCAACAGCGTAATAATTATTGATGATCTGGCTCTTTGGTGGGAACAGACCGAAACCGGCTTTGTCGTTGTAAGTCAGTTGATTGAGCTTATTAATAAGTATAGCCGTCAATCTCTTTTTGTGATCAACCTAAACCGGTTCAGCTATGAATTAATGCGTCGAATGTATCCGATTGACAATTATTTCATCAGCATTATTGAACTAAGCCCATTTAGCGCTGCCGAGCTTCAGAAAATTATCATGAAACGCCATAATTCAACAACACTGAATCTTAGAATGTATAGTGGCGAGAGTCTTCGCTCATGGGATTATGCGAGAATCTTTGCAAAACTCGCAAGCATCTCGGGCGGTAACGTTGGAATTGCCCTTCATGCATGGTTATCTAATATTGCCGATGTAAAAGAGGATACGATTTATATCCGCATACCACAAAGCCCTGATGCATCAGTGTTGGATAATCTAAACCCACGATGGTATCTGATCTTGATACAACTGATGTTGCATAAGCGCGCAAACCTGCAAAAGTTGGCACGTATATGCCGCCTTAACACACACGAAATAAAAGAAACCATAGATATCCTAAACCGATCAGGTATCATTTCCGAGAAAAATCCTGGTGTATATGAGGTAACTATCACCTTTTATCCCTTTGTACAACAAAAACTTATCGAAAAAGGAATGTTATAAACGACAAATCATGGCAAATTTAAATATTTCAAACCTTGGTATTTATACTTTGTTGATAGTGGCGCTGATACTCTTCATCGCCCTCCGGTTACTCACTTGGCTCTTCCCACTAATAATAACTAAAACCGAACGGCGAAAAATTGCGCTGCGCTACAAATCCTTATGCGAGCTGCTAATATGGGTTTTGTTCCTGTTATGGGCAGTACAATTTCTTTACACCTCCAACCAACCTTTTGCATATGCTTTATTTGCAATTCTGTTTCTAATAGTTGCATACTCCGCCTGGGTAGGGCTTAAAGATATAATTGCAGGCGCTTTTTTGAAAGCAACTCACAAATTATCAATCAATGAGCTGATAACAGTAGGCGATTATTCAGGCAAGATTGTCGGTTTCGATCACTCCAACTTATTGCTCGAAACAGCTCTTGGCGAAACACTCTATATACCGTACAGCTCGTTACTTGGAAAAGTGATTGTTAAAATGCAACCTGCTGAATCAATACACCGCCACTCGTTCAAGTTCGAGGTTGACAAAGCTCACTCTACAAGGGAAGATACAGAAAAAATACGAGGGTTTATCCTTACCATGCCATGGGCTTTGTTAAAAAAAGAACCACAAATAAGGTATGTTACCGATACCACCTCCGACAAGCAAATAATTGAAGTTACGCTCTATTCCATCGAAAAGGAGCATTTTCAGGATATGGAAAGGCTTATCAAAGAGAAATTTTCTACATCTCAAGACTAACCCCCAAAAAATTAATTCAGCTAAAAAGGGATTTTTTTGACAACCTTACGAGCAGGCGCTTTGCGTTAAAGCAAATTTTGGTTCAATTGGAACTATTAAAAACTGGATAACTAAAAATATCAATTTCATCTATTGGATATTTTCCAACTTAAGGAACTAAAATTTTATTTTTAGTAAACTGAGCGTTCTCGTTCCAGCAACCACCGCTTTGAGATATTTTGTTGAAATAACAATACCTATCTTCAAAAATTACTTGATATTCCTTTATGTTTCGGCATGTATAGCATTTATAAAATCTATTTTTTCTAAAAAGGTATTTGTAATTCAAGAATTGCAAAAGTTCTTACTTGTGAAATGACTTTTTTATACAGCAATTTTCAACCTTTCTTTTACAAAACTTGCTATTGTTAAACGATGTACACCTAAAATTCGTCCAATGGCAGAATACGAAACTTTTCTATCTAACAGTTCTAATATCTTTTTTTCTTGTCCTGTGAGTTTTGTTTTGGTTGATTTTCTGCCTTTGGGTCTGCCCAAAATTACACCTTCAGCTTTTTTACGTGCTAATGCCTCTTTGGTACGCTGCGAAATTAAGTTGCGTTCTATTTCGGCTGATAGCCCGAAAGCAAACGCCAACACTTTTGAATTAATGTCGCTGCCCAAACGATAATTATCTTTGATTGTCCACACTTGAATATCGCGATTCATACATTCATTGAGAATGCCCATTATCATTAAAAGATTTCTGCCAAGACGTGAAAGTTCAGAACAAATAAGCACATCGCCTTTACGCATTTTCTTTAATAGGGTGCCCAATTTCCTATCTTTTAAATTTTTTGTTCCCGAAATCGTTTCTTCAATCCATTTTTCCACAACAACAACATTTCTTTCGCAAAACTGATTAATTTCGTAGCGTTGGTTTTCTACTGTTTGCTTATCAGTGCTTACCCGAATGTAACCGTAAATCATAATTTTTTATTTTTTAAATTAATAATGTGTATAATTTAAAACATAGAATTTTATTAGATAAAAAAACAACAAAGTTTTTCAGCGTTTTTGTTAA
>ERZ795030.2555-NODE-2555-length-21388-cov-34.260770_pt1 | contig 21388 bp, 19 predicted proteins | sample MGYA00375122_ERZ795030 | MGnify/ENA primary metagenome ERZ795030 (study PRJEB30165, sample SAMN05720146) | activated sludge metagenome | isolation source: anaerobic digester from wastewater treatment plant | place: Japan | collected 2015-04-20 ... | reverse complement strand
TGTTGACATGGATGTTGGGGTCGTCTCCGCCATCGGAGAACACGCCGTTAATGCTAACTGTCCTTTTCTTGGTCAGCGCTGCATTGGCTGCAGCCAGGGCATTATGGTCAAACAGCATATATTCTTCTTCCAGCTGAAGGAATAAGAGTTCCATTTCAACGATTTCTGCACGAAGGGCAATGACCATTTCCTGGAAATTGGTAATTATGGCATCAAATTCTTCATGCTTTGCATTGTAAAGGGCTTCGTATGCTTCTGCAAGGGCTGTCAGGTGTTCAATCTTGCATACCACCCATTTCTTTTCAGCTTCCAGGTGCATAAGACCCACTTCTACTGCCTGGGGATATTCAATGTTAACATACCACAGGTAGTTGGACTTGGCAACATCCAGATCAATTTGTGCCTGTGCAAGGTCAAGTATCACAGCCTGGATCTGTGCCACGATACCATCCAGAGCAGCCATAAGAGCCTGGGAAATAGTGTCTACATTGGCAAGCTTCCATAGTTGAAAAGCAAGAAGGGCTTCTTCATAGGCCTTCTGGGCAGCTACCATGTCTGCCTGCATCTGTGCCATGTACAATTCCCATTCTGCAATGGCGGCATCGGCTGCTGCACGTGCCACTTCAAGCTCGTATTCTCTTTCTGCAACATTCAGTGCCCACATTTGTTTATGGTAATCGGTCAAAGCCTTTTCCCATTCAACCTGTGCCATGATGAGCGCTGTTTCAGCGTCTATCTGTCTGGCATGGGCAGCTATAATGGCTTCCTGAGCCTTCAGAAGACTGGCCTGGGCCTGGATCAAAGCGGCATTGGCAGCTTCTACCTGTACCTTGGCCTGTTCCAGAGCGGCCTGAGCTGTCAGCAGGGCGGCCTTTGCATTACGCATGGCTTCAATGCCTGGGCTGGGCTCATTCTTAATACAGCCTACGGCGAGTACACCCAGTACTAAAAAGGCTGCACTCCATTTTAAAAATTTTTTCATGCATTAAAAATTTTAAGTTAAACAAAAGTTTTTAGAAGTTATCAGATATTACTTTTATGCTATGATATACATAAGTGCAAAGATAAACCATAATTTGAATCCGCAAAACTTTTTTTGTTGAAAACTTGTTGGAAACCCATTGTTTTTAGGGTGCTGCAGAGCCGTCAGGAAGGGTTAGCCGGTTGGTCCCTTTCTGGGGTTGCATGTTTTCTTCAAAATTCCATTCCTCAAAATGCGGATGATTGGTGATTTCCACAGGGATCACGCCATTGAGCAGGTTGTTGCGGATGATGAAGGTTGTCAGGTTCTTCAGGGTCGTTGCATAGGCTATGGGTATATTGTAACCGAAAAACATGAAGTTGGTCAGGTTGCAGTTGTCCAGGTTGATGGTTTCCAGGTTGCCCAGATCTTTCCACGACACAGGCAGCCACCCGGTTATCCCGGTATTGCCGGACAGGTTAATAACTTCAAGGTATGCCAGAAGGGAAAGCGGGTCTTTCTCTGTCCCGTCCCCTACAGACCCTTCCAGGCGGCCGTTGGAAAGCTCCAGTTTTTTCACGTGCAGGGCCCCGTTACGCACAGCCGTTTCCAGGGTGACGCCGGGCCAGGTTTCGGCCGGAAGCAGCAGGTTCCACAAATGGGTATCACGCCAGTTTTCTCCGCGCATGTTCTTGTGGAACCGGATGAGCGCCGTGCTGTCTTTTTGGGCAATGCGGGCTCCGCGCTGGGTCAGGGTAAAGGTCTTGTAAACCTGCTGGGTACCTGTTTCACGCACCTGCAGCACGGCAGAGCGGTTGCTGGTCGTGGGCACCGGCAATACCTGGAATACCCAGGTCGTGGTCCTGCCTTCCACCGTTTTTGAAGTGTTGATAATCCAGTTCGCATCCAGCCCGTAACCCACCTGGATATTGGATTCTACCTTCAGGGTGAAGCTGTCTCCCTCGTTGTGCAGGAATGGCGGGGAATCCACCGTTGCGTTGACAAAAACAGCCTCGGCCGCCTGATTGATGACCAGGGCCGAGACAAGGCCCCCTCCGGTGCGTGTAAGTTCAATTCTTGCCGAACGTGCCACCGTTTGCTGGTTGGGCATGACGGTAAAGGCAAGTTCTCCGTTATAATCTACCGGATTCTGAATCTTAAGGCCTTCCACCCAGGATGGATATGAGAGCACGTTCCATGGCACATTGGCCTGGACCGGAACGCTATAGGCCCCTCCGGCCGCCGGCACGTTCAGGGTGTCGGGATCAGGGGTGATATGCGGTTTTGCGCCCTGCTGGAATATGGTCCGGGTGACCACCAGCGTATCTTCGGTGTTGGTTGTGGTGACCGTGAGCTGTGCCTGGCGCGCATCGGTGCGTGTATTGGCTGCCACCTGCAGGGTCAGCGTTTTTGTTTCCAGACCTTTGGTCTGTACCACAGAAACCCAGTCCTGCGACAGCGTGGCTACCCAGGACACGTTGGAAATCACCGGGATGGATATGGCCCCTCCTGCAGCTGCGGCAACCGGGATGCTTTCCTGGGGCGGCAGGTATAACCTGGGGTCCCCGGCCAGCTGCCCTATGGTGATACCTTTTATATAAGATCCGTTTTCCTGTGTTATGTTCAGCGATGTTGACCGGGGCTGCACATCGTCATTCCCGGCCACAGTGACCTGCAGTCCGTTGGTTGTGCGCACCACTTTTGATATCCACGGGGCGGTACCCGAAAGATCTTCTTTCCAGTTGAAATTGGCCTGCACCGCAATGCTGTATGTACCTCCTGCGGCCGGAACGTCTTCAATGGCGGCCGGTGTGAGCACCGCCAGGGGCTCGGCTCCTTCCTGGGTAACCGTCACTACTGCCTCGCCCAGTTGCGGGTAAGCGGGTGCCTGTATGGTTATGGTACCCTGCCGGGATTCCACACGCGGGTTGGCGTCTACCGTGAAATTGCAGTCGCGGGGCTGCATCAGGCGTGTGCCTGTCAGGTGTATCCATGGTGTTTGTGTTGTGGCCTGCCACTCAATATTGGAAACCACCGTTACCTTGTACCCCCCGCCGGCGGCAACGGCCTGAACCGAGCCGGTCTGCAGTTCAATGCCGGGGGCTTCTCCCGTCTGGGTTATGTTTAGAATGGCCGAGAGGGATCCGTTCTTCTGTTTAAATTCCACCTGCGCAGACCGGCTTTCCAGCGTAGTGTTGGGTTGCAGGGTAAATATTGCACGTTTGGAGGTTATTGTTTTTGTCTGGTTATAAACAATCCAGCTGGCACCGGGGATAATGTCCAATTCCACATTGGTGGTGACACCTACAGAAACGGTATCCCCCGCCGCACGGACCGTCTTTTGTGAACTGTCCAGGGTCAGGACAGGGCTTTCCCCTGCCTGGGTGATGGTTATTTCCCTGCGTGTCTGTTCTCCGGCTATGATAAAGGTTGTCTGACGGGGTTCCAGGCTGGTGTTTGCAGCGGCCGTGACCTGTATCTGCTTGTCGCCGTAGCCCTTCATGGGATTTATAGTTACCCATGTGTCTGCAATTTCAATAGTCCAGAGAAAGTTGGAGGATATGGCAAAATCGCGGGTTTCGGCGTAGGATTGAAAATCTATTTTTGTATAGGGAGTGACAAGTACCTCGTCGTTCCCGGGACGGATGCATCCGCTCAGAAGCAGGGCAAACAGGGGTAGGATGATCCGTTTAGGCATACTTGGCATAAGTTTCTTCTTTATGAAAAAAGTCTGTAAGGGGGCGCAATTTACAGATTTTTTGAATAAGACGTATCTTCCGCCTTATTTGTTGCACCGGATAGCACCACACGGGAAGTGTTCCCGTACTCCATGATCTGTCTTACAAAATCCCTGACCATGGCTATATCTGTATGTTGCAGCGTACCGGCATACCCGGTTACAAAATCCCTTCCGCTCCGGCTGTATGATACCAGCATACGGCAATGGAACAGCGGATGGGCCAGCTGTGCCTGGTGTTCCATGAGCAGGGAATGACGGGCCTGTTCCAGCTGGTCTGCCGAAGGCCCGTAGGCTGCCAGGTCGGCCAGTATCTGTTCCAGGCGGTGCTGGTTGTAGGCAAAATCCGGGGCATAGGAACTGAACCCGATATACAGGAAATAATGGCCACGGGGATAATATTCAAGGGCCGCCTGCACGCTGGCAGCATGGTCTGTAGCCTGCAGCACCAGCCTTTCCAGCATTTGCAGCAAGACATATTGTTCCAGGGTATAGGGACAGGGACCGGAATACAGACGTGCCGTTTTGCTTTCAGAGGCGGGATTTGGGAAAGAAATGGTCTGGTCGTGCAGACCCCTGCGGATCCCATCCCCTCTGGTGAGCGGTTCCCTTGCGCGTAGGTCCCGGTTGGGGATGCCTGCCAGGAATTCCTCGGCAAGGACTATCAGGGAATCGGGACAGATATCTCCGGTGCAGATAAAGTCAAAACCCCTGGGTGGTTGCGGTCCTTCTGCCGAATCCCTTAGGAAAAGCAGCGATTTAAGGGTATCCAGCAGGATATTCCGTGACAGGTCCCGGGCGGCAAGGACTTGTTTTTCCCTTTCTTTCCACAGGCTATGTATGGCTGTTGAATCAAGCACCAGCCAGGCTGTCTGCCGGGCTGCCGCTTCTATGAAGCTACGCAATGAATCGGGTGTGGTTGTATTATAAAGCAGAAGCCCCTGGGTAGTCTGTTTCCATAGGAGCGGGCCGCTGCCCTTGCGGAATACTTCACGGGGAACAAAGGGCATGAAAAAGGTGGGATCCCTTTCCACAGCGGCAAAACAGATCTTCCCCCGCAAGAGTGTGTCTGGCCTTACATAGAGCAGGGATCCCCCCGACAATTGCCAGACAGATACCCCATTGTGGGCCGTATTCATTTGCCGCTCTACCTTACCCCCCTCTGGCAGCCGGGCAAATTGCCCCGGCTTATGCCCCGCGAATGCCTTGCCGGAAACTGGTTCGGGATGGTGCCAGACCTGCCTGAAAAGTTGTTCCAGGCTGTCCGGGGTGACCACAGGGATCACCCGGCTTCGCTCCAGGCTGTCCAGCTGCAGGCGCAGATCTATGTCCAGAATCCTGGATGCAAGTTCTGACAGATAGGTGTCGTCAAAGGGGAACAACAGGCCGGATAGTTCGCTTATCAGCCGGTCTCTTTCCTCCAGAAGCTCCCCGGACAGGAACAAAGCCGGCCGCAGGAGGCTGTCCGTGGCATTGGCAGCTTTGTATAATGTGATTTCCGGCGGGCAGGAAAAGAGTACCCCTTTGATAAACCTGTTCACGTGTTCTGTGGTGATGTAGGAGCTCATCTGGTTTACAAAACGGTAACGCCATTCGGCTGTGGGCAGGGGAATCCCGTCAAAAAAATGATTTATGCATTCCTGCACGTAATATTCGTTGGTAAAGGTATTCCTGTTGCGGTAACGCCACTCTTCCTGTTTGAGGTATGATTCCCGGGCCTGAACGAATAACTGGTCTGTAATGCCGTTACGGGCCAGTTGCACGCATTGCCGCGAAAGATCAATGAAATACCCTGTCAGGCTGTCGGGATGCGCCCGGGCAGCCCAAACAAACTCTTTCCCGGAATAAACACAGGACGGATAATCCAGGGATTGCGCCGCCACATATTCCATGGTCCTGCGCATGAAATCCATAACGTAATACCCGCCCCCGCCGCGCATTTCCCTTGATAGTTCAGGCATGGTGAAAGAAATCTCTATGCGGGGGTAGCCATCCTGGAATACCGGAGGCAGTGGTTTTGCAGAAAATGCGCGGGCAGCCAGGGTGGAATCTATGCCCTGCGGAACCTCCTGTGCCTGCATTACATCTACAGAAGCGGGCAGAACAGACAGTTCCCTGATGATCACAGCCAGGGCAGTATCTGCCTGAAACGATCCCACCAGGATAATTCCCAGCAAGTGCGGCCGGTATGTTGCGGGTGAAGTCACCCGCTGTTCCTGCAGCGCCCTGACAAGCATGGCCACTCCCTCTTCCACACCCGAAGGCGCCGTGAGGATCCGGCTGAAAAAAGGCTCCCTGCCGGGTTTCTGGACCATTTGAAAATGCATTTGTCCCCGGGGCAGGTCGTTGGTTTGTATACAATAGGTAATTCCGTTGGGAAGCCTTCCTGTACGAAAACGGCTGTCAAAGGGAACGGGTTCAGCAGTTGCGGCCCGGGCCGACACCGCAACTTGCATGGAGAAAAGAATCAATATCAACAGGCTGCGTAATTTCACACGGCATGATTTATGTGTTCGTTGATTGCAAAGGTATTAAAAAAAGCGCTATCTTTGTTCGTTTGAAAATTGCAATTTTTAACCTCATTATATTAGGAACTAATGAAAAAATTCAAGACTATTTTCTCCACGACCGTACTGGCGGCCGCCTGTACCGTTTTCCTGCAGGCACAAGACCTCAACACTGCAATCGAGGCATACAACCTGGGAGCAACCGCCGCACAGGAAGGCAATTATATCTCTGCCATTGAACACCTTGACCGGGCCCTTGAACTGGCCGGCACGCTGGGAGAAGAAGGAGCCTCTGTGGTAACCGACTGCAAGAACCTCATCCCGCAACTTTATCTGCGTCATGCCAAAGATCTGGCTGCTGCCGGAGACGGTCCCTCTTCCCTTCCCTTTCTGGACAAAGCCGCCCGGACAGCCAACGACTATGGTGATCAGACGGGCATAGAGGCAGAGGTCAATGACCTGAAATCAAAAGTATATTACATCATTGCCAACGAGGCATTCGGTAAAAAGGACTTTGCCGCTGCCATAGAGAATTATAATAAGGTGCTGGAACTGGACCCGGCCAATGGCGTTGCCTACCTGCGCCTGGGGCAGTCGGCTGCCAACAGCGACAGGGAAGAAGAAGCGATAACCGCGCTGCAGAAAGCCGCTCAATACGGACAGGAAGACAATGCACGTCGCCTGATGGCTTCTATATACCTTAAAAAAGCAGTGGGGGCACAGAAAAACAAGGATTGGGAGCAGGTGTACGAAGCCGCCGGAAAAGCCGTCGAGTATGCAGACAATGTTCAGTCCAACAAACTGCTGGGCCTGGCTGCCATGGAACTCAAACGTTTCCCGGAAGCGCTTACTGCCTGGGAAAAGGTAATGCGGATAGATCCGGAAGCCAAAGACATCAACACCACGTATTACCGGCTGGCCGTTGTGAATGAAGGCCTGGGAAATAAATCGGCCGCATGCTCCTTTTACAACAAGATCCTGGGTGATCCCAACTTTAAATCCATCGCCGAATACAAGATCAAAACCGAATTGAAGTGCGAATAGACAATTTGTCTCACGCCATATTATTTTCTGCAGAAGAGGGCTCAGGTGCATTACCGCAGGCCCTCTCTCTGGCTCAGTACATTCTCTGTTCCGATAAAAAAGATGAAGGTGTGGCTTGCGGCGTATGCCCTTCCTGCCGGAAAACAGAAAACGCCGTACATCCCGACCTGCATTTTATCGTTCCTGTAAACCGCTCTGCCAGCCTGACTTCTGCACGCCAGCCCGTGACCGACGATTTCCTGGACCTGTGGCGGTCATCTTACCTGGAAAATCCCGGAATCACCGAACAGGAGTGGTATCAGAAACTGGAAATTGAAAACAAACAGGGAGCCATTGGGGTTGCCGAGGCCGGGAATATCCTGCACAAACTCCAGTTCCGTTCTTTTGAAGGCGGAGCCCGGGTGATAGTCATCTGGCTCCCGGAACGCATGCACCCTGCAGCCGCCAACAAGCTGCTCAAGATTTTGGAAGAACCTTCTCCCGGTACGTATTTTCTATTGGTAAGCCACCGGCCCGACCAATTGCTCCCGACCATCAGGAGTCGTTGCATGCTGGTTCAGGTTCCCTCAAAAGAACGCCGTCCCCTGCCCCGCGAAGCATATCAGAGCCTGGAAAAGCTGCTGGACCTGTGCTTTTCCGGAAAACCCTCAGGCGTTCTTGACTGGGCCGAAGAAATGGCCACCTTGGGAAGGGAGTCGCAGAAAGCATTCATGGCCTCTTCCCTGCAGATTCTCAGGCAATACTATATGGTATTCCTGGGCTTGCCGTCCCTGGCGTTCCTGGATGCTGCTTCACTGGCCACCGCATCCCGTTATGCATCCAGAATGTCCGGGAATTTCTTCAACAGGATTTACAACCGCCTGAATACGGCTACCGGGCAGCTGGAGCGCAATGTAAACGGCAAGGCTTTGTTCTGCTCGCTGGCTTTTGACTTTTTCCTATCTTTGCAAAGATAGTCTGAACCCAATGGAAGAAAAAAACATACAATCCGATTGCTCCCGGGGATGCCATGTAGAAAGATCCAACATGGGGGACCTGCATTGCCCCATGGATTACAGCTGTTGTAAGCTGGCCACTTTTGACTGGATGGAGGAATTCCGGGACCCGCAAAACGACAACCTGTTCGAAGTCCGTTTCAAAAATACGCATAAAGGTTTCTTCAAAAATGCTTCCGATACCCTGCTCAAGACAGGGGATATAGTAGCCGTAGAAGCGACCACCGGCCATGACATAGGATTCATAAACCTGGCCGGACCGCTAGTGCTCAGGCAGATGAAACGTCACAAAATCAACCCTGAAACATACGAATTCAAAAAAATATACAGGAAAGCCAAGCTGCTGGATCTGGAAAAGTGGCAGGAGGCCATTGCCCGGGAACACCAGGTAATGATCCGTGCACGGCAGATAGCCTCTGAGGAAGGACTGCAGATGAAGATCGGGGATGTTGAATTCCAGGGAGACGGGACCAAAGCTATTTTTTATTACATAGCCGATGAGCGGGTGGATTTCAGGCGCCTGATTAAACTATTTGCCTCTGAGTTTTGTATCCGTATTGAAATGAGACAGTTCGGCGCCAGGCAGGAAGCCGGTCTGATTGGTGGCCTGGGTGTTTGCGGGCAGGAACTCTGCTGCAGCAGCTGGATGGCCGATTTCTCTTCTGTCACCACACAGGCGGCAAGGATCCAGGATCTTTCGCTCAATCCTCAGAAGCTGGCCGGCCAGTGCTCCAAACTTAAATGTTGCATAGAATACGAAACGCCGGTTTACATGAATGCCCAAAAGGATATACCGGCCATCAACCAGCCCATTGAAACGGAAGACGGGCCGGTATACCTGGTAAAGACAGACGTGCTCAAGGGAATCATGTGGCTCAGTTATGATCAAAACAGCATGAGCAACATGATCCCGGTTCAGGCAGGCCGCGTTAAAGAAATGATCCGGGAAAACAGCCAGGGCAAAAAAGTGCCTCCCCTGATTGAAAAGCCAAAAAACAACGGGGAACAGAACGGGTTCCGGTCTGCAGCAGGAGAGGAAAGCATTACACGTTTTGACAACAGGACTAAGACTAAGCGCCGGAAAAACAACCGTAAAAAGAATGGTCCCAAAAAAACATAGGTTGGTCTCCTTCCTCATGGGGGGTGTATTCCTGATCATATCGTCCTGTAATGCCCCCTCCTCCAGCCAGGTTCAAACGACCCTTCCCGGGGCGATATGGGAACAATCCAACATTCTGAACATGACTTTTACCGTACCCGATACAAACGCCCGGTACGATGCCTGTCTGGACTTGAGGCTGACTAAGGGGTACGCGCATTCATACCTGAGTATTTCCCTGATCCGGCCCGAAAAAAGAGACACCCTCTGGCTGTCCCTGGCGGGACAGGAGCCTATCTCTTCCGGAGTTTTTACAGACTACCGCTTTGCATTGGACACAACAGGTTTTTCTGCAAATGCCCCCCTGCATACCTGGCATTTGTCACACAACATGCCGGAACAAACCCTTTCCGGTATAGCCATGGTTGGTTTGCTCATCAAAAAACACGGGCATGGGGAAAGATAAATTACGCCGTTTCGAGGAAAATAAAAGCTTTATCAACCTGTATGAAGCCCCTTATTCCCAGATATACGGGAAAGACCACCCCCTGAAGGGTCGCTGGGCCGGTGATGTTTTTGGCAATGACAATCCCATAATCCTGGAACTGGGCTGCGGTAAGGGGGAGTATACCCTGGCACTGGCCAGAGGCAACAGGCAGCAGAATTACATTGGCGTTGACATCAAGGGGGCCCGGCTGTGGCGGGGTGCCAGGACAGCCCTGGAAGAAAAACTGGATCATGTTGCTTTCATCCGTACCAGGATAGAATTGATAGGCAGTTTCTTTGCATCGGATGAGGTCTCGGGCATCTGGATCACTTTCCCGGATCCTCAGCCAAGAAAGGAAAACAAGCGGCTTACCTCACCCCGGTTCCTGGAAGGCTACCTGAAATTCCTCCGTCCCGGGGCCGTTGTCCACCTTAAAACAGACAACAGGCCGTTGCACGATTATACGCGGAAAATTGTTGAAAGCAGGCCGGATTGCATCTTACTGCAGGCAGATACCGATATATACCGCCACAGGACAGTCCCGGACATGGTGCTGGAAGTGAAAACCTTTTACGAAGAGATGTTCCTGCGGGAAGGCAAACCCATCACGTACCTGCAATTTTCAACAGGGCTTCCTGCCACGGGGAGCCGGGCAGGCGGCTGAGCTGCTCCCGGGCCAGCAACTGATGATGATGCAGCACCCCGCCGGCAAATTCCAGGCCCCGATACCTGTCTACAAATTCCACAATTTGATCCAGCGCCTTACTGTCTCCTTGTTCCAAACGGCGGATCCATGCCACCACCCGGGGGCGGTACTCACTGTCCCCGCTATTGGACAAGGCCCCCAACAGGGGCAGGGTGATTTTTGATTCTGCAATATCCTTATAATAAGGTTTCCCTTCATTGACCGAGGGTTGGTAGTCCATCATGTCGTCCCGTATCTGGAAAGCCATGCCCATATGGTAGGCCGCTTTTTCAAACACAAGGCGGTAAGCAGAGGGATCTGCCGGGCGGGGAACAGACAGGGCTCCCGAAACCATGGCGGTAAGAAAAAGTGAAGCTGTCTTGTTTTTACAGATGGTATAATAGTCTTTGAACGATAAATCCAGGGTACGTGATTTTTCCAGCTGCAGCATCTCGCCTTCGCTCAAAGCCTGGATGGCGTCTGCGTACAAGGGAACCAGGAACGCTCCCTGATATTGCAGCAAGGTGACAAAAGCACGCGCAAACCAGTAATCCCCCGTAAGAATGGATGCCCTGGGTCCATATTGCTTTTGCACGCTCAATGTTCCCCGGCGCGTATCGGCGTTGTCTGCCACATCGTCGTGAAGGAGCGAGGCGGTATGGATCATCTCGGCAACGGCGGCCACCGCATGGCTCAACGGCCCCGGGGTGCCGCATATCCTGGCCGCGCACAAAGCAAGCACCGGCCTGAGTTGTTTGCCGGGCTTGTCAAGAAGGTAAGAATCTATATTGGAAAGCAATGTGTATGGAGAATCAAGGGCAGCCTTCAGGATGTTTTCAAAAGCTTTCCAGTCCGACCCTAAAGACTGCCTGATCCGGCCAAGTTCATACATTCTTCTTAGAAGAGAAAAGCAACAGAAAGTTCGAATCCTCTCATATTGGAATCTTCCAGTTTCCAGTCATTGGAATCAATATGGAGTGAGCCTCCCGGGGCCAGTTGACCAAAGCTCCAATTGTATTTGCCCGCTATCTGGACTTTCCATATTTCAACACCTGCCCCCAGGCTTAGCCCGTAGTCCAGCCGGTTTAAATCCTGCCACTCTACCTGCGCCAGCAGGTCCCCTTTGGCAATGGCATACCTGAGATAAGGTGCTGCAAAAATGTAGGGCCGCAGGAAAAGAATGTTGATACCCCATTGGATATTCAGGGGAATGTCAATATAATCTATCCTGAATCCCTCATAGGAAGATGATCCTACTTCTCCCAACAGGCCTGTCCGTACCCTGCTGTACAGGATTTCCGGCTGGAAAGCAAGTCCAACGACAGGAATTCTATACTGCCCTCCAATACCGACATGAAACCCGGTCTGGGAATTCCAGGATTGCTTCAGATTGTCTATCTGGATATCCTGCAGCTTATTGAAATTAAGCCCGGCTTTCACCACAAAACTCCCCTGTGCCAGGGCGGCAGAACCGATGCAAAGCATCAGCGTGATTGCGATCAGGTGTTTTTTCATATTATTCATTGGTTAGTGTTTTCAATTTTTCCTGAATGGTCTGTTTGTTCGTCGCTCCCACAATTTTATGCACCAGTTCTCCGTTTTTGAAAAACAGCAGGGTGGGTATGCTGCGGATCATGTACCGGGCCGTGACACCGGTTACCGTGTCTACATCGCATTTGCACACAAGGACAGAACCTTCTGTTTCATTAGAGATTTCTTCTACAATAGGAGCAATCTGACGACAGGGTCCGCACCAGGCGGCCCAGAAATCAACTAAAACGGGAATGGCTGACTGTAATACGACCATATTAAAATTGTCGTCTGTAATTGTTTGAATCATAACGTTTATAAGTTTATACCGGGATAATATGCCGTAAATTTAACAAAAAATCATTTATTTGACACAACGGCCAGGCCTCCTTCCGATGTTTCTTTATACAAAGAGGGAAGATCGCGACCGGTGCATTTCATAACCTCTATGACCGTGTCAAAATGTATCCGGTGGGTACCGTCTGAAAGCAGCGCGTACATATTGGCGTCAATGGCCCTGGTGGCTCCAAAGGCATTTCTTTCTATGCAGGGGATCTGGACCAGGCCGCAGACCGGATCACAGGTCAGCCCCAGGAAATGTTCCATGCCCATGCTGGCCGCGTATTCGGCCTGTGCAATACTGCCCCCGAAGAGCTGCACAGCCGCCGCCGCAGACATGGAACAGGCCGAGCCTATCTCTCCCTGGCACCCCACCTCGGCCCCCGAAATGGAAGCGTTGGATTTTATGAGCGAGCCTATGAGCCCTGCGGTTGCCAGGGCACGCAATATTCTTTTATCTGAAAAATTATAGCATGTCTTGTTCAGGTACATCACAGAGGGGACAACCCCGCAGCTGCCACAGGTGGGAGCCGTTACCACAACAGATCCCGATGCGTTTTCCTCCGATACGGCCAGGGCATAGGAAAAGGCCAGCGCCCTGCGTTGCATGGAGCCCGTGTATCCCTGAGCCTTTATATAATAGGATGCGGCCCGTCGGGCAAGGTGGAGCGGTCCCGGGAGTACCCCTTCGTTCTCGAGACCCCTGAGAATGGCTTCCTGCATGGTTTGCCATACATGTTCCAGGTAATCCCAGATATCTTCTTCTTCGTACATAGACACAAATTCCCAGAAATGAAGTCCCTTTTCCTGGCAAAACCGGAGGATATGGGCCATCTTGTTGAGCGGATATATGACCTGGCGCGACGTCCTTTTTCCGGTATCGGACAGATCGCCGCCGCCTATGCTGAAGGTGAGCCATGTGTCCATCACCTGGCCGTTGTTGTCCAGCGCCCGGAATTCCATGCCGTTGGGATGCTGTTTAAGGTCGGTGACATTATCCCAGATTATCTCTACTGGCTTGGGCTGGAAAGCACTTACCAGCGCTTTGTCTGTAAAGTGGCCTTTGCCCGTAGCTGCCAGACTCCCGTACAGGGTCACGGAAAAGCCGGTTGCCTGCGGGTTCCGGGCGGCAAAATCCAGGGCTGCCTTACGTGGAGCCATGGTGTGGGAACTGGAAGGACCGTTCCCGATTTTGAATATCCCCTTAATACTTTCCATGGTCGCAAAGATACTATTATCTGCTCTTTTTTATTTTTTTATTTATTTTAGTACCTTGCGATACAAGGTATCAATATTTTTATATATCTTTGCGGCGTAATAATCTATAATAACCCTATAACAGGTTTACACTATGAAAAAAGTCTTGAATGTTGGAATTGGCGGAAGCAGTTTTACTGTCGAGGAAGATGCCCATCAAAGGCTAGACCTCTACCTGGAGCGCTTCCGCAGCGAAATGGACAGCACAGAAGCCGGCGAAGTCATGGAAGATGTGGAAGCCCGGATTGCCGAACTGTTCTACGAATATACCAAGGGGAAAAGCGAAGTAGTTACCCTGGAGGTCGTGGAACGCGTCATCAGGCAGCTGGGATATGCCAATGATTCCAAAGAAGAGGCAGAACCGGGGGAAACAACCCGCAAAACAAAACGGCGCAACGGGTACTCCGGTTACGAACGCTACGACGGCCTGGGAGAAAAGCCCCGTAAACGGCTGTACAGAGACCCTGATGATTCCATAATCGGAGGTGTCTGCAGCGGTCTGGCGGCTTACTTCAACTGTGATCCGGTGCTGATGCGTGTCCTGGCTGTTGCTTCCTTTTTCCTTGGCAGTGCGGGTTTCTGGATCTATATCATTTTATGGATTGCAGTCCCCATGGCACGCACGGCCTCTGAAAAACTGGAAATGCGGGGATTACCCGTTACGGCAGAAAATCTGCGCCGGTTTGGCGAACGCCGCTGAAAACCTTAATAGAAATTAAAATTTGCCGTTATGAATGAAAATAATATTGACAACATCAAGTCTCAGATGCGCAAGGGGGTCCTGGAATATTGCATCCTGAGCGTGCTGGACAAGAACGATGCCTATGCATCTGAACTGATAAGCAAATTGAAAGATGCCCGCATCATTGTAGTGGAAGGAACACTGTATCCCCTGCTTACCCGGCAGAAAAACCAGGGAATGCTCACCTATCGCTGGGAAGAATCCACACAGGGACCTCCCCGGAAATACTATTCGCTTACCAATAAGGGACGGGACGTGTTGCGGGAAATGGATAAAGCTTGGAAAGAAATTGTTGAAACTATTGATATCCTGAGAAAATGAAAAAAGTAATCAAAGTTAGCATAAACAAAATCCCCTTTACCCTGGCAGAGGATGCCTACAGTGTGCTGAAAGTGTACCTGGACCACCTGCGGCGGTATTATTCGGGCAGGGAAGGCGGGTCGGAGATTGTGGACGGTATTGAGGAACGCATATCCGAACTGCTGTCTGAACGCACCGGCATGGATGGCCGTGTTGTCTCCAAAGCCGATATTGACAATATCCTGGATATCATGGGCCCTGTAGAGGTGATTGAAGAAGAAAGCGCAGACATGGGCACGGGAGCGGGTGCTTACAGGAATGGTCCAAGGCCGCCCAAAAAACTGTATCGCGACCTGGACCACAAGATCCTGGGCGGCGTATGTTCCGGACTTGCAGCCTATTTCAATATTGAAGTAGTCCTGGTACGCTTGATTTATGCTGTTTTGTTTTTCCTGCCCTCGGTCATCCACTGGTCCGTTAATTTCAGGACCTGGGGCGGTTTCATATTCAATGTCCCCTGGTTCTTTGTAGTGGCTTACATAATCATGTGGATCATCATTCCGGCCGCACATACGGTGGAAGAGAAATACGCCATGCGCGGAGAGCCGCTTTCGGCAAGGGGGGTGCAGCGTAACCGGCCAAGATCGTCGGGAGCTCCCCGGTATTCTTATGATCCGAGGCCCGCTTCGGCAGAGAGAAACCGGATCATTGGCACCCTGGGCCGCGTGATAGCCGTTGTGGTTGGCCTGCTTTTCCTGGTTACCAGTTCTGCCGTGCTTATAGGTCTGGTAGTGGCTTTTTCTGCCACAAGCTTTGCTTTCAATTTTTTCCCCACGGCGCTTTTAGATTTGTTCGCTTTCCCGGAGAACATGCTTTGGTTCAAGATCTTTCTCATGGTGGCGCTTGTGACCCCGGTGCTGGGATTCCTTCACCTGGGATCGGTCCTTGTTTTCAATATCAGGGGACATAAATGGATTGGCACCACATTGTTTTTTGTCTGGCTCGCTTCCGTTGTGGGTCTGCTCATTACCGGAGCCCAGGGTGCAGGGAATTTCCGCCACAATGCCCGTTTTGAAGTAAACGTACCCCTGGCCCTTACTTCGGATACCCTCTATATTGACCTGGAATCTGAGGACGACTTCATGTTTGACCGCTACTGGCTTAGGGCAGACAATTCCTGTTACCGTCTTGGCTGGATTGAAGGGGAACGGGACAATCTGAACCTGGTGGCTTTCCCGTCTATAACCGTTGTCAGGCAGTCTGAAAAAGAGATGCCCGGTGTACTGGTTGGCTCGCGCTCTTTCGGCCGCTCCCAGTTTACGGCAGAACAAGGGGCAGAAACCATAAAACCGTCCATAGATGTGGAAGGGAATGTTTTGTCTGTATCTGCTTTTCAGGCCAACAGGGATAAACCCTGGGAAGGCAACACCGGGTCCCTGAAGATCTACGTTCCTTCCAAGCAGGTAATCATTGTGCGCAAACCCATTTATCATGAGTTTGGGATATCACGTTCCAGAAAAGTAAATCTTATACGGTCTGAATAACCGTATTGTTAATTATTCTGTGGGGATGAGCGGGGTGTCCTGTGTTCCTGTAGGGAACTGGGGCATCCCGGCTGGTTGCTGGGTCTGCTCCAGACGCTGCTCCAGCTTAGAGGCTTTCTTATTCTTGCCGGTCGATATAAAGGTAGTTCCCAGAAGACAAAGAGCCAGAATGATAATGGCCAGTGTCCAGGTGGCCTTTTCCAGGAAGTCGGCTGTCTGACGTACGCCAAAAGTTGTATTACCTGTGGCAAAATTGGCTGCCAGTCCGCCTCCTTTCGAATTTTGTACCAATACGACAAGGGTCAGCAATATGCTTGCAATTACTATGAGAATGGCGGTTGCTGTGTACATGTTTAATTATTAATTTTTTGCTTTATTTCTTGAACAAGGGTCGCAAAGTAAGCGCTTTTTTCCGGATATAGCAAAATAAGTTTCCCGTAGCTTGCGATGGCCAGTTTGTGGTAACCCTGCTGGGCATAGATCCTTGCAAGGGTTTCTGTGACAAACTCATTATCTGACAGTACCGGCGGGGTATCCTGTTGCTGCGTATCTATGTTTTCCCCCGTGCGGGCGAGCATTTGGACAAACCGCGGCTTGTCGCTGATAAACCTGTCAATGGGTACGGTAACGTCCAGTTCCAGATTGGCCATATCTGCCTTTCCAAAATAGTCTGCTCCCGGGTAAAAGGTACGTTCGCAGGGCTGTTCCAGTATATATTCCGCTGAGCCTCCTCTGTCCTGTTTCCCGGCTGAGGGCGATGGAGCGGCCTCTTCCTTTTCTATTTCCTGCGACAGATCCAGGGTGAAAAATTCATTCTCGGCCTGTTTCTCTTCTGCCTGTAAACTTTCCTGAAGGATGAAGTAGGGTATGCTCCGGGAATAAACATATAATGCTGTTTTTTCCGATTCCGAAAGACTGGCTTCGCCTCCCAGGCCGCAAAGCGATTTGAAAAGTAACAGGCGTCCCAGGGAGAACCAGGGATACCTGCGTGCCAGATCCTGCAGAAAGGCTCCGTTTTGTGCCAGTTCCTGCGCAGAGGCATTCAGGTATTTCTCATAAAATACAGAGGCATTCATTGGTCTATTTTATTTACCAGTTGGCAACAGTTGCATTGAATATTTCTTCCACGATCTTTTCCACTATGGTGTCTACCAGGCCACCCTCGGCTGCATCAAAAGAAATGGAAGAATCGTAGTCTTCGTAGGAGGAAAAGTTCTTGTCAAAATTTTCGGAAGGGTCCAGTTTGTTCTCAAACACAATCCGGACGGTAACGGTCAGACGGGTCATGGAGGCTACTTCGTCTGTAGTTACGGCCATAGGCGCGATGGCATAGCCGGTGATCTCTCCCGAAACGGCATAATCCCCTTCTTCCGATATGACCGAAAGCCGGGTGAGCTTGGTATACTTGTCCATAAGCGCCTCGGTCAGGGTATTGCTCAGCGAAGGATTAATGCGTTCTGCCCTGTTCTCTATATAGGCAACGCTTATGGTCTCTGCCTGGGGATGTATAGAGGTTCCCGAAAATGAATACCACCAGCACTGGGTCAGCAGCAACGGCGTAAGCAGGGCAAGGACACGCCCCGGGTGAGATCCAAACTTTCTCATTATTCTATTTCGTATTCTTTAATTTTGCGGTACAGGGTCCGCTCTGCAATGCCCAGCTCTTTGGCGGTAGACTTTCGGTGACCTTTGTTTTTTTGCAACACTTTTACAATCAATTCCTTTTCAAGTGTGTTGAGCGACAGGTCCTGGCTTTCCTCAACGACCTCCATTGGGAGGAGCTCTCCTTCGGTGACTTCGTCTGCCGCAACGGGCTCCTCTGCCGGATGGGTCAGCATGGTTCCCTGCGGGTGTACGCTCATGGGTTCATGATTCATTATGTTATGTAGCTGCTTTTTCATCTCATCCATATCTGCACGCAACTGGAAAAGGATCTTGTACAGGATGTCTCTTTCAGAAAGGAAATCGTCGCCTGATTTATTCTCGGGACCATATACCACCGGAAGGTGTAGCGGGCTGTCTGCCGGCAGATAGCGTGCCAGGACCTGGGCGGTGACCTGACGCGTTTGCTCCAGAACACTTAGCTGTTCAGCTACATTCTTGAGCTGGCGGACGTTTCCGGGCCAGCGGTATTGCTCCAGCAGGTTTCGGGCATCGTCGGCAAGGCGAATGACCGGCATTTTGTATTTTTCTGCAAAGTCAGCTGCAAATTTACGGAACAGCAGGTGGATGTCCTGTGGTCTTTCACGCAGCGGAGGAACCAGTATGGGCACCGTGTTCAACCTGTAATACAAATCTTCCCGGAATTTGCCCGCCTTAATGGCATGAGACAGGTTAACGTTGGTGGCGGCAATCACCCGCACGTCTGTCTTCTGGACCTTGGAAGAGCCCACCCTTATGAATTCTCCCGTTTCCAGGGCACGCAACAACCGCACCTGGGTAGATAGCGGCAATTCAGCGACCTCGTCCAGGAAAAGCGTTCCCCCGTCGGCCACCTCGAAATACCCTTTGCGGTCTTCGTGGGCCCCGGTGAAAGATCCCTTCAGGTGCCCGAACAATTCGGAATCTATGGTACCTTCCGGGATTGCGCCGCAATTAATGGCAAAATAATGGCCGTGTTTACGGACACTGTTGGCATGTATGATCTTTGGGATAAATTCCTTGCCCACTCCCGTTTCTCCGGTTACCAGAACAGACAGGTCTGTGGCAGCCACCTGGGCTGCTATATCAAGGGCCCGGTCAAGCAGTGGACTGGTTCCGATTATTTCAAACCGCTGTTTAATTGCAGTAACATCCATCTTTGCAAAGATATAAATTTTGTATTATATTTGTAAGCTAAACCAATTGTGTTAATCAAAGTCAAATTTTTGAAATACCAAATAATAAACTACTTGTTATGAAAAAATCTTTATTGCGCTATCTGGGCATTGCCTTTTTTGGTATCATGCTTATGGCTTGTAACAACCCAAAAGACATGGTTAAATACGCCGATGACGTTGAAAAATCATGTAATCCCCAAATTCTTGAAGTTGTCGCCGATAAAATTGATGTGACTTATACCTTAAAGTTCCCCGAAGGTTATTTCCATCCTAAAGCAATGCTGGAAATCACCCCCGTATTGGTATACGAAGGCGGTGAGGTGGCAGCACCTGCGCTTAAGCTTCAGGGAGAAAAAGTTCTGGACAACTACAATGTCATCCCTGTGGCAGGAAAAGAAATCCAACACAAACTCCAGTTTGACTATGTTAAGGGTATGGCCAAATCACATCTGGAACTGCGCGGTGCCGTCCTGTATAAAGACGATGTATGGGCAATTCCCGGAACATACAAAATTGCAGACGGAGCCAACATAACTTACAAATGGGTGGAACTCCACGGAGAACCTGTCCTAATGCCCAACGATTACCAGAAGATCATAAAAGAAGCCGAAGAAGTCAATATCCTGTATGCCAAAAACTCGGCTCAGGTTCGCGCCCGCGAGCTTACCAAGGGTGAGATCAAAGCATTCCAGGATTTCCTGAAAAACCTTTCGGCCGATGAAAGAAGAACCGTTACAGGAACCGACATTGTCGCCTATGCTTCTCCCGAAGGTCCGGTAGATTTCAACGAAAAACTTTCCGAGAACCGTATGAAAAGCGCAGAAAAGGCTTTCCAGAAACTGACCGGCAAAATTGAAACAGAAGGTCCGCTCAACCTGGTGACCAAAGGTGAAGACTGGGCCGGTTTCCAGGAATTGGTCAGCAAAAGCAACATGCCTGACAAGGAACTTATCCTGCGCGTTCTGTCCATGTACTCAGACCCCATGGTTCGCGAACGTGAGATCCGCAATATGTCTTCCGTTTTCAAAACACTGGAAGAAAAAATATTGCCGGAACTGCGTCGCGCACGCCTGATCGCTAATGTTGAATTCACCAACTATTCCGATGAGGAACTGAAAGAACTCACATCCACCAACATGGATGCACTTAATGAAGAGGCCTTGCTTTACGCTGCCACCCTCACCAACGACAACGACACCAAGATCGCTTTGTACAAGAAGGCAGCAGAGAAATTCGGCTCTTCAAGAGGTCAGAACAATTTGGCAGTAGCCTACCTCAATGGCAACAAAGTAAATGAAGCCGCCTCGGCCCTGGCCAAATGCGATGCCTCGAATCCTGTTGTAGCCAATAACCTGGGTGTTATTGAAATGCGCAAAGGCAACTACGGCAAAGCCGCTGAATTTTTTGCAAAATCAGGATGCCCCACCGCAAAAGTCAACCAGGGTGCCCTGGATATCCTCAATGGCAGGTACAAAGAAGCGCTGGCCAAACTGGATGGGCAAAAACACATGAACGCCTCCCTGGCACAGTTGCTCAACGGCAACCTGGATAAAGCCGAGCAAGCCCTGTCTGAATGCACCTGCATGAAGACCACCTATGTGAAAGCCGTTATCGCTGCCCGCAAGGGACAAACCTCAACGGTTAACGAACTGATGGAGAAAATCAACAAAGTGCCTGCATTGGCAGAAAGAGCAGCAAAAGACATTGAATTTGCAAAATATCGCTAAACCCACTTAACCTCACACCTTACAGGAAAAAGACTGACCAGCAGGCCAGTCTTTTTTTTTAAGGTCACTCTCGTTGCAAGGTCCGTAGCTTTCTTTGGCCATTCTTGTTGCAAGGTCCGTCGCTTTCAAGCCCGTCATTTATTGCCGGGGCTCTCCGTTCTTTGTAGTGCAACGACCTTTGCGCTTATGCGTTTTACTGCTCAAACAACCGCCCGGCAGCCTCCCATTGCTTGCCCGCTGCCTGCCCGCTACCCGCCTTTTGGTCGTCCACTGCTCGCCCGGTGGTCTTTCAATATGGTGCGCCAAACACGTTTGGCGCTTTTCATATGCTGCGAAGCAGCACCAGCACCAACCATTTTTTAGTAGCTGGGGGGGGGAGGGTAGTAAGTAACAACTATGTTATATAAACGCATAACACGTTGTATACGTGTACATTAGAGGTGTTTTCGCGTTTTTGACTACTTACCACCCTCCCCCCAACCCCAACCAGAGGTGGAACCTCGGTCCTGCTGCACCTCCGTGCTGCTGCCACCTGACCGCTGCAGCGGTCAGGTCAGTCTAGCTTAAGGACGGCCATGAAGGCCGACTGAGGAACTTCTACATTGCCTATCTGGC
>ERZ795030.2548-NODE-2548-length-21425-cov-8.893215_pt1 | contig 21425 bp, 30 predicted proteins | sample MGYA00375122_ERZ795030 | MGnify/ENA primary metagenome ERZ795030 (study PRJEB30165, sample SAMN05720146) | activated sludge metagenome | isolation source: anaerobic digester from wastewater treatment plant | place: Japan | collected 2015-04-20 ... | reverse complement strand
CTTTACTCTCTTTACTCTCTTTACTCTCTTTACTCTCTTTACTCTCTTTACTCTCCAACCTACCGCACTTTACTCTCCACCGCTCTTTACTATACCGCTCTTTACCCTCTACTCTTCAACCTACCGCTCTTTACTCTCTTTACTCTCCACTCACTATCATTCTTCACCATTACTATTGCTCTTTCTCTCACCACATATAACATTACTTTCACATAACTACAACCTTTAAATTTTTTGCGCGGAATTTTTCGTAAAATTTGACTATATGGATCCGTTCTCAGGCCTACCTTTTGATCTACAACTAGAACAATTAAAGAAATATTGTAGCGGTGATATTACTATAAATGGTGATGGATCTATAGATGTGGATGGTCATATGAATCTGAGTCAGCTGTATCTAGCAAAGATTCCATTTAAATTTAGGCACGTAAGTGGGTATTTTGATTGTAGTTATAATAGGCTCATATCTTTAGACGGTGCACCTACTACGGTTGGTGGTAGTTTTCTTTGTACTGATAATAATATGTTTACATCTTTAGACGGTGCACCTACTACGGTTGGTGGTAATTTTTGGTGTACTATATCTCTCCCCTATTCAGAATTATTCAAAATAGTTGATAGGGTGAAGTATGATATATACTATTCATCAGATATAACACCTGAAGATAAAGACAAAATTAGAAGAGATAGGGATGTTAAAACTGTATTAAAGGATGATGAATTAGGAAATTTAGATGTCTAAATGCCTAGATAACTATTATTTGATTATATTGTAGAACATTATTGGTAGGGGTTTATAATAGTAGCATGGCAATGACAAAAAAACAACAAATTTCAGATTTAACTGGTCGTGTGCGTATTAAGCTCGGACCTGATCGTGCTGCTACTTGCGCTCAAGATCTTCTCAGTCTATGGGAGGATGGTAAATTAGATGTTGGTTTACGCACCTGGGAGTATTTCCTTGATGCTGTAGTTACTGGTAAACCTATATCTTATGTTGATCGTGGAGATTTACGCGGTGTACCTATGCTAATTACTGAACCTACCCTTTGATATACATGGTTAAGATATCGTTGAAAGAATTTGTAGAGCGATTACATAAAGCTGATGCAATACAAATTAATGATGGTTATTTTGTTAGTAAATCTTGTATTTCAATCAATCTTTGTACTTATTGGTTAAATAAACTACCATCCCCTATTCCTGATATATACCATGTATCTATGCATAATGGTGGAGAAACTAAGTTTAATTTAATATCTACTGACAGTATTACTTTAAATGATGATAATACCTTTACCGCAATTAATCGTTTTCAGCGGTATGTTGATACAGGTACAATTGATAGTAAGAGTCGTCCATTATATGTTCAGACTATTGTTGAAGAGTATGCACCTATTACATTCACTCTTCTATATAAAAAATGAATCCACTCTTTACCTTTTTCGAGTTACCTGTTGTTACGTTTATTATCACATACATTCTCGTTCTTACCTTTAAGATCGTTGGTATTATTGCGATATCTTGGATGTCTGTTTTAGTGATCGCTTTATTGGCTGGTGTTTGTTGTGCATTTTGTGCTTGCGTAATATCTATGTTGTTACATTATTGGTTTCATTCATAATGCTACGTCAAGATACATTTCGTAAAGTTTCTCTTCAATTAGATGAAGCGGTACTTCATTTAGAGCAAGCTGTAAAAGTGTTGCAAGAATCAGAGTATTGGGCGAATACATCCGAGTGTGTAGATATTATGAATATGGTCAGGAAATGCAAACAATTAAGTAAGGACTTCTATTCATGATTCCGCTAAATCAAACTACCTCAACCGTTGCTTCTATGATTAAGTCACATACATATATTAAAACTAATACAATACGTGACACCATAGATTATCAATATTATATAGGTAATAATTTAGGTGTTGCACCCAGACAAATACTTGGCAATCTTGATTGTTATAATAATAAGGATCTGACTTCCTTAGATAATTTTCCAGAATATGTTGGTGGTCATTTTTATTGTTTCGGTGCTAGTAATTTACCATATTCAGAGTTATTCGAAATAGTTGATAATGTTAAAGGAGAGATTTTCTATTCATCCGATAACGTTCCTGAAGATAAAGACAAAATCAAAAGAGATAGAGATGTTAAGAATATTCTAAAGAGTGATGAACTAGGGAATTTAGATGTATGAACCCTTTAGTTTTATCCGACATAGATATCAATTTATTAAAGTATTTTATTAATAGCGGTACATACACTATTAATGATGATGGATCTATAGATGTAGATGGTGTTGTAAATCTGAGTTATAAAAACTTAACAAAGATTCCATTCAAATTTAGAAATGTAAGTAGGGGTTTCAGCTGTAGTTATAATCAACTCACATCCTTAGAAGGCGCACCTAGTAGTGTGGGTAGATGGTTCGATTGTACTAATAATCAACTTACATCCTTAGAAGGAGCACCTAGTAGTGTGGGTAGTAATTTTTATTGCTCTGATAATCAACTCACATCTCTAGAGGGTGCACCTAGTAGTGTGGGTGGTGATTTTGATTGTACCAGTAATCCTAATCTCCCCTATTCAGAGCTATTCAAGATAGTTGATAATATTAAAGGTAATATTTACTACAACGATTTTATGGTTGAAGATATAGATAAAGACAAAATCAGAAGAGATAGAAATGTTAAGAATATTTTAAAGAGTGATGAACTAGGGAATTTAGATGTATGAGCGTTGACGCATCAAATAATATAAATCTTGAGTTGTTAGCGTCTTGTATTGATGGTACATACACTATTAATGATGATGGATCTATAGATGTGGATGGTAATGTAGAGCTAGGTCATAGAAACCTAACAAAGATTCCGTTTAAATTTAGACATATACATGGTAGTTTTTACTGTTATAATAATCGACTCACATCATTAGAAGGTGCACCTATTAATGTGGGTGGTGATTTTTGGTGTAATCGTAATCGGCTTACATCTCTAGATAGAGCACCCAATACTGTGGGTGATAGTTTTAGTTGTAGTGATAATCAACTTACTTCTTTAGAAGGAGCACCTAATTTCGTGGGTGATACGTTTTGGTGTTGTTTTAATCTTAATCTTCCTTATTCAGAACTATTCAAAATAGTTGATAGGGTGAAAGGTATATACTATTCATCTATGGATACTACTGAAGATAAAGATAAAATCAGAAGAGATAGAGATGTTAAAAATGTATTAAAGGATAATGATCTTGGAAATCTGGATGTATGAGTGTCGACACACTAAACAATATAAACCTCGAGTTATTAACAGAATGTATTGAAGGTACATACACTATTAATGATGATGGTTCAATAGATGTAACCGGTGATGTAAATCTAGGTAATAAAGATCTAACAAAGATTCCATTTAAATTTAGAAATGTGAGTGGTGATTTTCATTGTTATAATAATCAACTTACATCATTAGAAGGTTCACCTAATATAGTTGGGGGTATTTTTGATTGTGGATATAATAATCTCACATCACTAGAGTATGCACCTAATAATGTAGGTAGTATTTTTCGTTGCGATTATAATGAACTCGTTTCATTAGATGGAGCGCCTAATTTCGTGGGTGATGTTTTTTGGTGTCGTTTTAACCCTAATCTTCCTTATTCAGAACTATTTAAAATAGTTGATAACATGAAAGATATATACTTTTCACGTGCCACAATACCTGAAGATAAAGATAAAATCAAAAGAGATAGAGACATTAAAGAAATATTAAAGGATAATGAATTAGGGAGTTTAGATGTATGACCCCAGAACAAGAAGAACAATTAGCAAAATTAATTGAAGCAAACGCTACTAGACTAATGACCGCTAGTGTGTTACCTAATGTACCTACTAATAATACACCCCGTAGTGATGAACAAGATATACAATCACTAATACAATCAATTGATTCAGACCTTAAACGTAGATCCATCACTCGATCATATACTACTAACAATTTCTGATATTATAGTGCCTCCTAGAATTACAAAAAAGGTTGCTGGTATTATTACCAGTCTTAATGAAGATGATAACTTATCATCATTATCTTCTAATAATGAACCACCATCTTTACCAGAGGTGATGTCTAGTGAGGTATATAATATGCCACCTAGAACTCAAGTTAGTGACTTTAAATGGTTACTATCATGGAATGGATTTACTACTACAGATAATAATAAGTTTGTTAGATATCGAGCAGATAAAACTGAAGCTTGGGCTGTAGATTTTATTTCTAGCGATACACTTAAATACGCATATGTTAATAAAAATACTGGTGTAACGTTGGTTAATACATATAATATTCAAGACGCTTTCATGCTACTCTTATATAAATGAAAACACCACCATTTAATTATACAAACATATCTAAAGTTTATAAGACTGATTGGTTTATAACTGAACATGAACTTAAGGATCTCCGACAGTATGTATATCAAGATTCTCCGGTAGCTTCTGGAGACATTTACGGTGGATTATTTTTAGGTATACATCATGATGATTTTAACATATATCTAAGTGGTGGAACTAAATACAGAGCTGTTGCAATCTGTAAAACGATAAAGACATTACTATAATAATATGTTACAATACAACGAAATCAAAGACATCATTACTAATAAGTATGGATATAAGACTCTAGATGATTGGAAAAAACATGTAGAATCTATAACACAAACAACCACACCACGAACCCCACCGACACAGGAGGAGATTGATTTACTATCACCGGATAATGTAGATTGTGGTGCATTTTGGGCTGTTTGTACTGAGTTGTTCGGTATTGATCCAGTATGTAATATTTCAGATATGAGATATGGTGATTCTAGTAATATCAATCAATATGATATTACTACAGCTAATAGACATAATTTGCGGTTAACTGAAACATTTGGATTTCTTACGTATTTAAAAGAGTCCGCTCAACAACCATCAGCTGTTATGGAGTTTGGTGTAGGTTATGGTAATCTAAAAAATTGGGTAGAAACTAACACACAAAAACTATATTATGGATTTGATGTAAATCCACTTATTAATGGTGTACATCTCTTAGATTATAGCGGTAAGCTTATTAATGATACATCTAATATTAAAGGTAATGTTAGCCACTTTGTATGTAGTAATGTGTTTCAACATTTAAGTGAAAAACAAAGATTATATATTTTTGATGTTGCTGCTGAATACCTACACACAGGTGGTTTGTTTATGTTTAATACACCAGTTAAGACCGCTCATTGTAGTTATATGTCACTATATGGTCAATTTACAATTAATCCTGAATCTTCATGGATTGAAGCGGAATTAAATAAACGGGGGTTGTTTTTTCATATGGTTAATAGTCGTTGGGATGGTGTAGTAGGATATATAGTTATCAAAAAATGATTTATGGCTACAGATCAAATAGATTGGAAAAATTATACTAAAACGTTAAACTGGTTTAATTTACGATTAGATCAGTTTTTGAAATCAAATGGTTATTATCCTAATAGTATTATGTTAAGTGAAGATATATGGAATGCAGTAAAGAATAATAAATTTATAGTTTCACAGCATAATACATTTTTTGGGCTTAATGTAATTCTTGGTGGAGATATAAGAATGTTCCATGATAGCAATAAAGTAGAACATATTTAGTATCACTAATGAACCAATCATCATAACAACACGCTAAATTGAGATACTGTGCGTCATGTGAATGGATCTATCAGTCTGGTTTATTATCAAAATGAATAATATAGATCTTAAGATGTTAAATGAGTGTATTATCGGTACATATACTATTAATTGTGACGGATCTATAGACGTAAACGGTAGTATAGCATTAAACGATAAAAAGCTTGAAAAGATTCCGTTCAAATTTAGAAATGTATATGGTATTTTTTTACTGTTGTAATAATAAACTCACATCCTTAAATGGAGCACCTGATACTGTAGGTAATAGTTTTTATTGTAATAATAATCAACTCACATCTTTAGAGGTGGTACCTAATAATGTGGGTGGTGATTTTTTCTGTCATGATAACCCTAATCTACCTTATTCAGAACTATTTAAAATAGTTGATAGAGTTAGAGGTGACATATACTACTCATGTTTCAATATTCCTGAAGATAAAGATAAAATCAGAAGAGATAGAGATGTTAGCCCTATATTAAAAGATGATGAATTAGGGGATTTAGATGTATGATATAATGGGTTAATATATAATTTATTCAATTTTACATTGATATTTTTACATTATACTCATAATATATTGATTAATGATATTATTCGTAATGATAGGAATTTCTGGTAGTGGAAAATCTACCATAGCACAAAAACTACTACAATCACTAATATCAAATGATAATGGTACTGTATTGATATCTTCAGATAATATTCGAGAGGAATTATGTGGAGATGCTTCAGATCAAAGTAAGAATTCTCAAGTTTTTGAATTAGCCTATAGTAGAATTAATGATTCATTAAGTTGTGGTAATAATGTTATATGGGATGCAACAAACCTTGCACCGGAAGATCGTAAAGAAGTAATACGTATTGGTCGTAATCATAACGCGCAATTAGTAGCCATTCAAGTAATTACTCCAATTTCAATAGCTATTGATCGTAATAATAGCAGAGCTAGACGAGTACCGGTACGAGTAATATGGAAACAGCAGGGTAGGTATTACGCAGCGACCAAACAAGAATTTGATAGAATAATTACAGTTGATGTTGATGGTATAAGAAAATACTAATATAATACAAAATATGAAAACACTACCGACTCTTTATAGTAGAACCAATACCGGTGCCATTCAAGAATGGACTATTGAAATTGATGGTGATAAATATCGGACCGTATATGGTCAAGTTGATGGTAAAAAAATTACCACGGAGTGGACTACAGCTATATCCACTAATACGGGTAGGGCTAATGCCCGTGATGGTAATGAGCAAGCTATTTTTGAAGCAAAAGCTACATGGAAGAAAAAGAAGGATGGTGGATATTGGGATAATGTAGCTGATATTGACAATGTAGCTTTTATCGAACCTATGCTAGCTCAAAAATACGAAGATCGTATTAATGAACTAGTTATGCCGATGTACACACAACCAAAGCTTGACGGATGTCGGTGCGTTTGTCTGTCTAATATGATGCAATCTCGTAATGGTAAACGGTTCGTATCGTGTCCTCATATTTTAACCAAATTACAGAAAGCTGGCGTGTTTGATAAATATCCAGATCTTAAATTAGATGGTGAGCTTTATTGTGATAAACTTAATAATGATTTTAATAAGATCTGTTCGTTAATTAAAAAATCAAAACCATCTGAGAATGATTTAATGGAATCTGATAGTACTATCCAATATTGGATTTATGATATGGTAGATACTACTCGAATATTTTCTCAGCGTAATGAATTTTTAACTAATCTGTTTAAAGAATTTAATCTAGATTCTAGTTTTGTGTTAGTACCTACTGTAAAAATTAATTCACTAGAAGAGGGTACTTGTTTTTATGAAAAGTGGATTGAAGATGGATATGAAGGTAGTATGTATAGAATGGATACGGTATATGAGCAGAGTAGAAGTAAGAGTCTATTAAAGCGTAAGGAGTTTCAAGATCGAGAATATCCTATTATTGAAGTATGTGAAGGTAATGGAAATAAATCCGGAATGGCTGGATATATGATACTTCGAAATGATGATGGTGAAACCTTTAGATCTAATATTAAAGGTAATAGGAAGTATTTAAAGGATCTACTTAACAATAAGGAAAATTTAATTGGTAGAATGGCTACTGTAAAATATTTTAACCTTACACCAGATAAGAAGATACCTAGGTTCCCTTACGTTATTAAGATTCGTGAAACATTTGATATGTCATGAAAACCACACCTCAACCGGCTCATGTAATACCAATAGGTTTTCATCAGTATGGTAAGGATTATCGGCTATATGTATATCTATTTAATACTGATGAAGATTTAAATACATATTATAATAGGGTATCTAAACCTTCAATGATAGATAAACGTGGAGTGTATGCTAGTGCTGTATTTGATATCCCCACAAAAGAGAATCAATACTTAGTAGGTAGTATAATCTTCTCACTAGAAAACCTACATCCTAGTATAATAGCCCATGAAGCGGTTCATATGGTATTTAATTACTATGAACACTCACACGGTTTAGATTTTACAAAGAGACGACGTGAAGAAACGTTTTGTGATATTCTAGAGACTATTATTGATAATATATACAAATACATTATCAATAATAACATATCATATACTATGTTACCGAAGTATAGAGCGGTTTAATGGGGTCCCGGTCCATTATCCGGACCCTTATTAGAATCTTGGAATTCAGCTTTACGACCATCAGACCTATCGTTTGATGGTCGCGGTGTTGATGAATCTGTATTATCTGCAGATTTTGAGTCGTTTCTTACAGCGGTTTTTCCGTCCACTAAAGATAGTGGTAAATTACGGAAATAGTGGGTATGATCAACCTCTAATTCGATTTCACCGGTCATTTCATTCGCAGTTATTGGTTTATTAGCTCCATCAGCTTGAGTTAATGCAGGAATATTAACATTCTTAATAATGAACTTGGTTTTAATGTGTGTCGGTTCAGTTATTTGAAATTCTAATGGTGCAGTAATGTGATGTACATTAAGTTCACCTTCTATGTGTGTACCACCACCAATTACTACATTTTTTGTTGTACCGAAATTACCATCAACAGCAACTTGTTTACCCAATCTGGATTTAATAACAATACTATCACCTACAAGATTAAGCCTCTTACCCCCATCTATATTAACTTCATTACTAGACCCTATAATTACTTGATCTCCAATCATCGTAGTAATTGCACCACCGATATCAATATTACCCAGAGTCTTTAGTTTATAGCCACCAGCGCCTACCATTAGATCGTATCTATTACCAATAAATTGAGTAAATGTACCACCCGGTAGATCGTCTACGTGAACCTTTTCGAGTATCGGGAATGCCTTTTTTTGATTATACACTCCATTCTGAGCTATAGTAACTGCATATAAATCCAATACACCTATTGGATCTATACGAGCAGCATTGAATTTGTTGAGCAACGTACCGATCACCTCTATTTTGTGTTTAGTAATTTGGGTTATATCATTACCACCTCGACCCATATTACGTTCAATTTCTGCCAGTTGAATCGCCTTATTCTTTAGTGTAGTTGATAATATAGCTTTAGCAGGATCAACAGACCATGTACCGTTTTGAGATGATGGGCTTCTACCACTACCACCACAAGTATTACAAGTATCGCCAAATATTGATCCGCTACCACCACACGTAGGACAATTAGCAAATGATCCACTTCTTATTTGATTTGGGCTTGATAATCTAGATGATACAAACGGAGTTCTACGAATTTCAAATAATGATTTTATGTTAGCAATATCTTGATAGACATTAACCCAACTAGTCATTAATGATGTTGTAACTATACCCACTTTACGTTGGTGGTTACCATGTATCGCTAATTCATAATCTCTCTTAATACATTGACCGAGATAACCATTATTTGTTAAAAATTCATCACCTATTACTAATTTTTGATTATCTGTAGTTAAGAGCTCTATACCGGTGTTATTATTATATTCCTTAAATGAACCACTATAATGCGTAAGTTTTAAAGATTCTCTCTTATCGGTATTAATTATTTCAAAAGTTCCACCCTTTTGTGAAAATACATATTTATTTCTATATGTTGGGTCTATAGAATTAATATTATTCTCATAATCTTGTGGATAATCTTCGTATTGTCCTTGAGATGGATTATATATAGATGCAAAATCATCCTGACCAAACGCCACACCAAAATAATATGGATGCATAGGATTACCCTCCATAAAAAACACCATTACATGGGTACCTACATTAGGTATAGAAAATGATCCCTTTGCACTATTTGAATATGTAGATGGTGTGTAATTGTAAGCGTTTGGATTTATTTTTGATAAACCTGTAGATGTATCTATAAATGCATCATTTATCTTTCCGTATTTTGTTTCATAGATTTTCCCGGGCTTTTCACCTGTGTTATCTGTGTTAAGTCTCTTATTTTTAAATGTAGCATCCTGCTCGGATTTACATATTTTATTTTCTGGTGTATTACTATCAGAAATGGTAACATCATTTGATGTTGCGTTATATGTACCACTACCGGTAGCACCTATAGTCGGTGCTACATATTCAGCCCACGGTAGAATATTTTTTAAATCCTCTAATAGTTGACCGGTTATAGGTGAATCAACATTCTTACCTAAATGCTTAAATTTTTTATCCTTACGGTCCTTATTCCAACCATCGTATACTGTAGCACTAACATACGGTACCCAAACTTTAACGCGACCTCGAAATTCGGGATCGTTAGTCTGTATGACTATACCTAAATAATTACCGTAATATCTTTTCATTTATGATTCTGGATATGCACTAAGAGTTATCAACTCTGACCACCCTTGAGTTATACTTACCTTATTTCCTAATTTATCTACAACTACAGATGATCCACATATAGTCGAGGTATAATATGGAGATTGATTAAATGTAACGGTACCATCCATTATAGCATATAATGGAGATATATACATAAGTTGTTTATAATTAGATACTAAATCGTTAATATAGTTGGTTGATATGCTGGTATAACGAGTGTTGTTGTTTTTATCTACAACCAAATGAGAACCATGAGACGTTGATGAGGCTGAATTGTTAGTAATGTTAATGATATTCTCAGCATATGGTGAGTTTACATCATTATATGATTGAGACAATAATGTTTTAATATTCTCTGGTATTAATGGTTCGATTGTTCTATTATATGGTTGAATTTTTGCTGTATTAAGATCTGTAGGGTATATAGTTTCTGGTGTTGGTGTATATAGCATCAATGTACCAACACTATCACTAAAGGTACTATATAGTGATTTACTCGTCAATTCTTGTTGTACTGTATATGTAGATCTATAATTAACAACATCATACCAATATAGATAATATTGAATATCAAATGAATTTAACTTATTATATATTGTTGTACCGATATAATCTATTATTAATTCTGTAGGATTATAACTAGATTTTAAATCTATATATGATCGTATAGTATCTTTATTACTTGTCTGGTTAGCTACATTATAATTTGTTACACCCTCTAGATATTTCGGAGTATATGAATTAGAGTATTTATATCTACCATCTATAATTGATTGGGTATATGTCGGTAGTGTGAAATTATTACTTGATACCCCTATATCAAATAGGTTGGTATTAGTTTTATATTTTAAACTGTCTAGTACTTCAATCATTATAAGTTATCATCTAATTTACGAGCATCACATGAGTGTATTTTAACACAAGTTAGCTCATTTATGTATCTATCTTCAATGAAAATATGTTTACATCCTATTATATACCATTGACCTAATAATCTATTATCGAAGTCGTTATCTGTTTCACCGTATATACGATCAATACCTATAAACTTGTTTGATGTTCTATGTGTCATTCCTTGTACTGTGAATACAATACATTGATTAAGAAATAGACTACTCATTAATAAGATATTTTGACCGCTAGCTAATCTATCAGTATCAGTACCACCAAATGAATATACCGGATCTACTGCATGAGCATCAATCTTATTTTTATTTAATGTAAGTAAGACTTCAGGTGAAATAGAGTGTTTGAGTTTATCAACATAATTAGTTTGAATATATGTTTTAACATTCTCAATATCATGACTTTCAAAATCCATACCAAACTGATGTAGTTTGTTGTTATTGTAATACACAGGTGTAGAATTTAACGCTTTAACATTATCAATAGCAGCCATATCTACAAATTGGTATGATGTTATAGTACTATATTGACCTAAATGTATATTATTTGTTGTGGATACTACCCCTTTATTTATTGGAGTTTTATATGGTGATACCGACGGTGTTTGATTTTTTATTTCATTAGTATTACCACCTATAAAAAAATGCTCTAATTGGTATGTTCCGGGTATATTATTTTTTACAGCTTTACTAAAAATTTGAGATACTGATTCTAATGACCACTCTTTAGTGTATCTATTACGAGATAATATACAAAAATCTCCAGTATTTCCACCCTTAAACTCACTTACATGACTCTTACGTAAATATGAGAGGTCGTCATATATACTATTTTTAGTACTTGAAGTGTAAAATATTTTCGAGCTTCCTATATCCCAATTACTACTAAATTTCTGTGGATAGTTAAGAGCATTAGTTATTAAATCTTTAATTGCTAATCCCGTATATACTCGTTTATCCTTATCTGTTAAATTAGCTGCATTTTTTACAAGATTAGCGGTTGACCACGATATCTTATTTTCAGTAAATGTTTGATAATCCTTCTCCCAAAAATACAATTTTTTATATTTAGTAGCCGATTCATCACCGAATGAAAAATCTTGGACATCATATACCGCAAGAACTAAATCAATATTCCACACTTCAGGGTTTAATGCATCTTTTGGTTGACCATCTAATATTGGTTGTATTTTCAATATAATTTGGTCATTACCATCATTTCTAAACTTGTATATCATTCCATCTGGTGGTGTACTCTCAGATGTCCACGGTCTCTGTAATACATTGAATTTGTCTTCAATAATTATAAAACCAGTAATATACCACTCACTAGCTGTTTCATCTATAACGATAGATTTAATTATAGACTTGTTGAGTGGTGTAGGTTTATCTTGACCATTATAAATGTATACAGTAAATTTAAATCCCTGTGAATCTATAATGGTTAATGATTTATCGTTATCCATCATAGATTAATGATTTTGCTGAATTTGTTGTAGTACATCCCTTAACGCATTCGGTTTAAGTATTTTTACAAACGTACCGGGCTCGGGTAAAATCATTGGATTGTCTACGTTATTTAGAGTACATAATACCCACCACAATTTTATAGTTCCGTAATGAATATACGATAAATATGTCCATGATATATTACTACCAGATATTCTATAATTGAAATATGCATCATTAGCTATATCATCAGGAAAAAATATAGAATTTGTAATATTATAGTAATACAGATCATCTATATCTGTATATACCTTAAATAGGTTTTCAAAATTATACTGAGTAAGTCTCGGTAATTCAGGTATATCGTTTTGGTGTATTCCGTCGGTACTCATGTTACATCAACCTCAATTTTTGATCCTGTGTGAGCGTATAATAGTAAGTTTTGGGTAGGTGTTAATAAGCTATTAATCGTAAATGATATATTATACGCTTCTGGTATTAATTTTCTACCTATAGGTAAATTTATATATCTAGACGTACCTAAATTATCTATTTGAAGTTCTGATATATATGAGTATAAAAGCTGATTAACACCAGGTATAGTGGTATTATATATTACCGGTGGATCTAATAAGCTTACAGATCTACGGTTTGGTCTATTTTGATAAGTCAAAATAAAACATAATTCCCAGTTACGTTGAACATCATTAAACTCTCCGGTATTACTTAACGTGAATTGAACTTTATAACTTTCACCACCAGATGGTTTATAATGTTTGATGGTCTCGGTATATGATCCAGGCTCTAATATGTTGAATATTTTTGATGTTTTACCTACAACTTCCGCCATATTAATAACCTTACCTATTACACCTTGACTAACGCCCTTTGTTTTAGCTTGAGTTATAGCTTGAGACATATCATCTTTACCTTCAGTTCCCCAACTATTTGAGACTTTTTGATTTTGGCCGGTTAGGAAAGGAAATATATAATACCATCCAGTACTTGTAACTGGATATAAATGTTTATATGGATCAAGAAATGCAACATCCTTAACACTAGGGAATGAATCTAACCATTTATTCATTTCATCATCTGAAACATTAAAATCTAACATTTTAATTCCATTTTTAATACTACCGATAAGACTTTCACTAGCATTACCCACTGCACCACCTACCGCATCAACCGCACTACGAGCTTGTTGTATAAATGATTGAATAAGTGTGGATGATGTTAATCTATATTCTCTTAGTTCAATACACGGTACATTAGCTCTTGTTCTTGCAGGTAATGTAGTCCAAGGAAAATCGGCGGTAACATTAATACCAGATTTATTGTTGGGTATTAATCTAGGCGCACCATATTTTAATGTTCTATCGGAACTATCTAAACTGTAAAGTATATTATTAGTTGTAGTTTCTTCTGTATTATTTGGCATGATCGTATTATGCTAATGATCTATAATCCATAATTACACCGCGATTTCGCTCTCTAATTGAATAACATGTATCCCTTATAGTTTCAATTGCTAATTGAAGCATTGTATTAGATTGCTGACCATTTCCAGTTATTGTTGATATATTAAACATTGTTTGATCTGGTGTACGTTCAGATATTATAGGTTGTGATTGTTTATTATTCATTAATTCTAAATTAGAATTAATATTAGTTAATGCATTAATTACATCATTATCTTTAGGTTGGGGTATTTCTGGTGGTATATATGGAGTATCCACTCTCATTACTCCAGAGTTTTGAGTGTTATTATCCGAAGGTATAAGTGGTAATAATGTATCAACATTTTCAGTATCATTAATTTTATTAATAGGTTTTTGTTCACCTATTTCTGGTTGAATATTAGATGATATATTAGGTGTGGGTGTAGTTGTGGATGTTTTAGTTATTACTTGATTGTTTAGTATAGATTTTTGTTCTCTATCGCTTGCATTTGCACGATCTATTATAGCTGAATGTCTGTCATATTCAGCTTTTTCTTGCTCATTAAGTTGATCAACTGTACGACCATTTAATATATCTTTTTGAGCTGTTTCAGATCTTGTACGTAATTTTTGAGCTCTCTCGACTCTAATTTTTGCACTATCTACGATCGGGTTAGATGTCTTATCGAAGTCTTCATCTACACCTACCGCAGCTGTCATAGCTAAACCGGTCATATCTAAACCTAACCAACCAGCAATTTTCTCACCTAAACCGAAAGGTAATTTATTGAGATTAAAATATAAGATTTTTGCGAACATATCACCCAAGAATTTGTTCATTTTACCTAGCCAGCCTTTCTTCTTACTAGTACCTACTACACCACCACTAGCTAGATCTGCTTGAGCGTTAACAATATCTAACCCTATAGATACTGCAGTACCTAGTCCTGGTATAGTTGAAGCTGCACCAGATGCGATATCTATAAGACCACCTTGTATATCTCCATTAGCAAATCTATCTATTGCATAACCTAAGGATAATAAAAGTCCGATACCTGGTAGTTTTTTAGTAATCTTACCCATCCAACCCATGATATTTTTACCGGCTTTTAATGTACCACCTAATGATTTAGTAGCGTTACCCACTATAGATGGTGATCCTGCTAATTTAGTTAGACCGCTAAACATGTTCTTTGTAAATTTACCAATAAACTCAGGTATATGTTCAGTGGTGAATTTTACCATGCTTTTAAATATCGATTTAGACACTCTTAATGCATTTATACTGACTAATTTTTCCAGACCTTTTAGTGGTCCTTGATCCGTTAAGCCCTTCACTGCTGTTACTAAACCTACAGATAAACTAGTTAAGAATAACCCACCCTGTAATGTGAGCATACGAGCTAAAGCATTACCTCTACGAGAATAGCTTTCACGATCTGTATTGGTACCATCCTCAGTTTCCTCAGTTTTATCTGCTTTTTTTGCTGGTGATGATCTTCTACTACCAGTAATACCTACATTACTAGATAACCACTTTTTAATTTCATCACTGACCCCTACAATTGATACATTATAAACCTCTTTTGATTCATCTATCTTTTCAGATAGTGTTTCTTGTTTCTGTTTTATATCTACCCTAGATTTAGATGTATCATCTATGGTGGGGGTAATAGGTTTATTTGTACTGATAGATGGTTTATCTACATCTTCAGAATCTTTAGATTTTTTGATTTTACGTTTAGGTATAGATGCTACACTTTCAATATCTGCTGTAGATGTTTTTACGCTTTTACGTTTTTGTGTAGTAGGAACACTAATTTTAATATCCTCCTTTGGTTGATCTTGAGGTATATTAGTTTTTACATCTATATCTTGTTTAGTTTTTTTGGTTTGAAATGGTACTTTATGTTGATCACTAATAACAACCGGAGGTTCTATATTAGATACATTTTCAGTTAATGGTTTTTTATGTATGTTGACCGCCGGTTTAGATACCTTAACATCCACAATATCCGGCATTTTTATAGGTTTTAACCCTATAAATTTCATTACTAGCTCAGTATTACCTAAATTTTTTGCGGTTTTATTGATATTCAGACTTAACCTACGTATAGCGTGATTAATTATAGATCTATTAGTATTCCGTTCGGTTTTAGTTAGTCCTAGGACATCTGATATTGAGTACCCTCTAACATTTCCAATGTTTTTAGAAATGTTACGGATTTTCTCTGTTAACTTATCATATTCTTTAATTAATGCATCTCGTTTACGATCTTGTATTCTATCTGAAATACCTAATACATCAAATACATTAACCTTTTTCTTTTCAGTTAATTGATCACTGATAGTTTTTGATGATTCTATTAGTGGTTTGAAGTATGAGTCAAACAACTCTATAAATCTCGGATCGGTAAATGCATCCGCAGTAATAGCATCACCCTTCTCTTTTTTCTTATTTTCGAGAAGGCGTTTAATTTCATTTAATGATGCATTTACTTCGTCTAAATTATCCGCCATACTATTACTTAATTGGCGAATTTAAAATATCCTTAATTAGTGCTAATAAAAAAGGACGCATCAAAGGTGATAAGTATGCTGCGTTTAATTTTATCATCAGTAGTAGATACCCCTACCGTTTTTAGTATACCCTCGATTTGATTTTTAGTTTTAGACATAGGATCTATAATCTTTTCTATTACAGTATTCGGTAGTTTTCTTACTAAATCTAGCTTATCTTGTAATGATATTGATTTAAAATCTAATTTAAGTGGTTCACCATCTGTGCGATCTATAGAAATATAATCAATAAACATTATAGCGTCACCAATAAATGCATTTGATATTATTGACCTAATACCATCTGCAGTATCCCCTAATGTGATATCATCTCGTTTGAAATATTTTTCATTAGCATACTCTAAAGATATAGTGGGGTATGTTACACCGATTGAAAATTCATCAATTTTAATTTCATCGAATGGTGTATGTTTTACGTGAGTCTTAACGTATTCAGTACATTGATTTAGATCAATATTATATATTATACCCGGCTCTGAGTCTACTTCAGTTTTTAGTATATTACCGACACTACATATCCGTAGCGCTACACCTATTGCATATTTGTCTATAATGGTTAATGAATTTACTATAGATTTATCATCTATATTATCTTTAATGATATCTATAAGCGTGATATTGAATTTAGATTGAGTAGCTGGACTATCTATCAGTGATTGAACAAACTTTTCCTGCTGTCCGGTAGTTAGATGTTTAAATTTAACGGTTCTACCTAATGACGGTATGAATATATCAGATGTCTTTTGGTTAGCCTTAATTAAATTGATAGCTTCTGTTACTTTTAATGTTGCCATGTTAATATTATATAGTTAGTATTGACTTAAAGTCCATTATGGGGTGAATGTACCGGTTTTGGTAGTAGCTTTTTTTCGTTCTGCTTCATCATTACAATCTTTAATATAATATCCCCACAGTAAATCTTTCTCGACTGGTATTAACTGTTCGGTATATTCGGGTGATATGTTTAATTGGCGATTGAATGAATATATAGATCTATATAAATTATGAAGGTTTTCGGTGAATAGCATTTTCAAAAGATCATACATATCATAATTTATTGACATATTCTGAGATATTAATAATCTAGATGTGTCCCAAGGGCTTTTAATAATATATATTGGGTGTGTATTAATAGCATCAACTAATTGTTTTGCATATACATTAATATCTTGGTATACTTTTACATCAACAGAATTCATTATCTGGTTTATATCATCTAGATTGTTAACATCTCTCGATATTATAATTTCACCATTATATCTAATACAATGTATGTATTCAGATGGTAGTATTATATTTGAATCGTTAATGGGATATATTGGTATGCCATATTCTATAACTAAATCATTAACATCCACAGTGTTTTTATGTATCAATGGTATATTATTTAGTGTATCAATCAAACTATTAAGCTCTAGTGTATAATCAAACTCTTTATCCTCTATTTTGTCCGTAATTTTTAATGTACAAAATGTACTAATAGAGTATGATCTAATAGATAGTAATATTATGAGTTTATCTAATATAGTGAATATAAGATTCTTTTCTATACAACACTCTTGTATGATTAAGTCAAAACAATTGATTATTTCTTCATAATCATTATTGATTATACTTTTATTGATATTAATCCAATCTCTGATAGTTATATCATGGAATAATACCTTTCGATTAAGTGATGGTATATATACTTTAAAATGGTATGGTACCATACTGGTATTATATATTATTAACTCGCACTATCAATAGTATAATGTGTATACATCCATTGTGTAGCTAATGTAGTAATTTGATTTTTCTGGAAATCTGTAGTATCTGAATCACAACTAATAGGAAACACATTATTAAATTTCCACATTTTGCGTATTTTTGGTGGAGTGTTTGTTTTTATATCTCCGCGATCAAAAAACATTACCCACATAGTAGATTTAATACTATCTTTAGGGTTATCGCTTATAGGTACTAACCCTTGATGACCCACTTGTATAATCCATGGTCTTATTACTAAATCCAGAAATGAATATGTAGTCTCGAGGAAATTAATATTTACAGTTTCTGGATCCGCGCGGGAATTGATTACTGGTGTAGTATTAAAACCACCACGAAATCCGGATTCTATACCCACTCGTGTGACTTCTAATTTTTCTCCCGGTACTGTGACCGATTGAGCGAATATATTACCATGTACATGGTTGGTTCCAGCACCTACGGAATTAAGTATAGCCTGTTGACCATAATTAATATTCCACATTTCTGTGTCTATGTTTCTTAAATTACTAGTTATGCTTAGTGGTATATTAACATGCATCATCCATTGTGTGGAGTATGGTATACTATTATATCGCTGAGCAATAAATGAATTAAAATATGAAATTTCGTTGGCCATTATTTATTATTAACAGTACTAATACCCTCAGGTGAAGTAGTCCAGTATTGATATGATAATCCCGCTTTAAAATCTACAGGTTTACCCGCGCCTTGCAAATCATAACTAATCTCGGACACATTTCGTATAAAACAACCTATTAAGAAATACGATCTTATGGTAGATAAATTATCACCTATTAAATCTAATTGAATGGTCCTCTCTACTCCCGGTAAAGATAAATTACCAACACCACCCTTACCTATGGTACCAACCTTTTGCATATCAAATATATCTGATTGCAATTTTTCAAATTCATCACGTATTAAAAAATCCTGTGTAGCATGAAATGTTACTTCCCAATTATCTGACCCGGTAAATATAGGAGATCCGGGTATATTAAAAACAACACCCATAAACGGTACTTGTTGTATTTGCATATCTCTACCGGGTAAAGTAGTGGTTTTTATTAGAACAAAATCTTCATCTTTAAGTTTTGATCCACCTATCTGTATAACACGAAACTGGAAATCTCTAGCGAATCCACGCTTTTGTGCTTGTTGATAAAAATCTTGTAATCCTTGTCCCATATTATTTACTTAGATGGCGCCCAGTATTGATAAGATATAGTCATACTAATAGATAAAACAGAACCGGTACCACCTATGTTATACTTTATGTCACCTAATTTTACTGGGCAGCATCCATATAATATTATCTTATTTGATACATCTAGTTTATCATTAACCGATACCAACTCTATAATATTACTACTATCAGGTATATTAGCTCCTGTTAAAGTTGTTTCATCGAAATAACTTTTATGCCATTCATATAATTTATCGTATATTTTATAATCACGATCCATTAAAATTTCTATATCCCACCCATCTGATCCTGGATAGTTTACAGTCATCGGTACGTTAAATCTAAAACCTCTAAAAAATACAGAATCTGTCTGAATTTCTCTACTAGGTATACTACCAGTCCGGATATATATTAAATCTTCATTATTGAATTTAGAATCACCTAATTGTGTAATTCTAAATTGTATATCTCTAGCTACACCTCGCTCTGATACTGCACGATAAAAATCTTGTAACCCTAGCATTCTACTTCCAGAATTAGTAGATGTAAGATTTATATTTTGCGCTCGAGATTGTTGTAATATATCGAAACCCACGATGATACTTATAAACTATAACACCCCGTAAACTCATATGAATCTACGGGGTGTTATATAATTAATTGCTATTAGAACCCAATAGATGCACCAACATTAACATTACCTATGTTGATGGAAGCTCCAATATTACCGGATATAGACGAACCTGATTGAGTACCTACTGATGTACCCGGTCTCCAGAATTGATAAGCTAATTGACATGTAAATTCACGAGGCGCGCCAGTACCTTGAACATCGAATTGTATATTACCTAATGTTTTAACATATACTCCATATAGATTATATGTTTTTACAGTGTTTAGCATTTCATCAACCATTTGTAGTGTTACTACTCTATTGACACCAGGAACTGTCATATTACCAGTACTGGTAGAATCATCAAATATAGTTTTCTGCCAGGTTTCTAGCTTTTCACGCACTCTATACTTTGCGTCAGCCCAGAATAGTACATCCCATGCATCTGAACCGGGATATTTAACAGACCCCGGTACGTTAAAATCAAGACCCATGTATGGGACCTGATGGTTACTAATTTGACGGTCCGGTAATTGTGCAGTACGTATGTATATTAGATCATCAGAATTAAAAGTGAGATCACCTAATTGTAATACACGAAGTTGGAAATCGCGAGCGAAATCGCGTTGTTGAGCTACTCTATAAAAATCTTGAATTGTTTGTGACATATTAATTACTTACTATTCTCATTCACCTGTACGGTTACGTAGAACTCCTATTATACCATTAAGATGTTGAAGTAGTGAACCTACATCTATATTGTTTATGATTTCCTTATCATTATTTATTTTTTTATATAATTGCGTAAACAAAATCTCAAGAGCTTCAGCATCCATAACCATCACCTCTTCAATTACCCACTGATTATCGAGTGCAGTATTTTCTTTAATTATTGGTAGTATTTGAGATATAACATCGTGTGCATTAGCTAAACATGTATGAGAATCTTCATCACATACGTATGATAATGATTCA
>ERZ795030.2547-NODE-2547-length-21427-cov-7.767921_pt1 | contig 21427 bp, 22 predicted proteins | sample MGYA00375122_ERZ795030 | MGnify/ENA primary metagenome ERZ795030 (study PRJEB30165, sample SAMN05720146) | activated sludge metagenome | isolation source: anaerobic digester from wastewater treatment plant | place: Japan | collected 2015-04-20 ... | reverse complement strand
GAAGAGGAAGAAGAACTTATTGTTGAGCTTGATTTAGAAGATCCGAAACTCGAAGCTTTAATTCGTAAATTAGCGAATGAAGAAATCGACAAGCGTCCAGTTCCAGAAAAAGAAGTTGTGGTGCGCGAAGTTGAAAAGGTTGTGGAAGTTAAACCTGAACCAAAACCAGAGCCGAAACCTGAACCAAAGCCAGAACCGAAACCAGAGCCAAAACCGGTCGTCGTTGCTAAGCCAAAAGCTGAAGCAAAACCGAAAATTGAACGTGTTTCCTTCCCAGATCGGATGCAAATGGTTGAAGATTCCGCAAAAGCTAACTATAACTTACTTAAAAACTATTTATTAAGTTATGGCTTAAATTCACGTGTTTCTAATGTCGCGGATTCATTCCGCTTAGGTCGTGTCCTATATGCACGCTTAACAAACTCCGGAAACAGTGGACTTAAACTTTACTTACCACTTGATTTAGAAGACTATAAAGATAGTAAGATTCCGCTTAAATCCGCTGAAGGTATTAAGCAATATGAAGATGTACCAGTCTTCTTATATGTCCGCAGTGACTTATCAGTTAAACGTGCTCAAGAATTAATTGATGATGTAATGCTTAAACACGGCATTGCCCGTAAGCATGACATGAAAGAAGTTGACCACGTTAAAGAACTAGTTAAATAAAATTAATTAGTAAATAAACATAAATTAGCCTATGCTTGCATAGGCTTTTTTAATATAAAGTGTAATAATGTATCCGCTTTCTTACTCTATCATTTAAAATATTAAATGAAGTATGATAATATAACTTGATAGCGGAGGTTATGTATGAAACTCAAGAAATTTATGTTAGCAATTGGAGTAATTGGCTTACTCTTAACAGGATGTGATGATCCTAATACATCGAGCAGTCAAACTTCTGGTAGTGAAACAAGCGAAATTACAGAAGCTGAAAGATTTAGCGCTGCTGGTTATTCACCGCTTAAGGGCTGGCCAGTTGAATCAATAAGAATGCACTACACTCGTGAAGGGATAGATGCAGCGTGGGTATTCACGAATGTTTTAACACCAACAGGATTTGGTCAAAATACTGATCTTTATGTTCGCAGTTATGAAGATGAACTTGGGATTGATGTTTTTAAATCATTTGAAGTAGTGCGCGTCACTGCTGATGCCACAACTTTTACTAATTATGTTGCGCTCTATGATGGTAAAACCGATTACACAGTTATCGTTGATGAAGAACACGAATTTGGTATTGAAGCTTTCAGCGGTAAAGTACGGATTGGTGTTAGTTTTGTAGAAGAAAATGAAGCTGTTCCGAGCGCTACTTATTTCCGCTTTACTGTTCAAGAAAAAGAAGAATTCCCTGGCGCACCAAAAGTTGACCGTAGTGCGCATCGCTCTGAAATCACTTTCTCTAATGATTTTAAAGTAACAACAAGATCAAAAGAAATTGTTGAATGGGCATTTAGCGATCTTTACAAGTTTAAAGTTGAGGTTGGTGAATCAAGTACAAATGTTGGAAATATTCCGAATAATAGTGGTGTCGGCTACTTAACCCCACAACTTCGTATTTATAAAGATCAAGTCTTAACTTTAAATATGGAACAAGGAACAATGAAACAAGTTATTTTCCATGGTGTTAATTATACAGAAGATGGTGTAGATGTTAAGTCAATTGACGCTTTCCCAGTTGTCGAAGGTGCTCAACAATTTAAAACGGCTAACGCTGTTTTATATCACTTTGACGCTGATAACACTACTAGTCTTTCACTTGTCGTTACGGCTAATGCAAGACTACTCGATGTTACTGTTATTTATTTCTTATAAAATATTAATTATTTACATTATAAAGCCCATATTTGATGGGCTTTTTATTTTTTTCTTGCAACGATTTTAGCATTGCTATACAATATTAGTGAACAGGTGTTTACATTATGCAACTTTTAAAACCAGAACTTAATTCATTAATCCAAAAAGAGGCGCTTGATCTCTTTTACAAGAACGGGTATCAAGCAACTTTAATGCGTGATTTAGCAGCGGCAGTGGGGATGAGTGTTGGGAACACTTATCGCTACTACAAAAGCAAACATGACTTATTTACTACGCTTGTACAACCAGTACATGAAAAGCTTGTTGAGTTACTTGAAGCAACGCACGATAATCCGGAAGCGCATTTCAATGAACTTTGTTTAACGACGATTATGACGCGGTTCACCGCGATATGTTCTAAGTATCACAAGGAGTCGGTTATTTTTCTTGAATACTATTTAGCGCAAGAAGATGATCCAGTTATTCAAAACTTTCGTGGTCTTATTTACCGCACGGTAAAAGCACACTTGCCGCAGATTACAATGCCAATGTTTGACCTACTTTATCACTTTATCGCGACTGGCACTGTTTTTGTTTTGCGAAAATCTGCTCCAGAGAATATTGTATCTAATTTAAAATTACTTTATGTGTTCTTATTTAAAGATGTCAAAGATAGGATTAATGCATTATGAAAAAAATATTTAATTTCATCGTCCGCTTCAAAGTAATCTTTTTCGGTTTCTGGATAGCGTTAACAATCGCTAGTATTTTTATGATTCCCCATGTCAAAATAAATTACGACACGACAAAATATTTGCCAGAAGATACGCGTGTTAAAGAATCTTTACGTGTGATGGAAGAAGAGTTTGGCATTACTGGTCAAGCTAGTGTAATGATTGAAAAAGTTGAAACATTACAAGAAGTGTTCGTGTATAAAGATGAAATTATAAGTATTCCAACGGTTATGGAAGTTGTGTGGATTGATAGTTTCGTCGAACGCGATACGATTAATGATATTCAACGCATTGCTGAAGAAAATGGGATGTCCGGTGTCTTTGACTTCGCAAATATTCCGGGGCTTAACGCTTTTTATAAAGATAAAAGTGCTTTGCTGCAAATTGTGTTTACGGAAGAAGATCATAGTCGCGCTGTCGGCAAGGCCATTGAACAAATCCGCTCCTATCTTGAGGGTATCAAGCGACCTTATGCAATGCGCGGAACAGCAGTTAATGCTTATTACACGCAGAAGTTAACTGAATCGGAAGTATTGCGGGTAACGGTAATTGTTGTCCCAATCATCTTATTTATTTTATTAGTGTTTACCAGAAGTTGGGCCGAGCCTATTATCTTTTTAATTGCCGTCGGGGTCGCTGTTTTGGTAAATATGGGTACAAACTTATTTTTCCCGTCTGTATCCTTTTTAACGAATTCGACAGCCTCACTCTTGCAATTAGCAATCTCGATGGATTATTCCATATTTCTCTTGCATGCTTATCAAAAAGAAAGGGCAGAGGGACTTGATAAAAAAGACGCAATGGTGATGGCAATGCGCAAGTCATTTGTGTCAATTAACTCGAGCATGTTAACAACTGCAGCCGGATTTTTAGCACTGATGTTTATGCGTTACACAATCGGGATTGACCTCGCGGCGGTGATGATTAAAGGGATTTTGCTTAGTATTATCTCAACCTTTACCTTTATGCCTGGTTTAATCTTGCTCACTGATAAAATTGTGGAAAAAACAAAACATAAACGCTTTTTCCCACTTCTTGGTGGACTCACTAAATGGATTGTAAAATTACGCTATGTTGTGCCTGCGATACTTTTACTCGTAATTGTGCCTTCTTACTTAGCACAAACTAATAATAGTTTTGTGTATGGTGAAGCAGCGATGAGTGTGAGCGAAGGCACACCAGCGGCAATTGAGAAAAATCGGATTGAAGCGAAGTTTGGTAAAGAAAACTTAATGGCTATTCTTGTACCACGCGATGAAGCAGATGCTTATATTGCCCAAGAAAAAGCGATGATTAAACAGCTTTATCGCGAGTTTGAGCGCGCTAATCAAGATTTTGTTGTACAAATTACGAGTCTTTCAAACTTAAGTGATATTGAGACTTATATTCCTAACTACGATGATTTAGATCAAACGATTAAAAATTTCCTTGATGATATTTTTGCCGATATTATGGATAATCTTATTACCGAAGAATATAAGGCACAGTTTTTAAGTGAACATTATTCACGCATTATTATTACTGTTAACACTGAAAGTGAGTCACCGCGGGCGGAAATTGCTGTTGATATTGTTGAAACTGTTGTCGCCCGTCAACCTTTTGCCCGTGATGCACATATTATTGGTGTCTCGCCATCAGTTAAAGAAATTCGTAATGTTGTCGAGACTGACTATGTGATTGTAGACTTAATTTCAATTGGCTTTGTATTTATCATATTACTTGTTAGTTTTCGCAGTATCTCATTGCCATTTATTTTAGTGCTTGTTATTCAAATTTCGATTTGGATTAATATGGCAATTCCGTATTTAACGAGTCAACCGATGATTTTTATTGGTTATATGATTGTAAGTTCGGTACAACTCGGGGCGACGATTGATTACGCTATACTTTTTACTGGATTTTACACTGAGGGACGAAAAACGATGATTAGACGTGATGCAATTAAGTATGCCCTTGATAGCGGGGGTCATAGTATTTTAACATCGTGCTTAATTTTGACCTCTGCTGGTTATAGTCTAAAATTCCTCTCAAGTATTGAAGGCGTGTCCTCGCTTGGTGAACTAATAGGCCGTGGTGCAGCACTTAGTGGTATCCTTGTGCTTGTGTTATTACCACAGTTGCTATATATCTTCGATAAAGTTGTGGAAAAAACAACATGGAAGATGCGCTTTTATAAGGGCGGGACGAAAGTTGGACGGGTTATTATTGAAGATGAAGGTTATAGTAATAGTGATCAAGACCCAACCTTGCTTAGTTAACTTTAGCGTTGCACAAATTTCGGCGCTGTGATAACATGCTATCGTTGCATATGAATATGCACATTTATAAAGAAGGAGTGTGGTTTCTAAATGATTGATGACCCTCAGACGTGGGTTCTCTTAATATTATATTTTGTCGCTGGGATGTACTTTAGTTCATCTGAAACGGCGTTTATGACTGCGAACCGCTTTAAAATAAGAGCCAAAGCAGAAGAAGGTAGCGTGAGCGCTAAACTTGCTGCTTGGGTTATAAATAGACTAGAAAATTCAATTATTGCTGTCGTTGTGTTTAATAATTTAGCGCACTTACTTTTTACTGCGCTTTTAACTGTTGTCCTTGTTAATCAGTACGGCAATGACACTGGTGAATTACTTGCAACTTTAATTAGTGTGCCGCTGATGTTTTTATTTGCGGAAACGATTCCAAAAGTATTAGGACGTCGCTATAGTGAACAATACGCATTAATTAGCGCTTATCTTTTAGTGCCATTTATTATTATTAGCTATCCTGTCGCGCTTTTTTTCCGTGGTATTGTCTGGGTTGTTAAAAAACTTTTCAAAGCCACAGAAGATAATATTTTCACCGCTGATGATTTTGAGCAAGTCATTGAAACAATTGAAGAGCACGGGATTATTAATGAAGACGCTAGTGATATTATTATCTCCTCCCTTGAATTTAGTGAAACAGTGGTAAAAGATGTTATCACACCGAAAAACGCGATTGTTGCCTATGACATTAGTAAATTTAATAAAGATTCATTTAAAGATTTCGTGCTATCAACACATTTTTCAAGAATTCCGCTGTATGACGGTTCACTTGATAAAATTGTTGGCGTTATTTTAGTGCGGGAATATATTAAACATTATCAAAAGAAACCAAATATTAACCCACGCACAATTATGGCACGCCCATATTATGTTAATTATAAGATCACGCTTACTAAAATGGTTGAAGGCTTTAAGAAGAACAACACGCATATTGCTTTTGTCGTCGATGATAAAAAGAAACTACTTGGTATGGTTACAATGGAAGACGTCCTTGAAGAATTAGTCGGCCAAATTGCGGAAACAAGTGGTACTGTTAAAGGAGCAAGCGTTAATGGGTAATGTAATTAGATTTACAATTGTTATTCTTTTATTTGCGCTTAGTTTCTTTTTCTCGAGTTCAGAGAGTGCTTTTTCCACGATTAATCGGCTTCGTGTGGAACGTGATGTGGAAGACGGTAAAAAGCGTAGCAAAACACTGCTGAGAATAATTACGAATTATGAGAATACTGTCCAAACAATATTACTTGGTAACAATTTTGTAAATATTGCAGTTACCGCCCTTGTGACAGGGATGGCGCTAGCCTATGATAATGCGCATGGCGCTACTGGACAATATGTAGCTATTTTCTCTGTTGTTTTATTTATTGTCCTTTTAACGATTGGTGAAATTGTGCCAAAAACACTCGCTGTTAAATTAAATTATCAAATGTCGTATGCTTACGCGAATATCTTTATGTTCTTTTATTATTTATTTACGCCGCTTTTATTTCCGTTTAGACTAATTAGTGCACGCCGGAAGAAAAAGAATGGTAATGAAGAAGTAAATGGCGATGAAATTTATACGGAAGACGAATTACAAATTATTGTCGATGAAATTGAAGAGCAAGGCTTAATTGACGAAGAGACAAGTGACTTAGTGCGCAGTGCGCTTGAATTTACGGAAACAGAGGCTTACGAAATTATGACGCCGCGTGTTGATGTCTTTAGTTATGATATTGAAGATGACATTAAAGAGTTAATGAAAGAAGAAGATATTTTTAAATATAGTCGTATCCCCGTTTACGAAGATACAATCGATAATATTATTGGTATTTTACGGACAAAAGACTTACTTAAACTTTCACTTTCCGATAAGAAAATTAATGTGAAAAGCTTAATTAAACCGCCACTTTTCGTCCATCATACGAAAAATGTTAGTCAAATTTTAACCGAATTCAAGCAAACGAAAAACCATATTGCCATTGTCATTGATGAGTATGGTGGCACCGAGGGTATTATTACAATGGAAGACATCCTTGAAGAAATTATTGGTGAAATTTGGGATGAGGCTGATGAAGTTGATGAGCCGATTGTTAAGCTTGAAGATAATCATTACATTATTGATGGTGGCTTAAATATTGAAGACTTCTTTGAATTATTTGAATTAAGCGAAGATGAAGATAATGATTATGATACGGTCGCTGGTTGGTGTATTGAAATGCTCGATCGTTTTGCTAAGGCGGGCGACGAATTCACTTATGAAAAAATAACTGTCAAAATCATTGAAGTTGAAGGCTTTGTTGTTGAAAAAGTTGAAGTTATCGTTGAAAGTGAAGAAGATTAATGTACGTTGAAAAGTTTTTAGAACGAATCCCGTCTTTATTAAATAAAACTTATGTCGTTACTGGCGCTAATAGTGGTTTAGGTTTTGCCCTTAGCACACTCCTTGTAAGTAAAGGGGCACGCGTTATTATGGCTAATCGTAATCCTAAACGGAGTGAAGACGCAATAAATAAGATACGCGAATTATATCCTGCTGCGAGTGTAATGGTACTCCCTTTTGATCAAAGTAAAAAGGATTCTATTGAAGCCTTTGTTAATAGTTTAATTAGTCACAATATTAAGCCTGAGGGCTTTGTGCTTAATGCTGGCATTTATTCGCCTGCTAAAGATGCTAAGACTGAAGATGGTGTTGCGCTTACATTCGGTATTAATTACTTAGGAAACTTTATTTTTACACAAACACTTGCAAATCACGGGTTAATTAGTGCAGAAACAAGGTTAATTTATATTTCTAGTCCAGCATATTCGCGTAAGTTTAGCTCGCAAATACTTGCACGGGCAATAAGCGGACAAAAGATCACGCGGCCGAAACAATATGCTGTTGCGAAAACTGCCCAAAAAATATTTGTGCTTGGCTTAATGACTAAGTCTCCGCTAATTCCGTTTGAAAATAAAGGTAAAATTTATCTTTATCACCCAGGAATAGCTGTTAGTAATATCGCACGCTTCAAATGGAAATTCTTTAACAAGATTGTCCACAGATTTATGAGTGTGTTTTTTCATCCTCCCGAAAAAGCCGTCCTTGGTGCCCTTGTGGCGCTAACGACAGATAAAGATTTAAATGGGAAAATTTTAGTGCCGCGTGGGTTCCTTGAAATTAACGGGATTCCGCGTATTAAAAAAATAGACGAGAAACTTTTATCTCATCTACCTTACTTAATAACAGAAACATTAAAGCTTATTTAAAATTAACGAGTTTTAAGGCATATTTTTCATATACTTCAATCGCAATTTCTTTTATGCTTTGATTTTCACTATCAATCGTATAATCGATACCTTCGATGTTTTTTGGATTAAATTTAGCGTCATCGATTAAAATACGTTCAGTGGCAATTTTTGGATTATCACCGCGATTAATCATCCGTTTACGGCGAATAGCTCTACTAGCTTGCATGAAAAAGACGACGATATGTTCGCTATTTAAGGCTCTTATTGATTTTAAACCAATAGGTTCAATAATTAATACTTTATTCATGGCTATTTCAGCTTTTGAAGTTCCGTAGAAGTTATCATTATACTCTACAGTCTCTACAAAGTAGTCTTCAGCTTTAAGTCGTAAAAATTCTTCTTTTGTGACAAAGTGATAATCGCGACCATTAACTTCGTTAACACGCATTTCACGAGTTGTGTGCGTCACAACTTTTTTAATACTAAAAAGTTTGCCAAGCATTTTGGCAACTTCCGTCTTTCCGCTTGCGCTTGCTCCCATTAGTACAATCATACATAAATAATAAAATAAAATTTTGTTAATTGCACGAAGAATCAGTCGTAAATGTGAAAAAGTTCAAAATACTCTTTTATTTATTACCATGAGATACTTTAAAACATTGTGGTTAACGATTTTTATGAGCGTGTTTATTCCGCTTGTACCTGAAAGTAATTTTCAAACTTCAGCGCTTGGTAGTTATCGTAATAATCCTGGAGATATTACACAGAGTTATGAAGTGGCGATTCCTTTTATTGCTTCTTACACGACAACATTAACATACCGCTATACCGTATACAATAGCGCTAATGAGATTGTTTATACTCAACCATCAACATCGACAAGGGCACTGCGTAATGTTCGGGTGCTAATCACATATCGTGCTACAGCAGGAAAGTTTACGGTTGGTCAAAATCGTATTATTTTATATTACAAAACATCAAGTGAAGCAGAGCGTCGTCATTATTCATATTTTTATGGCTATCAAAAAGGTGTCAATGTTAATTTAAATAATGGTAGTGCGGCACGGCAATTATTAGAAGCTGAAGTATGTTATTTATATGATAGTACTAATCGCAGTGATATATTTCGGAAGATGAGTTTTAGCTCCGCTAATTTAACGCCTATTAAACATTTTAATCATGACTTATATTTTGATTTTAGTGGGCTTTTTTTATCAATTGGGGTGCTTTATGATAACGAAAATTTTTATAGCAGTGCGGCTTTATATTGTAGCAACCCAGCTCTCTTTCCTTATCTTGCTAATGTTGGCGGAAGAGCAATGCAGTATTTAAACTTAACACGTGCTTATAATCGTTTAGTAACGAGTGTGAAAACACCATTGTTTGTGAGAGCAGATACACTACAAATTGCGCGTAGTAAATATAGTGCCGAATATCTAAATACCGATACATATTTCTTTCCTAAGTATCATTTTGATGAGTTACAAAACACGAAGTTTACATTAGAGATCAAAGATTTTAGTTATAGTAAATTTAATCTAAAATACGAATTTACCATTCAAATAGATCACCCTTACTTTGGCACAAGCGGTGAACATGAAGTAATAATTAATAGGTACTAGTATGGCATGGAGTAATTTTGCTTTTTTATTTTTATTTACTTATAGCACACTGCTAGCGATAAATATTCGCTATCACCATGTTAATGAAGTACTTAGTTCTGTAACTCATGATCATATTTATCATGTGACAACAATGGATTTAGTTACTTATGAACTCTACTTTGAAAAACCGCTTGTAAGAGTTGTAGTCGCTAATCATTTTAACCTTAATATGAAAAGAGAAAATTACGAATATACGATTACATTTTACACAAATGGAGTCGTTAGTGAAGAAAGTGAAAGAAGTCGATATTTTACAATTAACCTCGTGTGTCCACTAGGCTTTGGTGTGACTTTTGATAAAACATTTGCCTATTATGTGAGTTAACAATGGAAAAAGTAATTAAAGTAATTGAAGAGAGTTTTTTAGCCCCGCTCCTTAGTGATAAAAACATAACAGATATTAGTTATAACGGTCACAAATTATTTTACTTTTCAAATGAGAGTGGTCGCAAGTTATATGGCGAAATTAATCATAAGACTGTCGCAAGCTTTTTACGTAATGTCGCTAATTTTGCTAATGAGAGATTTTCTTACGCTGATACATTTCTTGATATATCAATTGGAAAGTATCGCCTTAGTGCGATGCATTATGCATGTAGTAGATTTGAATTTGAAGAAAGTTTAAGTTTTGCCTTGCGCATTAATCATAATTTTCTCGCAAGTAATCCGCATTATTTAAATAATGATGTTGTTGATGTTCTAAAGTATGTGATGAAAGAAAATCGCTCCATCATCATTAGCGGCACAACTGGAGTCGGTAAAACGACTTTACAAAAGTATTTATTAATGCTTTTACCCGCTAATACGCGGGTGTTAGTGATTGATAATGTCCTTGAATTAAGTGAAGTCACAACATTAAATAAAGATTTAGATTTAACACTTTGGCAATCATTAACAAATAAAGAAGAAGAAATTAAAAGTTTTATCCAAAAGGCTTTACGGTTTCATCCCGATTATTTAATTATTGCCGAGAGTCGGGGTGGTGAGATGAAAGAAATACTGCAAGGAGCAATAAGCGGTCATCCAAATATTGTAACACTCCACGCTGATAGTACAGCTTTAGCATACGAACGCGTCATCTATTTAGCAAAGCATGATGATCGTCATAGTTTATTACAAGCTTTTCCGTTTGTTATTCATTTAGCAAAAAAATATAAGGCAGATGGCTCGATTTATCGTTATGTCGAAAAAATCACTGAATACAATGTTGACACTGATGAAATTGAAATACTTTATCACGAGGTGATTCCGTGATTATTATTTATGGTGGTGCTTTCTTTTTGGTTATAGTAATAGCAATATTTAGTGCCCTAGTGCTAGGCGGTATAAAAATAACGATTATCAATGCACTAATTGCACTAGTTGTCGCTGCTTTTCTTACATATCGCGTTACTAATTATCGCAAAGACATTGAAAAAAGACGCTTTATGTTTAATTTTATGGAATATTTTATTCTTAACTTTGACATTCAAAAAACAGTAGAAGCAACACTAACTACAATATATCCACTGCTTGACGTAAAAAAATCAAGAGTATATTTAACAATGAATGAAGACGGGATGCTTTTACTTGAGAAACTGCGACTTACTTTTGCTCATCAATATTATGAATCATTTCTTGAGATGGTGAAACTTATTAATGAACACGGTGGTGAAATGCTTAAAGTAGCGGAAGTACTGCTTTTTAGTATTTCTAATAGTGAAACGCAACTTATTAAATTAACTAGAATTGATAATGCTTATCTTATTAAATTTATTTTTAATTGGTTTTTTATTATGTTAGTAGCAATCGTCTTCCGCCTAGCGCTTGATGGCTTTTTAAAATTTGAAACATTACCACTAATTTATGTTGCGGGTATGGAAGTCTTTATCGCTATATTTTTAACAAGCATTGTTTTAGTATTTGAAAATAGAATCAGGAGAACACGCCGTGTTAGTTAAATGGTTAGAACGTAGTGCCGGGTTATTATTAATCATCGTTGGCGCTATTTTATATTTCTGGAAGAAAAACTTAACACTTGCACTGATATTTGCTGGTGTTGGTTTTACAATTGTTGTTATTACCTTTATCCCCCAGAAGCAAAAGAGTAATATCACTTTAGCGGATTTTATTAATGTATTCACCCATTTTCGTGTAGCGCTTGATAATAACTTAAATGTATATCGCGCTTTAAATATTACATTAACGACGACAAGTGGTGCGATGTCCGCTCTTTTAGAATCATTGATTAATGCTTTAGAAAATGATCATAGTGTTACCCCTTTTATTAATTTTTCCTTACCCTTTAAGCATCCGCTTGTTTCGCAAATTATGATTAATGTTTATATGCTTGTTAATCACGGTGTTGATCCAAAAAGGTTGTGGCAATTTAATTATTTATTTGAAACACTAGTGAAAGAACATAATGATGAAGAAATAGCGCTACATGAAAGTAGTTATGAGCGCTTTAACATTAGTTTATTTATTGGTACAGGAATTATGATTATGACACTGATGATAAGTATTATGGGGATGATTGGAGAATATATAGTATGAGTAATATTATGAGCCTTGTTTATTCATTCATCCTAATTTTCCCGACAATTTTGCTTGGTGTTGACTTTTTCATCATTGGGAAAATCATTGTTGAACTAGAAACAAGGGCAACAATTGTTAGCTATATTATTAGTGAAGAAGGGGGCATTAGGCCAAGTCTAGTTAACGAACTAGCGGAAGAAGGCATAACGATTACTTGTGAAGGCGAATGCTCTTACATCAGTGTAGGGGAAACAATTAAATATCAATTAATTAAAACATACACTCCGATTATTATTAAAAATGAAGACATTAACATTTATGTGACAAGAACAACAATTGTTGGTTATTTATAATTAAGGAGGTAATTTTATGTCAGAACTAAAAGGACAAATTTTAGGGTTATTACTTGTTGTTGTTATTTTTGCCACAATTGCTGCGGCCTTTAAAGCATCAGTTAATAATCAACTTTCAGAAATTGCTAGTCACGAAAGCGCGTTAGTAATTTAATTAACTTTTATTCGTCGCTTAGCAGTGAAGAAACCTTGGAATCGTTTTTATTTGAAATAATGCGTGCTATTTGTTAAAATTTGAATTCTAAGGAGAATACTATGACAAATTTAGAACGTATTGAACAAATATTCACCGAATTGCTCAAGGTTGAAAAAATTGAACCTGAAATGGAATTAAAAGCATTAGGACTTGACAGCCTTGATTTAGTGGAAGTCATGATGAGACTCGAAGAAGAGTTTGGTATTGAATTTAGTAACGACGAAATGCTTGGATTTTCCACAGTCGCTGATGTTGTCGCTGAAATTGAGCGTAAAACTAAATAATAATAATAATTATTATTGCCAAGACTTAGGAAGTGTGATATTCTTATGACTGCCTAGGTCTAACATGCCTAGTTAGCTCAGCGGCAGAGCAATCGGCTGTTAACCGATCGGTCGTAGGTTCAAATCCTACACTAGGCGCCAGCTGGCCCGTTGGAGAAGCGGTTTAACTCACATGCCTTTCACGCATGCATTCATGGGTTCGAATCCCGTACGGGTCGCCATAGGTAAATCAAACGGTACTATAAAGTGCCGTTTTTTTGTTTTCATTGCACACACTTATTTTGTAAGTGCTAAAATAATAATCGCGATTATGGCCCGTTGGAGAAGCGGTTTAACTCTCATGCCTCTCACGCATGCATTCATGGGTTCGAATCCCGTACGGGTCACCAACTTAAAAATTGAAGGTTAATATATATCGGTATTAGCCTTTTTTCTTTGATTACATCGCACTTTTTTGAGATATTTTTCCGCAATATATTTCGCCTGTAGGGTAGTTATTCACAGTATTTTGATACAAAAAAATACAACTATTCACCATTAGGAATGTTTTTCTTCACATTTTTTAGATTTAGAGCGATTAGTGGAAATAATAGGAGGTCCACTAAGATGGAAGGCATAAATCATGAATATGTAACTAGAGTACATAATTACATTGTAGCTATGGTTTATTTTGAGGGCTTGTTAGATAAGGGTGAGATCACAATCGAAGAGTACATAGAGATTGAAAGAAGAATTGCCTTTAAATACAAGCTTGAAGAAAGCATTTTTAGAATGGAAAAAAGAGCCTGTGATTATGGCTCAACAATTGAGAAGATTGAACTATAATTTTTGAAGCTCTTCTTTAATAAAGTTAATGACGTTTTCTTTGGGAATTCGTTCTAATTCTTTACAAATAGCATCAACGCTTTTATAGCTTGTTTTCCTTTCGATAAGGTAATCGACAGTTACATCAAATAAATCAGCTAATTCTATTAATTGGTTAATCTTTGGTTCATAAATACCATTTTCCCAATTAAGTATAGTTTGCCCAGAAACACCAAGCTTATTAGCTATTTCGTTTTGCGTTAGACCGCTCTTATTTCTTAGTTCTCTCAATCTCATTTATCTTTTCCTCTTAGACAAATAATCAAAGAAACCTTGATTTGAATATAGACAAATCAAGTTAAACTTTGTAGAATATAGTGTGAATTCAAGGAAACCTTGATTTTACTAATCTATGAGGTTGAACTATGGCTGATTTTGATATTGAGCAATTATTAAAGCAAATTAAAGAGTTAGAATCCGAATTAAAGGCGTCTAAAAAATACGGTCTTGTTTGGGATAAAGAAAACACAAAAGAAGAAGTTGTGTTGCTCTGTGAAAAATACATTCCAACACTCTCGCCAATCAAAAGCCTGAACATTAAAAAAGGCGGCCTATCTCACTGTTTGATTGAGGGTGACAACTTTCATTCTCTCACTTGCTTAAATTATGTTCTTCAAGATTCGTTTGATTTGATTTACATTGATCCGCCATATAACACCGGTAGTGAAGACTTTTTATATAACGATAATTACATAAATAGCGACGATACTTTTTTGCATAGCAAATGGCTAAATTTCATGCAAAAACGATTGACTCTTGCTAGGAATCTTTTGAAACAAGATGGCGTCATTTTTATTTCTATTGATGATAACGAACAAGCTAACTTAAAGATTCTGTGTGACCAAGTCTTTGGACCACAAAATTTTGTTAATTGTGTCGTTGTGAAAATGTCAGAAATGTCTGGAGTGAAAATGTCACACGTTGAAAAGAAACTTCCTAAGCTAAAAGAATATTGTTTGGTTTATTCAAAAAATAGGTTCTATTATTCAATGAATCCTATAAAAAATAACAGACTAGATAATTTAGACGATTTCGCTAAATATGCGAAGTACTACAGTAAAATTATTGTCGATAAAAGCAAACCTGTCGAAGAATGGGAGATTCTTCCTCTTGACAAGTATCTTAAGAGAATTGGTAAATCAAATTTAACCGAAAGAGAAATTCTCCAATTTAAATTAGATAATGCCGAAAGGATGATTTATAGAACAAACAATAAGAGCTTTGAAAAAATCCAATGTGATAAGCCGGTTCAAAAAATCATTAGTGCTACAGGAATTGAATACATTTGGTGGGAAGGTAAACAAATGCTTTTCCTGTCAGACTACACAACAACTTTCGAAGGAGATCTATGGACCGACATAAGCACCATCAACTTAAATAAAGAGGGTGGTGTGGATTACCAAAATGGTAAAAAGCCACTTAAATTATTATCTAAGATAATATCTACAGTCAAAAACAAAGATGCTTTATGTTTGGACTTTTTCGCTGGTTCTGGTTCATTCGGAGAAGCTGTTTTAATGGCAAATGCAGAAGATGGCGGAAAGAGACGCTTTATTCTTTGTCAATCAGCTGAAGAAAACGATATTGCAAAAACTATAACTTATCCAAGACTTAAAACCGTTATTACGGGTATTAAAAAAGACGGTTCAAAATACAGCGATGGTTTGTCTGGAAGTCTTTATTACTATAAGACTGATTTTATTAAAAACGAGGCCAATACCGAACAAGCAAAATATAATCTTGTAGAAAAAGTTGACGCCTTATTATGTTTGGCTGAAAACATTTTTGACGAAGTTGAGAGAAATGATTATTCATCTCATTTTAAGAGTGGTGACAAGCGCTTATTCATTTATAACGATTATTACAATGCTCAAAAATTTGAAGAGTTTAAGAGCAGGGTTTTGGCATCTCAAGGAGAAAAAATCGTTTATGTTTACTCAAGCGATAACAATGTTGATAACTCTCTAATTGAGGGAATGGACGTTGTTCTAAAACCAATTCCATCAAAGATATATGAAATATACAAAGAGATTGTTGAAGATATAAAAAGGGATGAATAGTTATGATTTATACACTTAAGAATTATCAAAGAGATGCAGTAGATGAATTAAAGGGCTACATCGAATTAGGCTTTCGATCAAAAAATAGAAAAGAAGTAGTGTTTAAAGCACCAACAGGAAGTGGTAAAACCTTTATGGCTGCATCATTGTTCGAGGAATTAGCTGGCGAACACAGCGACATTAATTTCTGCATTCTTTGGGCTTGTCCTGGAAAGGGTGAACTTCACAAGCAATCTCATGACGCAGTTAAAACATACTTAGGTGGTAATCCTGTTTGCTCTTTGCTTGAAGAAGACTTCTTTGGCTCCAGAAAATTCATTAAAAATAAAGAAATTGTGTTCATCAACTGGGAGAAACTTATCCAAAAGGATAAGGGAACTGGTGCATGGGCCAATAACTTAATGAAAGACCAAGAAGGTATGAACTTCATTGATGTTATTGATCAAACCAAGAAGAATGGTACTAAGGTTGTTTTGGTCGTTGATGAATCTCATATTGGTTCTTCTGCGAAAGCCAGAATTCAAGAGTTCATCAATACAATCATTATTCCAAGCATTTTACTAGAAATGTCTGCGACCCCACTTAACGATCACATTGATGTAGAAGTTAATCCTGAAGATGTTATTAAGGAAGGGATGATTAAAGAAGATGTCATCGTTAACGAGGGCATTAAAAAGGAAGATAAATCTTTAGAAGAGAAAGATAGTGAACTTCTTATTCTCGAAAAAGGCTTTGCTAAAAGAGAAGAAATAGTAAAAAAATATGCTGAGTTAAATATAAATGTTAATCCGCTAGTCCTTATCCAAATCCCTAATGTAGATGAGGGCGAAGCAAAGAAACTCGTTATCAAAGATTTCTTAAGAGAAAAAGGAATCACAGAAGCAAACGGCAAATTAAAGCTATGGTGCGACAATCATGATCCTTTTGATAAGAAAGAGATTAGAAAGAACAACGACATCACTGAATATTTAATATTCAAAACTGCGGTAGCAACAGGATGGGATTGTCCAAGAGCACATATTTTAGTTAAGTTCCGTGAAGGCAAATCTGAAACATTTGAAACTCAAACAATTGGTCGTATTTTAAGAACTGCAGAAGCCAAATCTTATGATGATCCATTGCTTGATAATGCATATATTTTCACAAATATTTGGACATTCGAAACCAAGCAAGATTCATATAACCCAAACAAAATTAAAACGGAGTGGACCAAAATGAGAGAAGGTTACACTCAGCTAAGAGTATGGGCTCAAACTAAATTGATTTCATTCTATAGATCCAGACAAGAGGACTATAACTCTGCCGACTCTAGATTTGGTGAATATTTATTCAAATCTTTTATGAAGAGAATGGGTTTGACTGAAGAAGATAGAAACAACGTATTATTCAACGATCCAAATAGATTAGAAGATGCTGGTCTCAAATTAGAAACAAATACTGGTGATGTTATCCTTGAAGAAACTAATTTAGGTATGGAAAACATCGCGGAAGAAAGAACCATCACCGGCAACGCTGTTAATGTTCAAATGTCTGAAAATGATGTTCAAGCTCAGTATAATGCAATTATTAGAGACAATCTAAATGGCTTGGCCTATGTTAGATCTAAGTCACCAATAAATACAGCGATTATGGATGTTTTAAGCACATTCATCAAAGGATTCCCGAGAGCAGAAAAAGTCAAAAGATACATGCAAATCGTTGTTAATAACAGAGAATTATTCGCTGAAGTTATATCTGAAGCAACTGCAGAATTTAGACAAATGCTTTCTGTAAACGCTGGTAAAAAAGGTGTTAGATATGACTTTAAGATTGAGGAGAGCAGGGCTTATTCGTCTGAAACCCACACAACTCTTTTAGGAATCAAATCTTTATATAACCCATTGTTCGTTTTGAAGAATGCTAGCGGACAAGTTAACTATCTCGAAAAGAATTTCCTCCAATATTTAGATACTCAAAACGTCGTTGAGTGGTATTGGGAAAACGGAAGTGAATTAATGAGAATCAACTTTGGTATTTCCTATAACAATGGAATGAATACTTTCCAACCAGACTTTATCATTAAGTTTAAAGATGGTAGTGTCGGTATCTTTGATACAAAACCAAACGACGAAACCAATTTAGCTGATACCACGGTTAAGAACGAAGCATTAAGAGATTATTTATACGATATAAACCAAAATCGTGGTTATGATCCAAAAGTAGTTGGTGGTATTGTTTGTCAATCAGGAACCCAATTCTATCTCTTTGAAGGAAGAGACTATCATGACTATAACTCAAATCATGATGGATGGGTGAACTTCAGTGAATTCCTCCGTAAGATTGAAGATGCGTATGATATAGAAAAAGCTCTTAAAAAGCTGAAATAATGCCTCTATGATAATAGTGTTCGGTCAGTGTTCCAAAGCGTTCGGTTTTGTTCCACTGTATCAAAACTGTCCATTTAGGCCAAACTTTCGTGTAACGGCACAGTTTGCGTGCCGTTTTTTTATATTAAATTTGGGTTTTAAAGTTTATTTGGCTTACAATTAGTTTAAAGATTAATGAAAAGAGGTAAAAGTTATGGTAGATACAAATGAGATTAGAAGAATTTTTAACGAGCTAGAAAGACAAGCAAAGACTTTATTAAATGCTGCGAATTCTTTTGAAAATGCTCTAAGGGATGTTGATAACTCAGTTGACACAAGAAATTTTTTAGAGGAATACAAGACATTTTATGGAATTTTGGATTTAAAAACATCAGGTTTACAGCTCGTTCGTTGGAAAGGAGTTTAGATAACCACTATTATTCGGGGCGTTTTGGTCCTGATTTTAATTATAGTTTTTATAGATATGTTGATAACTGCCGAACTTTTGTTAAAAACTGTGAGGATTTTATAGATGCATTTGATGGAATATCTATTTATGGTGGAAATGATACTTATAGATAATTTTAGTTAAAATAAAAATTTATAACGGTTATGCAAATATTAATATAAAAGCAATCGATAGTGCTTATACAATTTTACCTAGTTATGTATATTGGCACAATAATAAATGATACCATTCATCATTAAAAAATATGACTCCGGCCCCATACCAAAATGTCTATGTTGACACATCAACTTGAACAAATGTAAAAAATGTTCAATTATTCATATATACTTATGGAATTTTGCATAAAATCGTGCAATAATAAATTACTAATTTATTAATAAGAGGTGATTTCATAGTGGATTGGGTTGAAAAACTAAAACATAAATATAATGTAGATGTTTTATATGATGTGTTTTTAAGGGAAAATGATTCACTTTTTTTCCTTATTGAAGAAAGCCATGACATTTGTGATAAACCTTTAATTAAACTGTTTGGTACATGTGAAGGTGTCGGTCTTCCTTATTGCGTTGATACGATTGATGAATTATTAAGTCATATTGATGATAAAAGTCAAATATGTGATATTCGCGGCGCTAATGAGTATCGTGATGAATTACACCGTGAAATTAATAGCGATCAAACTAAATTTGTGCTCTATCTTCCACTTGATTTTAAAGGCACTAAAAGATATTTACAACTTGAAATTATTAAGATGTTTAAACGTAATATATCAATTGTGATGCTTAATCAAATCGATATTAAAAAAGTTAATGTTGAAACACTCTTTTTTGAGTTGTATAAAGATAGTTTAACGAATTTATTTAATTTCAGCACATTACTAATGCATATTGATAAGACGGAAGATAGTCATTACTTCGGATTCTTAGATTTAGATTACTTTAAAGTTGTAAATGATACATATGGTCATAAAGTTGGCGATGAGATTCTCGCTAAAGTAGGATGGAAATTAATTGAAATCGCGGATGAAACAGTTATCATGTATCGCAAAAGTGGTGATGAATTTATTTTTATGACACTAGGGCTTGATTTAAATGAAACAAAAAAACTTGTAAAACGTATTCAAAAAGCGATTCGCTCAGTTGAATTACCGGACATTAAAATAGATTGCTCAATTGGTGTTGCGGAATATCGTCATAATAACGGGTTTTATGACGCTGAAGATGCTGTCAATATTGCTGATGTTGCCATGTATGTATCAAAATCCACTGGTCGCGGCCGTGTGACATATTTTAATGAAGAACAAGCGCGAAAAGTTATGGCCTCTGGACCTTTAGAAAAGACTTTAGAATTACTCGAATCACGCGCGCGATAATAATCTGTTAACTAGTAATTAAAGACACTTCGAGTGTCTTTTTTAATAATATTGACGAAAATTCAAAAACGATGCAAAATAATAGTAGATAGTAATCCGTTTTAAACGCGAGTTAAGTGTATACCACTTAATTACTGAAAGGAAAATAATATGAAAAAATCGTTTAAACCAAAACTTTCACGGTTTATAGTATCACTATTCTTTTTGGGAATGTTAACAAGTTTAGCGAGTTGTTAAACTAATAGCGACTTAATTACCAAAACGAAAATGCAACAAGTAAAAACGAAACAAAAATTTAATGAATTAGTCAAAGAAGGTAACAAGTCCACGAATGAATATTACGATACAATCGCTGGGGGTGATGCTGTTCCAGAATCTGATACGGGCGCTGGGACGAAAGGTCGCGATTTCACTGGTACAAACGAACAAGTGGCAGGTGTTAGTGAAGCTGACATTATTAAAACTGATGGCTATCAAATTTATTATTTAGCGCGTGAACGCGGCGCGCTTCAAGTATTTGATGTTGCTGATGATAAAAGCATTACATTAAGTAAATCACTCACTTTTGCGGATTCGTACGGTATTGGGATGTATTTGCTACCGGAATAGGTCGTAGTTATCAGTGAAAAGTATGAATATGTTTTACTTCCAGAATATGAAGAGTTTTGGCTGCCAGGATGGTTTGGGTATGCCACGACAGCAATTACTGTTATTGAACGGACGAATCATCAAGTAGTGTATGAACTAAATATTAAGGACAATATTATTATCGACCACCGTGTAATTGATAATAACTTATTCTTTGTTGGTTATGAATATATTACGATTGATGAAGAAGATCCGCGTCCGGAAATAAGTTTATTAGATGGCACTGAAACTAATATTGGATATAACGATATTTATTATTTTGAAGATACACCGGTGCACGGAATGACAAAGATAATTGGACTTAAATTAGCCGCTGACCCGCAGGCGATTACTTTTAACGCTAAAGGATTTTTAGGTGCTAATTATGGATATAAGCAAGTGTATGTTTCACAAACTGATCTATATCTATGTGACTCTAACTGGTTATTTACGGAAAATAGCTATTATTCAACTTTAACAATTAGTCAATTTGAACTTAATATCAAATTATATCCTGTGAGCGATTACTATACCTCGAAAAATAACAAGGTTTATTTAAGGGAATATCACCACGGAGTATTCGTGGTATTCAATCTAACAAAAAAAGATATAGACATTAAAATATC
>ERZ795030.2543-NODE-2543-length-21449-cov-8.715995_pt1 | contig 21449 bp, 29 predicted proteins | sample MGYA00375122_ERZ795030 | MGnify/ENA primary metagenome ERZ795030 (study PRJEB30165, sample SAMN05720146) | activated sludge metagenome | isolation source: anaerobic digester from wastewater treatment plant | place: Japan | collected 2015-04-20 ... | reverse complement strand
CGGCCAGGTCGCGCTGCTGGCCCAGCTCGGCCTGCTGCATCCGCTCGCGGGCGGCCAGTTCCGTCCCGGCCAGGTTCTGGCGGGACTGCATGTCGGCCGTGGCCAGGCCGGTCTGGGTGTCGGAGGCGATTGCCGCCTGGAGCAGGGCCTGGCGGCTGGCGTTGTCGGCCGTGGCGGCCCGGGCCAGCCGGGGGTCCATTTCCTGGTCGATCGCCGTCCGGACGAGTCGTTGTCGTGGCGTCATGGTCTGTCTCCCGTTACAGGGGCATTCCCCGGCGGTTGGCGGTGCGGTTTCGCCGCATCCAGTCCTGCTCGAACTGGCCCAGGCCCGTGCCGGGCGGCGTCTTCAGGAAGTCGTCCATCAGTTGCCTGCGCAGGTCGCGGCTGTAGTAGTTCTCGCGGGCGGCCTGTTGCTCGGAGGCCTGCTGCCGCTCCAGGTCCGCCTGCGCCTTCATGGCGTCGACCAGCCCGCCGCGGGCCATGGCCATCCCCGTCTCGGGGGCGATCGTCTCCGCCTGCCCGCCCCGGATCGTCGCCGCCCCCTGCTGGCCTGCCGAGTTGGTCAGGAACACCGGCTGCTCCATGCCGCCGGCCTGGAAGCCGATGGAGCCCACCCGCCCGGACGCCTGGCGATCGGCGGCGGCCGCGGCCTCGCGCTGCCGCCCGGCGTCGAGCCGGCCGCGGTTGAACTCCTGAAGGTCCGCCTGGGCCCGCGCCGCCTCGAGCATCGCCCGGTTGCCTCGGGCCAATCGCTCGCCCGCCGTGGCCTCCAGGCCGTAGCGGGTGTCGCCGAGCATGCGGTCCCGGTCGCTCTCGCCGATGCGGAGGCGGAGCATTTCGCGCGGGACCAGGCCCGGCCGGGTCGGGTCGGTCAGCCGGGGCGGAAGAGACACCGCCGGCATTGCCGCCGGCGACGGCGTCGGAGATCCGCCCAGGGCGTCCAGTTGCCCGAAGGAGATCCGGCCGGGCAGCTCGCCCCCGCCGCCCGACGGCGGCGCCGCCGGGTCCGGGGCCAGTTGCATCTGCGCGACGGCCGCCCGGGTCAAGGGCGACTCGTCGGCCGCCATGGGGTTCAGCAGCCGCTCCAGTCCCGCGTCGTCGCGGAGGGGCCCCGTGCTGCCGGCCGCGCCACCGGGCGCCGGCATCGTCGCGGGCGTGGGCGCCGGGGGCGGCGGAAGGATCGTCGCGGCGAACGGGTTGCGGCCGGGGTCGCCCATCGCGGGCAGCGTGCCGGGCAAAGGCTGGCGGGGCTTCATCGAGCCGCCTCGGTTGGGGATCGGATAGAACGCCATGGCAGTGCTCCTTAGTTGACGGTCAGGGTGCCGCCCTTGTAGCGGTTGAGGGTCGTGACGGTCAGGATGTTGCGGGGGTCGTAGATCTGCCCGCCGTACCAGTTCAGCGTCGCGAAGGTCTTCGCCCGCCCGTCCTTGGACAGGTCCAGCACCCCGTCGTAGAGGTTGCAGGTCGTGGGGGCGTCGGTGGAGTTGTAGTAGCACCGCCCGCCGCGAACGGTCAGCGTCGCCGGGTTGTTGCGCACCTGCGTGAAGTACCCGTCATACATGCTCAGCGTGCCCGACAGCTCGGTCGAATTGACCACCGTGCCGCCGGACATGATGAAGTTCGTGCAGGTCACCGCGTCGCCCAGCGTCGTGGCGCCGGCCAGGTGCTGGATCGTCGTGAACGTCGCCGACTGGCCCACGCCGGCGGCGATGCCCAGCGTCACGGCCAAGGCGTCCACGATCAGCAGCGTGTTGGTGCTGCCCAGCAGGCTCACGCCGAAGCTGTGCCCGCTGGCGGCCGAGCCGCCGCCGAGGATCCGCAGCTCCGCGCAGTTGATCACGTCGAAGTAGGCGTACTTCCCGTCGCCGGAGAACTCGAAGTAGTCGCAGTCGAGCTTCAGGGCCGTCAGGCGGCTGCCGAAGTTGACGAAGCAGTTGTCCTCGACGATGAAGTCCACCAGCGCCGCCGCCGAGAAGTCCGCCCCGTCGACGTCCAGGGCGGCGGCGGCGTCCAGGGCTGGAAAGCCCGCCGAGTCGCCGGTGATCGGCGCGGTGTCCGCCGACCAGTTGGCCGCGGTGGCAATGTTGTTGTCGGCCGCTCCGCCGTCCCAGAGTCTCGTGTCAGCCATGGTCAGTTACCTCTTTCTCGGGCCACAAATGCTTGATGCACAGATGCCCGGCCTTCAGTCTCTTCTTTTGTTCGCACGTCGTCAGCGTCCAGAACTCGCACGCCTTGCAGCCGAAGCAGAGTTGGCGGATCTCGGCCAGTTGTTCATTCTCGCAGCCGGGGTCTTCTCTGGCGGATACCTCGACGAGCTTCCCCGGCGATCTTTTCTTACAAATGGCACAATACGAGTACTGCGGGCGATAGACTCCGATCGAGCACTCGACCTTGTCAACCAGGCCGGCGTCCGTCGCGTTCGTGCAATCTATCGTCGCCGTTTTCATGGGATGCTCAGCGTTGCCGATCCGTTATAGCCCATCCATCCGGCCGCCACGTTGTTGTGGATGATGTAGGGCCAGCAGTCGGTCCAGTCGTTGTCAATTGTCGGGAACCCGCTCTGGCACTTGTCCTCGTCCTCGTAAGAGGCGCTGTCAATTCCGTAGAACAGATAACACCCGTCCGTGTCTGAAAGAGAATCCTGGGGCTCAGAGACCACTACGAGCTTCCACTGACGACCGCCGATCTTCCAGAGCCTGATATAGAACGTCTCGATCGTGATGTCGGGCGTGCCCGGGCAGTCCGCATTGGAGTCCCACAACTCCACCGTGACGGACACCGTCCCGTTCCACTGGCAGACTGCGCCATAGGTCAGAACATAGGTTCCGTCAACGCTTCCAGACGTGACTTGCCCGCAGTCTGATCCGATATTCTCGCAACTCTCACACAGTGTCACGCCTGAAAAGACGACCTGAATCGACGCTGGAGTCCCGTCCGCGCATTTCTCGCAGTCGGGCAGGCACGTCTTTGATAAGTGCCCCGTGCTCGTCTTGAGCAGGTGTCCGCTCACGCTGTCTTTCTTCAGATGCGCCATCAGCAATCGTCCGGTTCATCGACGGTGACTCGCGTTTCCGCGCTGATCTTCCAAAGCCGACCTTGGGCGTCGAAGGACGCCTTTCGCATCATCTGGTAGAGGATCTCGTCTCCCGCCTCGTTGTAGACCGTTCTGGAAACGAACCATGCCTCCAGAGGGCAGTCTCCGTACACGTCTCCGGCAGCGACTGCATCCCGCTGCCATTCCTTCGTGTCGGCAGTCTCGCTGCCCTCTGCGCCGCTGCCAAGAGTCGAAGGCGAAGCGGTCCGGGCCACACCACGAGGGATGACCACGATCATCCTCGGCGTCGCCTCTTCGGTCATGCCGACCTTGACGCCCTCGAAGTAGGTCCCGGTCTTCAGCCAGTGGGTCGGCAAACCGTCTTCGTCCAGGTTCAGCACCAGGGCGTCGCTGGCAGCAGGAGCATCCAGCCCCTCGGGCATGCCCAGATTTCCAGCCGCCGCGGCGGTCGAGCGGCCCGTGAGCACTTTCCCGTCGTACTTGCCTCCGCCGGCGGCATTGGCCGCAATCACTCCGGCCACTTTTTCCTTTCCGCCGCTCAGCATCTCGAAGGCGTGCTTGTACGGAGGCTCGAAGCCGACGCTCTGCCCGTCAGGACCGGCGTGCCCAACGGCGCGGTCGCCGAAGTGCAGCGACGGCCAGGCCGTAGTCTCCAGCCGGTGAAACGCCGACGACGCGTCGCCGGGATCCCGCTGGTCGGATTCGTCCACCCGCTGGCGGAGCTCCTCCAGCTCGCGGGCCAGGTCCTCCACCTGCCGACGCAGGTCCTCGTCGCGATCGTCCGGCGGCTGGGGGTCGCGGGCCACGGCCGGAAGGCCGTCCGGGGCGGCGATCGCCTCGACCGCCGGCTCGGGCGGCTGGGGGTCCCTGGCCACGTCGGGAAGGTCCGCCCCGGCCGCCGGAGACGGTCGATCCGGCGGCCGGGGGTCGGACTCGATCGCGGGCTGCGAAGGAATCGGCGTCGGCTCCCCGTCGGGCTCGGGCGTCTGGAGGTTGTCGTCGCGCTCTACCATGAGTTCTGGAGCAGCTCCTCGATGGGGCTGAAATTGGCGGATTCGATCAGGTGAACCTCATTGCCCTCGCCCACCGGCACGGGCAACGCCACGCTGGCCAGCTCGCCGGTGTCCTCGCCGTCGGCGTCGAGCACCTCGAGCTGGCGGACCTCCACGCGAAACTTCTGCGTTACGCAGGGCTCCGCCCAGCCCATGCCCAGCGGGTTGGCCGTCAGCAGGAAGCGGTGCCGCATGGTGAAGATCCGCTTGGCCGCCGGCCGCGGGGTGCAGCTCATGCCGATCAGCAGCCACTGCCCGGCCCGGCTCGCCATCGGAGCCAGCGGGAACGTGCCCATGGGCATGTTGTTGTAGCAGCCGACCTTGCCGGCGAACTGGAAGAAGTAGGCGTCGCGGTTGTCGATGATGCTGTAGACTTCGTAGACCGTCTGGCCGCTGAAGGCCTGGTTGCTTCCGCTGACGACCTGGTAGAAATCCCGTCCGGTTTCGTCGGACGGGTCGGGTCCCTCCAGCACGATCGGAGCCGATCCGTTGGTTCCGCCGCCGTAGAGCCGGCTCCACATGGTGGCCAGGGCCCCGGTCCAACCGGCCATGTCGCCGTTCCAGCCGCCGCTGATCGTATTGGGCGCGTTGGGCGTCCAGGTCCGCACCCGCCGGCCGGTCACCGACCCGTAGCAGTGCAGCACGCCCTTGTTGACCGTCGCCTCCAGCCACTCCTCGCAGGTCAGCGGCCGGTAATCGAGCGTGACGTCGTCGCTGTTGGGCGAGCCCTCGCGGTCGATCACGGAGCTGACCAGGCGGGCGCCGTGCTTGCCGCTCTCTCCGGGGAAGTAGCTGTACTCGGCCGGGACCAGGCTGTCGCTGCTGGCCTTGGGGACCTGGCGGCACAGGACGCGACGCGTCCAGCCCAGCCCGCCCGGGCGCTGGGCTCGTCGCGATCGCTTGACTTCGTAGGTCCAGATCGACACGGCCGTCTCCTACGGATGGGCCTCGGCATGGGCCAGCGGGGCGGTCCAGGTGGAGTAGATCAGCACCCGGCCCGGCTCGCTCTTGTCGGTGGTATTGCGGCCCTCGCACTTGGGGGCCAGCGTGGTGCTGATCGCCGGGGTGCTCAGCGAGTCGCCCCGCTTGGGCACGCCGGTATCGGCCTCGTTGTCGGCGACGCCGACGGTCTGGACGATCAGCTTGTCGGCCGTGGTGCGATAGTCGGTTCCCTTGATTCTCGTGTACGCCATGGATTGGCTCCTAGCTGTCGGCCGCGAAAAGCTTGCCTTCGACGATGATCTCCGCCTTGACCCCGTTATCGTCCACCAGCTTGCCCTTGTAGATCGAGCGGATGTAGGGCCCCAGCAGCGGGTTGACCGCGCTGAGCGTCATGCCCGGGACCACGCTGCCGGCGGCGTGCGCGGCAAGCATGGCGTCGGCCTGGGCGGGCGGCACGTGGTAGTACCGCTTGTACCAGGTGTGCCCGTTGGGCGTCGTGCCATCCAGCCACTTCAGCTTGGCCTTGGGCGTCTCGAAATGGGTCAGGTTCTGGGCCATTGTCTCACCGTCCTCATGCCAGCGGATGGGTCACGGTAACGTTGTACGGCACGCGGCGAACGCCGCGATCGCGACGGATATGGCGATGGGCCTTCAGCCGGCCGGGCCGGCTCTCGTGCAGGCCCCACCGCTGCCAGGCCTCCAGCCGCTGGCGGTCGAAGATCGTGCGGGCCGGCCCGCCGATCACGCCGTTGTGCCGCTCCTCGGCTACCGCGATCGTGCCGCCCTGGATCACGTAGTGAAGGTGCGGCGGGCACTCGGGAACGTCGTTGTCGGCGCTCAGGGCCGGCAGCATGCGGCTGTAGCGGATCGTCGCGGTGTACGCCTCTCCGGCGGGCGGGTCGATCTGGACCTTGTGCCGCAGGCTGGTCGAGTCGTAGGTTACGCAGTAGACTTCCGGCGTGGAGCTGGTGGTCGAGTCGGCGCGGCGATCGTCCAGCTCCTGCTGAGTCACCGGGATCAGCCAGATGTCCTCGCCCGTCAGGCACGGGCTGGCCAGAAGCTGGCGGAACCCAGCCGGAAGGTCGAGCTCCCAGGCATCCTCTGCGATCGACAGGGTGCCCTCGCAGTCCTCCAGCCAGGGCCAGGGCCCGGTGTTGGCGAACTCCTGGGCGGCCTCGTTGCACCAGCCCTTGCACCGGGCGTACCACGTCGCCCCGTCGCCGGCCAGCCAAGTGTCATCGACCGCCCCGCTGTTGAAGCCCAGCAGGTTGAGCGCCTCGACGCACATCTGCTTCAGCGTCCGCTGGTGCCCGCTGCTGGCTGGCGTTGTCGTCCCGGTCACCGTCTTGGGCGTGCGGTATGTCTCGCCGTCGATCACGTACTCGATATAGGCGGTGTACGTCAGGTCGTAAGCGGGATCGGTGAAGGAGTACTCGTAGTAGCCAACGGCCGTATTGGTCATAGCCGTGTCGTCCACGACCACCACCGCATTGGTGTCGTTGCGCTTGACCCCGTACGCGCCTGTCGGGTCGGACAGCTTGACGCTGGTCGGATCGAACGCGACCCCGCCGTCGTCCTTGAATATCGCCCGGATGTACGTTGTGCTCATTCGATGCTCCAGGAATCAATGTGCATGTCGTAGTTGTTGGTGCTTCCCCCGCCACCGCTTGGCGCCTGCTCCAGCGCATTGGCGGTGTAGCGGCTCACCCCGCCGTCGTTCTCGATCAACTCGTTCAGCAGGGCGTCGGCCGACCCGGGCTTGCTTGCCGGATCGTAGGTCGTGTGGAAGAGGTACTGGAGGTAGAGCGCCTTCAGGCCGTCGTCGACCTCGCTCTGCACTTCGGCGTCCCACGCTGCGTTCCAGGGGACAGCCGTAAACGTCGAGCCGTCGGCGCTGCTCAAAAGCCAGTCGCCCTTGCCGTTGAATGCCGCAGCGGCTATCGACGTGGCGGTGATAATCCCGGCAGGCAGAGTCACCAGGTCCATGCCGGTGGCCGACAGGGCGTAGCCGGTCTTTGACGCGGCTGCGACCACTACCCCGTCCGTGCCCGTGTCCAGCAGGATCGCCGCGGTGTCGCCCTTGAGAGCCACAAAGCCGCTTGCCCCGTTGGCGAGGGCGTACACGTCGCCCGTCTGGGCGGTGTGACCAGTCAGCGTAGTGACGGTCCCGATGGTGACTGCACTTTGATCGGCGGCAAGGGAGTAGCCGGTCTTGCTACCGGCCGCAACGACAACTCCGTCCGTCCCGGTGTCGGCGAGGATCGCCGCGACGTTGGACGCCACGGTGTCCGCATCCAGTCCGCCTGCGTCAGATACGACCAGCCCGCCCGCCGCGTCTGCGGCAGCGTCAGGGAGCGCCGTTCCGGCCAGCCCGCGTGTCGCCGAGGCGATCCGGAACCGCCCGGCGATGAAGTTGACCGTCTGCCCGTCCACGGTGATCGAGCTGACGACGATGGTGTACTGCGAGCCCACGGCGTAGAACCCGGCATCGGAGTTGTCGCTCAGGTCAACGGAGAATCCATGGATGCCGGTGATTCCGTCGAAGTCGATCCCGTCCGTGTCCAGCAGCGCGTAGCCGTTGTCGCTGGCCCGCTGGGTGGTCGAGCCGGCCTTGTAGATTTCGATGTCCGTTGTCGCAAGGCCGGTCATGGTGATGCTGGCGCCGGTCCCGCCGTCGAACGTGTCGAAGTCCACGATGAGCGTACTGCCCGCGATTGGATACGGCTCGCATCCCATGGTCTACTCCTCGCTGACCAGCAGCTTGCCGACCCTGGCGTTCAGTTGGGCCGCGAAGTCCAGCACGTCCACCAGGGCGGCGCGGCGGGCCTTGGCGATGGCCTGTGCCTTCTGTGCAGCATGGATGGCCGCGTCTCGCTCGCTGGCCGTAGCCTGAATCGCCTGAGCCGTCGCCTTGGCGTCCTCACCGGCCTTGCGAAGCCGCAAGGCAAAATCGGTCGCCTGCGCTTCCGCAGTGGCGGCCAGCTTCTTCTGCGCCTCAAGCGCTTCATTGAGGCTGGTGATCGTTTTGCCTTGCTCGGCCAGCTTCTCGTCGCGTGTCGCCGCGTCGATGCGGGCCTTGATGTAGCGCTTGGCCAGTTCCTTCGGGTCGGACTTCGCAGCCTCCTCGGAAAGCTCGATGCTTTGGGCCTTGAGTTGTGCCGCCGTCAGGTTCTCGATGTCAGTCAGGTTCATGGGTTCTCCTATGCAACAAGGCGGCGGCGCAGTAGGCCCCCGCGAATGAGTTTGCCGCCGATGAGATTGGCTTCGGGGTCGGTTGCCGCCGCCGGCACATAGAACGTCCTTCTACCCGTCAGCGTCCGCAGCATCGACCAGCGAGTCGTGGGCTGCCAGAGATTGTAGACTTCGTTGTCGGACAGGACGCGGTTGTAGACTCGGACCTCTCCGAGCTTGCCAGCAAAGTAACGGTCGAAAGATGAGTTCCAGTACCTCAAGCCCATGAACATGACCGTTCCGGCAGGCTCGTTTGTGGCCGTTGCGTCAGTCCCTTTGCTACCGCCGTTCAGCCAGGCGACGGTCGATCCATTCGCGTTGACCGCGCCGGTGGCCAGCGCCCATTGGTTGGTCGGGTATGCGGTAGTGGTGTTCGCTGCGGAAGAGTTGGCTCCGTCGTAGACGCCCATGCGAACGGGGTCGCCAGCCGCGTCCCCTACGAGTCCGAGGTACATCAGCGCTCCCGTCCCGACCACGGAACCCTTTCCAAACATGGTCTGTTGCGTCGTGCTGCTGGTCGAGTTGAACCAGACCGAAAACGTATACCCGCGAAAGATGTACGGCGTATCCGTCGATATGAGCCTGTCGCTGCTCCCGTTGAACGAAAGCGCGCGGCCAAACGTCGCATCAGTAGAAACGGATGGATAGTCGCCGGACTCTTGAATCGTCCGCAGCCTCCGTGCCATGTCGAAGGCGATTTGAGAGCCCGTAAGCCAGAGCGGATAGTACGCAACCAGTCCGCGCGCTTGCGGGTTGGACCAATCGACCGGCTGGGCTAGGTCGATCTGTCCGGGGCGAGGCGGGTTGAGGTACTTGACCTTCATGCGCTATTGGCTCTCGTCGGGGTTGGGGACCAGGGCGACGTACATCTCGACCGCATCGCCCTCGAACGCCTGCCCGCAGTTGTTGTCAACGATGACTCCGCCGTATCGCGTCGGAGGACTGAACGCCGGATTGATGCACGCGCGCTGCACGGTAGTCGCCGCGTCGTTCGTGCAGACCAGCGACCCGATGTAAAGCAACTGCGGAGCCCACTCGTCTTCGTTCCCGTCGGCTGGCCATGCCGCGTCTGCGCCAGTCGCGCCGCCGCTGTTCGCCAGCCCGGCAGTAGCGGAGTACGACGAGTACCAGTACACGTCGATGAGAGTCCCGGCCGTCGGCGCAACGTCAATTTCGAGCCCAACATTCACGCTGAACGTCTTGGCCCTCGCCGCGCCAAGGTCCGCCTTTTCGCCCTCTCTTGCCGCACCGTTGGCAAGTGAAGTCAGGTCGATCTGGTGAGTGCGCGTGAACACTACTCCGGCGGCGGGGTTGTAGTCCGTCGTGTCGGCCCAGACGATGGGCGTTCCGTCCTTGGTCAGAATCTCAGTTGGCATTGTTCGCCCTCCCTTCAGGACGGTCAGGCTTCAGGGCCTTGCCCACGTCCGCAGCGGTAACTCGACCGCCAAGGTCGCGTTCGGAAATCGAGCCGGGTCGTGTCTTGTGGGCTTTGATCTTCGCCTTCGTCTTGTCGGGCATGATTCCCGCCAGTTGGTCCACTGGAACGGCGTTCATGTCCACCGATCCGCTGGCAAGGAACAGCCCGAACGATTGGCTTTGTATCTGCGTGAGCGACGCAAACTCCGACGGGTCCAGGAGAGATAGGAACTCGTTGCTCGGAACGACTCCACGGTTGACCTGAATGTCCACGTCGACATCGTTCAGGATGTCCGCGATGTCCTGGTCCCGCCCGCTGGCCCAAAGGCCTATCGTTCTCGGGTTGCTCTTGATGATCGTTCGCAGTAGCTCGTAGTCCACTGTTCACCTTCCGTCGCGTTGTTTCGTTGCCGAAGTCCCGCTCTACCGTCCGCCGCCCTCGATGGTCGCCGACGCCGGATCGGTGTCGGCCGAGGCCAGGAACTTCACCGAGTGGACGCCCCGGACATCCAGGGCGATGAATACGTCCGAGCCGGCCGCCAGCGTCACGGGAGACGCCGACGCGCCAACCACAGGGAATACCTTGTTGGTGAAGTCGGTGGCGATGCTGGCCACCGTGACGTACTCGCCGCTGGGATGGTACTTGAACTGGACGATGAAGGCGTCCAGGGCCCCGCCGCCGGCGGCGTTGCCCAGGCGAAAGCCAAGGCTCTCCACGCCGTTGCAGTAGACCTCGCCCAGCTCGGTGTTGGTCGCAACGGCCACCGTCGCCGCGGAGTTGATGAAGGTCAGGCAGTGCCCCTGGATCGCGCCGTTTTTCTGCGTCATGCTCATGGTGGTTTCCTCGCCCTCCCCGGTCGGGTAGGCGGCCTTGCAGCTGCCGCCTACCCGCCAGGAAAGGACCCAGTTCGCCGGCCAGGCTCAGCGCTTGGCCCAGATGTCCACGTAGTCGACCAGCAGGTTCTCCTCGTTGGCCCCGCCGGCCTTCACGCCCAGCAGCACGTGCATCTCCGCCAGGCTCGCCAGCGTGATGTCCTTCTGCGCCAGCCGCTGGAAGGCGCCGGTGCCGCTGGCCGCGAAGAACGTCACCTTTCCGGTGGTGCCGTCGTTGGGGTCGAACTCGAACCGCAGCGTGTACCAGGTGGCCGAGACGAACGCCAGGGCGGTAGCCGACGTGGCCTGCGTGGTGGTGTTGCTGGTCTCGACCCCGATGTACATCGAGCCGTCGACCTTGAAGAACACCGCCCCGCCGTAGCTGGCCATCGGGCCGGCCCCGTTGTCGACCAGGCTGTTGGCCGCCACGGTGTCCGAGAGTCCGATGATCCAGTTCGCGTCGTCGGTGTTGGCCTCGGTCAGCTGGATCCTCGCCTCGAAGATCAGCGGCTTGCTGGCGGCGAACTTGAAGATCTCCGCCTTCGACGAGACGTAGCACTCGTCGTTGTCGTCGCCGTCGCAGCCGACGTTGAGGATGCCGCCGGCGGCGTCGGTCAGGGCGTCGCCGGTGTCGGCCCCGGCGTCCTCCACGACCGCCCAGTCGAAGGTCGTGTCGTAGCCGTAGAGGAAGTCGTCGTGGAAGTGGTACCAGTCCCGCAGCTCGCCACCGCTGGCAAGCTCCTTTGCGTTCTGGTTGGGGTGCGTCACAGTCAGGTTGGGTCGCATGATAATGCGCCTTTCTTAGTTAGGGGTTCTCGGGCGGAGCACCTTCAAACGGAATCATGCTTTCATCGGGAGCGTCGGCCTCACGGGCCTTCCCTGCCGACTCGGCTTGACGAGCCAGATTCAGAAGCTGCTCCAGCACCTGGCAGGCCCCATCCGCCTGCCAGAAGCTGTTGCGGAGCTCGTCACGCCTGGCCTGCATGGTCTTCAACTCGGTTTCGATCACAGTGGTGGGAAGCATGTCGAACTCCTTTCTCTGGGTTCGAAGGTTACAGCGTCACGCAGACCAGGTAGGCCGTCGTGCCGTTCAGGTTGACGCGGATCAGGCCGGTGTGGCTGGCCCAGGTGGGCTCGTTGCCGTTCAGGGCGCCGACGATGTTGCCGGAGGCGTTGGACCCGCAGTCGACGTGGAGCAGGGCGGCCCCGTCTTCGATGGCTGCCTTGCCGGTCGAATCGCCGTCCACCACCAACCGGAGCAGCGAGAGCGTCCCGCCGACCGCCGAGCTGGACCCGTCGGCGTACAGTTCCGCCTGGAGTCCTGCGCAGGTGCCGGTCAGCGAACGGTTGGGCACGTGCAGCGTCGCCCGAACCGCGGTGCCCAGGTCGGTCACGTTGCCGGCGGAGGCTCCGAAGTTCAGGCTGATGTGCGCCCCGTTCACCGTGTCGGCCGGGGTGTCGTTGGAGACGGTGGTAAAGGCTCGGATCGCCTCACCGCCGGCCCCGCCGGTCAGATACAGCCGCGTGTAGTTGGCCCGCGTGGTCCCGCTCGTCGCCGAGCTGGTCACGTAGAGCTGGCTGAAGTTGATGTCCGCCGTGGCGGAGCTGAAGTTGCTGCTCGACGTGCCGGGGTAGCCCACCCGCAGGCTGGTGTCCACGAAGACCGTGGCGTACCCGCTGGCGGTGCCCAGGACCGAATCGGCCGCCTTGGCGTCGATCGCGGCGCCCAGGCCCTTGGCCCCGAGCAGCAGGCCCTTGTAGCCGTAGCCGGCCGTCGCACCGGTGGTGATCACATCGCCGGCGCCGATGTTGATCGTCGCCCCCTTCAGGGCGACTTCCGCCGGTCCGTAGACGCAGGCGAAGCCCTTGCCGGCCGCCGAGGCCGGGATCGTACCGGCCGCCACGCCGTAGGTCAGCGGGTGGCCGACGACGGTCGTGGTGGTCACGTAGATCTGCCCGCTGGCGGTGGTGTTGCTGATGTCGAGGATCAGCGTCGAACCGGCCGTGATGGCGGTCCCGCCGGCGTTCCAGACCGGCACGTGCACGCTGCCGGGCTTCTGGCCGAGCTTGACCTTCTGGCCGGGGGGAAGAATGAACTCTTTTCGCATGGTCGTTCTCCTTGGGGCCCTGCTGGACCCCGTTGAGTTAGGACTCGATCAGCTCGTTGCCGAAGCCGAAGATCTTCCCGTTGCTCCGCCGGTCCTCGCACCACAGCGCGGGCCAGAACTTGAAGTACTGGGCCCGGACCGAGGGCTGATTGTTGGGGGTGAAGACCGGGTCCCGACGCCACTTGTAGCCCTTGGCCACGCGGGCGCGCCAGGTCTTCATGTTGAACAGGAAGCCCTGGTTCGTGCTGTCGCTGCGGGTGGCCATCCGGTCGGACCACTCGACCTTGACGTTGTTCCAGCGAGGATCGCTGGCGCTGAGCGGCTCGCCCAGGCGGCGCATGAGCCGCTGGAAGGCCTTGTAGCCGTTCTTGTTGAGCACCAGCCGCCACTTCTCCTTGCCCGGCGGGGTGTTCACGGGGACCTTGGGCGGGGCCTTGAAGGAGCAGTCGGTGGACAGATCGTCCAGGCCGTCCAGCAGCTCGTTGGCGCTGGTAATCTGCTTGTACTGGTTGCGCCACCGGTTGCGGCTGTTGGCGTCGTTGTAGCTCGACGTCGTCGGGTCGATCGACGCGACGGTCGTGCCGTTGGTGCCGCCCGAGTCGTTGATGGCGTACCCGTCGTCGGTGAGCCAGTACTCCGGGCCCAGCACCCACGGCGCGTCGTCGTCGACGTGCAGGTAGCTGGTGGCCGACCAGAACTGGCCCTCGATGATGTTGGCCAGGCGGGTCAGCGCGCCCTCGAGCTTGCTCTTGCCCACGTCGATGAACCCTTCCTTGCCGGCGTTGATGATCAGCTCCATCTCGCTGATCGCCCAGTGGCCAATGTAGGCGGTCCAGTTGACCTCGCCCTGGGCCATGTACTCGGTGGCCCCGATCGGGATCTCGTCGTAGCTGCCGTCGTAGGCGCCGAAGCCGGTCTCGGTGGCGTCCACGTTGCTGTCTCCGCTGTCGCCCTTGATGATGGCGTTGAACAGCACGCTCTTGCCGCTCATCTCGCGGGGCTTCAGGTCGCCGAAGAACGTGTCGAAGATGTAGCTCTGCTCGCAGAGCAGATTGGTGTAGTCGCCGGCGGGAACCTGACTCAGGCTCGTCGCCGCCGCGTCCAGGAGTTTGCTGCGATCCATGGTGTCGATCTCCTTGTCGGTTTGGGGTGTCGTTTACCCGCCGGCCGCGTCGTCGTAGGCCTTGCCCAGCCGCTTCTCGATTCCGGCGCCGGGCTCCAGGTCTGCGTCGTGCCCACCGGGGGCGTCCACGCGGGCGGCGGCCGAGGCGCCGGCCCACTTCTGCAACTGCTGGCGGATTCGCTCCGCATGGCCGTCCCAGCCGATCACCCGCGCCGCCCGCTTGAGGGCGTCGGCGATCGTCATGCGCTGTCCGCGCTGGGCCGCGGCCATGAGCTGGCTGCCCGCTTCCTCTTCCAGTTCCTTCTGTTTCTGGCCGCCGTCGACCAGGTCGGGGAACTCTTTCTTCAGCTCGCCCATCGCGGCGTCGATCGCCTGCTGGGCCTTCTCGTTGAGCACCGTCTCGCTTCGGCTGTTGACGGTCCCGAGCTGCTCCTCGGCCTTCTTGAGCCGCTCGTCGTAGCCCTGCTGCAACTGCTGCAGACGCTGGTCGAACTGGCTCTGCATCTGGTCGAGGAACCCGACGAGCATCTTCTCGTTGTCGGTCTCGGGGTTGAAGCCTTCCCACGGCTTCTTGGCCGGTGCGGGCGGGTCCGCTTTCGAGGCGCCTGGGCTGCTCTTGTCCAGAGCACCCTGCCCCGTCTGTCCGCCGCGCTTGGCCTGCGCCGCCTGATAGGCTTCCTGAAAGAGCGGGTCGGTCACGATCCGCTGGAGTTGTTCGTGATAGGCCGTCAGTTGGACCTGGTACTGCTGGAGCTGCTCGGGCGTGTAGGCCTGGCCTTGCCCGGCGGCAGCCGCCGCAGGCGCCGGCCTGTCCTTGCCGGCCGGCGCGCCGTCAGGCGCAGCGGCGGCAGCGCCATCGCCATCGCCGGCGCCGGCGCCCTGGCCGCCCTTCCCGGCTTGTCCAGCGTCGTCCCCTGCGTCATCGTCCGCATCCGCGGTAGCCGCGTCGTAGGCCTCGCCGGCCGCGTCGCTGAAGCTCTTTCCGCCTTCGCCGCCGCCCCCGGCAGCAGCAGCGGCCGCCGCACCGACGGCCGCACCGCCCGAGGCCGCCATGGCAGCCAGCGCCATGCCCAACAGTGCCGCCAGGAGGAGTGTCGTGGTGCTCAGCATCACTTGCCCCCCTTCTTGCTCTTGGCGGAGTCGATCTTCGCCTCGACGGGTTCGGGATCGGCCGCCGGCTCGTCCACAATGCCAGCCACGGTCAACCGGCCGCGGAGCGAGGCGATCTCCTCGTTCTTCTGGGCGATGACCTGGTCCTTGTCCTCCAGACGCTGGCGAAGCTGGCGGACCAGCGGGGTCTCGGTCCCGCTGTTGGGGGCGCCCACCGGCTCGACCGCGCCGCCGCAGACGCTGTGGATCAGGTTGATTCGATCCACCGTCTCGGCCGGGACCTTCGCCCCGCCGCACGTGGCGCAATAGAACCCGGGCGGCCTGTCGTTCGTCGTCTTGTTGTCGCTCTTGTCCATGGTCCTCTGGTCCTTTCCTGCCCGCCGGGGCGGGCCTCTGGGTTGAGCCCCAAACTGCTCGCAAACTCACAGGCTGGCCGGCCTGCTCTGTTTGGGGATATTCAGTTTTCGTGCTACTCAACTACTCCGCGTCGGTGATCCCGACCTGCTGGAGCACCTGCCGACGGTGCTGCATGTTGCGGAAGGCCGCGTACGTGCGGCCGTCCTTGGCCCGGACCTTGGGGATCCCCGGCACCTTGCCCAGCGACTGGCTGAGAACCGGTCGCTCGACCTGCTGCCCGCCATACTTCTGGGCGAGCTGGCGGTCGGCGTCGGCGTCGCAGGCGTCCGGATCGGTCTGCGCCCGGGCCAGGTCGGCCTTGTAGTCCCGCAGGGCCCAGCAGCCGCAGGAGCGGCACTTCACCCGCCAGGGCTTTTGCTGCATCAGCTTGCGGCGGATCGTCCGCTTCTGGCCGCAGTCTTCGCAGGTGTAGGTGTACTCGGGCATTTCGGCCTCACTGGGGGAACACGAGCCCGGGCCGCAAGATCTGCTGGCGGCCCTTTTCCTGGTACTGCCGCTTCGACGCGTCCAGGCATGAGTCGAACAGCGCGAACGCCTGGACCGGCGTGTCGGCGGGAATCTCGAACCGCAACTGCACCGGCCTCTTCTGCCCGGTGGCTATGTTGCGCTCCACGAACGTCACTTGCGTGACGAAGTGGGCCGGGCCCACGGACTCGCCGTCCTCGTCGCACTCGATCAGGGCGGTAATCTTGCGGCCTCGCCCGTCACAGTAGTGCCGGACCTCCAGCACCGCGTCGGGGTCGATCTTCCCCGGCTCGTTGTCCGGCGCCTGCTTGTCATTGCTCTCGATCATGTTCCACCAGCTTTTTCAAGTCGATCCAGTCCATATCAAGCCACGTCCATCGCCTGGCCCATGAGCTGGGCCGTTCCTTGACTCGCCATCCCCTTCCCGGACGGCATGGGCGGCGCCGCGGCCGACGAGCCGCCCGGCGCTGCCGCCTGCGCCGCATTTGCCCGCAAGGGCATCGCTTCGCCGCCGGCGCCGCCCATGGCTTCCATGTAGCCGTAGTGCTCGGCCAGATGCTCAGCCACCAGATCGCTCTGGTCCACCGCGTCCCGGTGCACCGCCGCATGTGCCGCGTGATCGTCATTCATCGGATCCACCGGCACGGCTTGGCCGTCCAGCATCGCCTGCGTCTCGGCCGCGGCCTGCTGCATCTGCTCCATGGCCATCTGCCGCGGATCGGGAAGGTCGCGAATGTAGCGGGCGATGTCACGATTGCCGATCGCCTCCAGGTGATCCTCCAGGGCCGCCACCACGCTGATCAGCTTGCCCTCGGAAGCCGCCGCCTGCTGGAGCTGGGAACTGGAGACGATCTTGAGCGTCTCCTCGGTCCGCTTCTGGAGCACGATCGGACTGGACCTCACCCGCTCGCCGATGTCCACGACGAAGCTGTAGGCGTCGAGCTGGGCGGGCACGGCCTGGTTGCTAAAGACCTCGAAGCGGGGCTGGCCCGGCCGTTCGTCGATCCGGACCGGCACGTCTTCCCACTGGTACCGCAGCAGCAGCGCCGAGCAGTCGCGGGAGATCTCGCCGATGAACCGGCCCACGGCCGCCTGCATCTTCTCCAGCCGGCTCTGGGTGTACTGGTTCTTCAGGGCGATCTCCGTCGCCGAGTCGCCTTCCCCGCTGGCGACGCCACGCTGGAAATCGCTCACCCCGCTCACGCGGTCGAGGATCCCCTGCTGGACCTCGGCCACCTTGTACGTGTCGGGCGCCACCCCGCCCAGCTTAACCGTCTTCACGCGGTCGGGGTCCTGGGCCTCCAGCACGTCGTTGCCGTTAGCGTTCTCGATGCGGCCCTTCAAGTCCGGCTCGCTTCGCGGCACGATCACAATCTCCTTCGACTGTCGCGCCCGCTGGGCCATCTCGGCCAGGAACTCGTTCAGTGCCGTCTGCTGGTCGTACCAGAACTGCATCGTGCTGGGCGGCTCCAGTCGCGCCACGTCCAGCAGCGTACACCTCCGGATCGGGAAGCCCATGACGCCCAGGTCCAGGTAGTGGCTGCGGATCTCCCGATAGCTCGGGCCCGCGAACACCCGTACGCAGATCTCGCCCCGGCGCCGGCCGGCGTGATAGACCGTGTAGGTGTTGGTCCGCTTGTCGATCGAGCCGGCAAGGTCGTCCCGGTCGTCGTAGTCGTCGCCCCCCTCGCGCAGCGACTGCGTGTCGCGGTAGATCCCCGCCGGGTTGGTGGCCACGTCGTCGGCCTGAAGCTCGCGGATCAGCCGGGTGTCCACGAAGCCCACCCATCGGCACCGGCTGAAGCTCTTCGCGTCGGGGTCCTTGCGGATATGCCGGAAACCGATGTGCGTCACGATCGGGTCGTCGTGCTCGACCACCAGCGGCAGCCCGTCTCGCCTGGCGGCGTCCACGTCCACGTCTTCCTTGCCTTCGCCGGCCTTGACCACCGCCGAGGTCCTGGGCAGCCAGCCCACATGACAGTAGCCGGCTAGCCACAGGGAATCGTACACCGCACGCCAGAGGGCCTCATACGTCGCCGGCAGCTCGTAGAGATCGCGCAGTCGGGCCTGGATACGCCGGGAGCCCTCGCGGTACTCCTCGCCCCCCATCTTGGGCTCGACCATCGGCCACAACTCGCCCGGAAGCAGATACGGTACAACGGTGTGGACGAAGCTGGCGACCATGTTCGCCGGCTGGGCCTGGCCCTCCATCTCGATCCCTGCCACGGCGTCCATGGCCCCCAGGTATTCCCGCTCCAGCTCGTCGGCGACGTTCCAGTACGGCTTGGAGATCTCCTTCGACCGCTCCAGCCGCTGCTTCCACAGCTTGACCCCGGCCGAGTCCAACGGATCGGCCTGGCCGCTGATCGTGGGAGTCGGCGCTTGTGCCGGCGCCGTCTGCGGCGCAGAGGAACCTCTGCCCAACAGGCCCTTGACCATGCCGCCCAGTCTGGTCAGCAATCCGGCCATGCGGTCATTCCTTGCGGTCGTAGCGGTAGACGACGACAGGCCCGTCGCCCGTGTCGATCGTCAGCCAGCGATACACGTGCTGGACGTCGGCATTGGGCCCTCGCTCGACGTACTCGGGACCTACGCTGTCGAGCTTCTTGCTTTGCCCGTGCAGGGGCCCGCCCACGAACAGCACTAGTTGCGGTTCGGTCTTCGCCATACTCGTCCCTTCTCCTGCGCCTGCTGGCGCTCCATGGTCTCGACGATCGGGCTGCGCCGCTCCTTGTGCATCGCCCGGAAGGCCGGAAGATCGCAGCATGACCGCCAGGCCAGGGCCAGGGCCACCACCAGGTCACCGTGCCGGGCCCGCTCCTCGCGGGGCAGGTCCGCCACGCTCTGGTGGACGATCTCGCCCGACTCGTTGTAGATCCACCGCCCGAGTTGCGTGTGCGTTCGAGCCCCGTGGAGGATCAGCCGGTCGTGCTCCATGGCATCCTGGAGCGGTCCGACCAAGTACTCGTCGCTCATCTCGCCGCGGCCCCAGCCCAACCGTGCGGTGTTCCGCTCAACCACGCGATCGGCCAGCTTGCTGTGCCACAGGTACGGGTACAGCAGCTCGTCGGCCATGGTCCGCAGCACGGTCAGGCCGTGCATCTTGCGCACGCAACAGATCAGGGCGTTGTTGTACAACTGGCCCACGGCCACCGCGAACCGCCCGAGCTGGCCCGGGTGGATCTTATTGCAGGCGAACTCCGCCGCATGCTCCCGGGTGTCGGCGAACAGGACCTGGATGGTGCTGTCGCTGGCCTGGACGCCCTCGCCCACGTCCATGCCGATCCCGCAGGCCCGCTCCACCCGCCCGATCCCGCTGGGCAGGCTCTCGGGTTGGGCGTCCGACTCGACAAAGACCCACAGCCGGCCCTGGTCACGCTTGACGAGCTGGCCAGACTCGTTCAGGTCCATGCGATAGAGTGGGTTGCGAAGCCGAGGCTGCTGGACGTCCAGCCAGGCGGGATCGAACGCGGGCTGCCCGGCCTGGGCGTCGTAGTCGCGTCGATACTCGCGTCGGAACTTCCAGGACTCGATCCACTGCCCGGTGGTAGCGTCCAGGCGACAGCCCAGGCGGACTCGCTCGCTGTCGAGAACCTCGGGCGTCAGGTCCGTGGGGTTGGCCTCGGGGCCCAGGTCGACGATCGTTACGCCTCGGCGCGTGGGGTAGGCCCGCAGGCCTTCCATGAGCACGGTGTCTTTGTGGATCGTCGTCATTGCTCGTCGTCCAGGATGTCCTTGACCAGCTTGCGGCTGAATCCCTTGTCCACCACGTTGGCAGTCGTAGCGCCCCACCACCATCCTCCCGAGCGGATGCAGGGCATGGCCGCGGTAAAGCTCTCCTCGAACTCCGGCTGCAGCGCCGTCTCGTCGGAAGCGATCCCGCCGGCGGTCCGCTGGCGTAGGATCGCGCCGCCTTGGGCGATGGCCCAGATCGTACTGTGCCGGCTGGCGATCGAGACCTTAGCCGATCCGTTCTCGAACGGGTCGAACTCCAGGCCAATCTCGTGACGGTAGGGAATGCGATGTAGCATGTACTTCACCCGTCCCAACAGCCCGTCGCCCGTCTGCATGTCGCCGATCACGTCCTCCAGCCGCTTTGACTGGAGCATGATCAGGCGGTTGTCGTGGTGCACCGCGTCCCACAGGGCCAGACTTGCCAGCCACCAGGTCACCTGCATCTGCCGAGCCTTGGAGACCAGGCCGACGGCATTGTGCAGCCACAGCTCATTGAGGTATTGCAGGTGCGGGCGCGTGGCGATGGGGAACGGCGCCTCGATGTTCTCGTAGTAGATCCGCCCGTCGGCGCCGACGCGGCGCTCCGCCTTGTTGGTGTAGACGAACCACCGCTGGAAGTAGCTGGGGTTGCGACGGGCCAATTCCCACCGGGCCCGCAGACGGATCATGGCCGTCCGCGGCGGAATGGCGTCGAGGATGGGCGCGTAGGCGACGCTCATGTCACCACCCCCGGCGCCTCGTCGTCGGTCAGGGTGTTGGCCATGCGCCGCAGCTCGCTCTCGGTCAGCCGGCTCAGGTCTACCCCCACGCCGATCTGTCCGCCGTGCGTGGTCTCCCGCTTCTCCACCAGGTGCCCGCCGAACTTGCCCAGCAGTTGCACGGCGTTCTGGGCGTCGTAGAGCTCCAGACGGCGGTTCTCCCCGTTGGCGGTCTGGTTGATCGTGGCGGACTTGATCACGCTGGTGTCGACGCCGTCTTCCTCGAGCTCGGCCAGCGTCTTCTCCCCACGGAGCCAGGGCTCGAATGGCAGCAGCCGGGCGTCGGCGTGGGCAACCAGGCGGCCCTCCAACCCCGCCGCGCCGCCGACCAGGGCGTCGACCTCGTCGCGGATGGCCTGGGCGACTAGCGGTAACCTCGCCAGGCGGTGGGCCTCTTGGCTGGCGTACTTTGCCTTGTAACCGGCCAGCTCGAAAGCCCTTGTCTGGTTTCCGAGCCGTGCGCAGAGCTTGACGAAGCGGCGTTGCTTGGGGGTGAGCCCGCCCCATTTGCGGGACTTTTTGTCCTCGCCAGGCGTGGTCGGTTGCGGGTTTTGAGGCGTTTCACTCACGCTATTGAGTATCGGGCTTATCCTGGGTCGGTTTCAAGCGGGAAAAAAGCAGCGGGGGGTACGCTGCTCATAACTCCCTGTCGTGGGCCAGGGTTACGGCGAGTTGAACCCGGACATATTCCCGCATGGCGTGATAGGTTTCGGGGTGGGCGAGATAGCTGTCGTGGGGCGTTGCGCAGGAATCACTCAACACTCGCAGGCCCCAGGAGCGGGAGATCTCGGCCAGGGCTCGCAGGCCGGCGGAGCGGGCGACGGTGTCGGATCGGCCGTAGATCTCGAGGCACAGATCGGCCAGGAACTGGGGGCAGCAGTTGGACAGTCGTGCAGCAAACTCCAGGGCCTCGATGGACAATGCGGGGCGGTTACTCATGGGAGCAGGTCCTTCCGTGGTTGCCGCTTCTTGGTTGGGAGTTTGGCGGTCAGGGTGTAGACGGGCGAGCCGAGCCGATCAAGGTCTCGGGTGATGGGCTTGGCCGCGGCGATCAGCTCGTCGATCCAGGTGCGGAGCTGGGTCGCGGAGCAGGTCCATTCGATGGCGTCGGCGAGGGTGATTGGGCCGAGTTTGAGGCGTCGATGGATGGCCTTTGCGCCGTCG
>ERZ795030.2537-NODE-2537-length-21482-cov-7.716479_pt1 | contig 21482 bp, 13 predicted proteins | sample MGYA00375122_ERZ795030 | MGnify/ENA primary metagenome ERZ795030 (study PRJEB30165, sample SAMN05720146) | activated sludge metagenome | isolation source: anaerobic digester from wastewater treatment plant | place: Japan | collected 2015-04-20 ... | reverse complement strand
AGATAAAATGTCTTTTAAAAACTTTCTCGTTGAGTACAAACTGGACGGTGCAAGTCTAGAATTACAGTTTGAAAAAGGCCTGTTTACCCGCGCGGTAACTCGCGGCGATGGTGAAATAGGCGATGATATAACGAAAAATGTTTTAAAAATGCAGGGGCTTGTAAAATCCTTAAAAGATGCTTCTGGAAATAGGCTTGATATAAGTGGCGGCGTTCGCGCTGAAGTTATTATGAAAAAAGAAATTCATAAAACACATTACCCTGATAAGGCAAATTGTCGAAACGCTGCAAATGGCTTGATGAAAAGAAAAGATGGCTCTGGAAGCGAGCACTTACATATACTTTGTTACGATGCTTTTTTTTCAGGGCAAGAAGCGCTGTATACAAATGAAAAAGAAAAGGTGCTTTGGATTGAAAAACAAGGTTTTGAAATTGTGCCTTTTAAGCTTTGTCAGGGTGCAAATGAAGTAATAGATTTTCGCGCACAGGTAATGGAAGAGAGAGAAGGCTTAGATTATGATATTGACGGGCTTGTTGTTAAGGGCTTGGAAATAGACCTTGCTGATGCAGAACGTCGGCGACCAGAAAAGCAAATTGCTTTTAAGTTTACCTTGGAAGAAGCCATAAGCATTGTAAAAAATATTATTTGGAGTGAGTCTGGGGTAACCTATACCCCCATAGCGGAATTTGAACCGGTATTTTTGGCTGGTACGACGGTACAAAGAGCAAGCCTTGTAAACCCAAACACTATTCGAAACCTCGGCATTAAAATCGGCAGCCATGTTGTAGTTACAAAACGCGGTGAAATAATTCCCAAAATCGAATATGTTTTAGAAGGATATAAGCACTCGTATGAAAAAAACGAGAATAGCTTGGGCTCTCTCTTTGATGAAGAAAATAATATTTTCCCTACAAAATGTAGCGCTTGCAATACAAAACTTTTTGATGAGGGAACAAGGCTTTTTTGCCCAAATAAAGCTTGTCCGAAACGTATTCATCATAGACTTGAAAAATGGGTAGCAAGTCTGGATATTCGCGACCTTGGTATAGGGCTCATAGAAAAATTATTTTTGTCAGGAAAGCTTAGCTCTATAAAAGATTTTTATAGTCTCACAGAAGATGATCTACGTCCCTTTTTTCTTAATGAAGAAAGTTTAGAAAAAGAAAAAGAATCCCTCGGCGCAAAGAAGGTTTACCAATCAATTCAAGACAGAAAAACACTTTCGCTTTCAACATTTATCGCAGGTTTTGACATAGAAGGTTTTGGCGAAACACAAATTGAAAATCTCATACAAGCAGGCTATAAAAAGCTCGAAGATTTTTTTTCAGCCTCAGTTGATGAGATAGCATCAGTTCATGGTTTTGGAGAAATTTCAGCACGCAATTTAGTTGAAGGTTTAGCTGAACATAAGGAAGAGATGTTGTTTCTTATATCAAATAAAATCCTTGTTTTACGTGAAGAAACTGAGGCAGCCTTAAGTGGAAAATCCTTTTGTTTTACTGGTGAGCTGTATACGATGAAACGGAGCGAGGCTGAAGCTTTGGTTAAAAAAAATGGTGGTGCGGTTAAAAGCTCTGTCGTAAAAGACCTTTCTTTTTTAGTCACAAACAATATTGAAAGCGGTTCGAGTAAAAATAAAAAAGCAGGTGAGCTTGGTATACCGATTATCGATGAAAAAGAATTCTTACGTTTGATTGGCCATGAATAGAACTTTTTTTACGCGCATCCTTTTTTATTTTTTTATACTCATCGTTTTTATTTTTTCTGTGAATACCGTGCATCTTCTTTTAATAATAAAAAATATTCAAAGGCTTCCTGAGCTACCGAAGCCATATGAAATGATGCGTTTTGTTATTAACTCATACGGAGATAGCTCCGTCAATGCACGTTTTTGGTTTTATGATCTACAAGGAAATGAGCTTGCCTCTCTTGAGCGTTCTTGGCCTGCAGATTATTTGAAAGTCCATTTTACGTATGCGCAGTATAATAAAAAAATGCTTGTCTATCCTACAACAATTCAAAACATACAAGTCAATAAAAAACGTCAAGCTCATGGAACAGATTTACGACCCTTTGTACAAATAAAGACCTATACAAGAGCTCCGAGAAGTACAGATGAAAATACATCCAGCGAAAAAGCTCTGAGGTCTTTGGAAGCATTTATACTAGATAAGAATATTTTTAAAAAACTTTTTTTCTCATTTCGTCCTTTTTTTCTAGACGACCTTAGCCTTTCTTTAGAAAGAGCTGAACGTGGGCGTATCTATTCCTTGTACTTTGAAAATGGACGAGTCTATGTACAATAGCTTTATTTAAATAAATCAAATCGTTCTACAAAATAATCTGGATTTACCGCCTCAGCGAGAAGACGCATTTCCCAGTGCAAATGTGGACCTGTTGCTAAGCCTGTTTTTCCAGAAAGCCCTATGAGATCACCTTTTTGCACAAAGTCGTCTTTTTTTACAAGCATTTTATCTAAGTGATAATACAGGCTATAAAGACCGGGGAAATGTTCAATGACTATCGTCCAACCAGTGGAGTTTCTCATTTCGCTCATTAAAACTTTTCCGCTTGCACAGGCAAATATTTCTGTTCCGATTGGAACTCCAAAATCTATTCCAAAATGCAAGTTGGTTTCTGATTTGCCATTGGAATAGGCAAAGGTTCTTCTGTCTCCAAAAAAACTTGTTCGTCGGGTAGAGTGAACTGGTTGCATAAATGCTTCAATTGTTTTTTTTGCTTCGAGATTTATTGTGTTGAGGACTGCATTTAAGTTGTCTATCTGTGCCATTCTTTGCGGCGAATCATCTGTTTTAATAGCGGTGTTTACAGGATCGAGCGGGATAGTCTCTTGGACAAATATTTTTTCTTTAAGGCTAAACGGGATAAGAAGCCTTTCGTTGAGTGCATTGCTTTGAAAATCTATTTGCATTGTGTAGCTTCCTGGACTTAGATAGGTTGAAAGTGGTAGACCGACAAAGAGTATTTTTGTAGTTGGATTTATGTTTCCTTCTTCTAGATTGTACATCTTTGCGGAGCGAATTCTTTTTCCTGTTTTATTTTCTATTATTTCAACGCGAGCGTTTATTTCATTTTTTATAAAAGGGCTTTCGACAAGGAGCTTTAGAAAAACGGGATCTCCCGGATATAGATTTTCGTCAAAAATACTTGTAATTATATTTGAGCCAAAGCGAAATGTTTTTGAATTGGAAAAAAAAGGGCTGCTTGTAAAAAGAGTAAGCATAAAAAAGAGAAAAAGTTTTTTTTGTATTGTCATTTTTGTAGATCCATGTTTAGAGTTTTTGTATATCGCTAACTATCATTTGTAAAGATTCCATACCGTTAAAGGTATTTCTACTTATTGTATATGCTAGATTGATTCTATCGCCTGTGTCAAAATCTCGTTTAAGTCGCTTTGATTCTCGCCAAAAAAGAGCAGGCCATTTTGTTTTATCAACAGCGAGAGTTAGTTTTAAGTGAAAGGGTTCAACCTTTCCAAGTATATCCGCATTGAGAATTTTTAATTTATCTGAGGCAAAAAGGAGGGGAGGGTTTTCTTCTCCATAGGGTTCAAATAAATCAATTGTTTTTAGAATTTCTTGTGTCAAATGTTTTTCCTGTAATTGCGCATCGATAGCAAGACTTTCTTCCACATCAGAAATTTCTAAGTTCCTTGAAATTGTCTTTAAGCGATTAAGTAGCTCAGGAAGTTTTTCTTTTTCCAAGCCAAAACCTGCGGCAAAGGCATGTCCTCCAAAATTTGTAAATAAATCGCTACATTGGTTTAGGATAGGCATAACTTCAAGGTTCTTGTTTGAACGGACTGAGCCTATTATGCTATCTTCAAGGCTTGTAAGTATAAAAGCAGGCCTGTTACTAAGTTGTGAAACTCGAGCGGCTATGATGCCGGTAACGCCACGATGAATACGCTCGTCATAGATAACAACAATGTTTTGGTGGTAGTCGTCAAGGCTTTTAAATATCGCATTTTCTGCATAGCCCCAAGCCTCATTTCCGAGCTCTTTTCTTTTATTGTTTATTTCTATAATTGATTCGCAGATTTCATTTCGTTTTTTTTGCTCTGTTTCTAGGAGCAGCTCAAGGGATATTTCTGGACTACCAAGCCTTCCTGTTGCGTTTAGGGCAGGCGTTATGGACCAGGCGATATCGGTGCTTGTTATTTTTTTTCCGAGAAGATTTTGCCGTGCCATAAGCTCTTGCAAACCTGGTCGTATTCTTCCTTCATTTATAGTTTTGAGGGCTTGTTTTACAAAGAGGCGGTTTTCATTTTTTAGCGGCATAATATCTGCAATCGTGGATATTGCAAGAAGTTGTAAATCGCTTTCATCCTTGTTGAGTCCTAAGTCATTATTATTTTTTGTTTTGGAGTCACCGAGTTTTTGCATAAAGGTGATAAAGATATTAAAAAAAACATCTATCTCGGTATTTTTTTCAGGATGATAGCGCGCAATTTTTGAAAACTGTTTAAGCCGTAAAAGACTTAAATCCTTTACTGAGGGTATGAGGCTTGCGATATCGTTTTGAATGTCGTAGAGATTAAATTCAATTCCTGCTCCAAAAGCATCCTTTAGAAGTTTTTTTTCTATTGCTTCATCCCAGACAAAGATTTGTTGCCCTTGCAAGAATTCTGGGAGCCTTGTTTTTGATATGCTGATAAGCCCTGGAACAATGGTTTCACTCAAGCGCTCTCTTTCACACATATTTTGTATTTTAATACATTCTATTTGATAGGCATCTTTCAGAGGACGTACGTGTAGCAAGCAAATCTCTTGTTTGTAGGCATCGCTTTGTGCAAAACGCAAGGCTGTAGCAAGCTTATAGGCAACTGCACAGCCAGAAATATGTTCAAAAGGATAGCCCTCTCCTTCTAGTTTTGGATTGATAATAATACAATCTTCAGGCAATTTTTCAGGTGGAGTGTGATGGTCAGTAATGATGACAGAAATGCCTTTTTCATGGGCGTATTGGATTTCATCGTAGTTCGATATACCACAGTCGACGGTGATTATAAGAGAGCCATAGTTTTCAGCAAAATCATCGATTGCTTGTATGTTTAATCCATATGGCTCATCATCTTTGGGAAGCCTGTAGCTGACATCAATTCCGAGGTCTTTTAAGCATTCATAGAGCAAAACCGTACTTGTAATACCGTCTACATCCCTATCTCCAAAAATAAGAACTTTTTCACCTTCAGCTTTGGCATCCATAATGCGATCGACAGCATCTTCCATTTCATTAAATAAAAAGGGATTGTGTTGATAGCGTAAATCATCTTCTAAAAAATACAAGATGTCTTCGCCCTCTGTTATGCCCCTTCGTGCCAAAATCGTTGAAACAAGGGGACCACAAGAATAGCGCGTATCAAGGGCCTTAATAATTTCTTTTGAGATTGCTTCTTTTTTCCAAATTGCCATGAGATTCCTTAACCTAGTAATATACCTTTTACTCTACCATGAATAGGAGTCAAAATCTAGCACTAAAAGATTTTCTATGCTATAGTCATTTTTATGAATGAAAAAATGCTGCATATAAATGATGTGTACAATGGTTTTACTGTTTTAGATATAAGTCCTATTCTTGACTATAAGTCTGAGGGTATTTGGCTTCGCCATAATGAAACTGGCTTAGAAATATTTCATATGTATAATGATGACAGTGAAAATTTGTTTTCTTTTGCCTTTAAAACAATTCCAAGTGATTCCACTGGTCTTGCCCATATTATGGAACATTCGGTACTCTGTGGCTCAAAAAACTACCCCTTAAAAGATCCCTTTATACGCATGGCAAATCAGTCGGTAAAAACCTTTTTAAACGCCATGACCTTTCCCGATAAGACAGTCTATCCCGCCAGTTCAACCGTAGAGGCAGATTATTTTAATCTCATGGCGGTATATGCAGATGCAGTTTTTTTCCCATTATTAAAAAAAGAAATCTTTATGCAAGAAGCACATCGACTTAGTCTCGGAGAGGATGGGGCAGTTTCGATTCAGGGTGTTGTTTTTAATGAAATGATGGGAAACTATTCAAGTTTTGACAGCATGGTTCAGGAAAAAATCGTACAAACAATTTTGCCAGGTACAACCTATGCCTTTGATTCAGGAGGGGATCCAAGAGAGATTCCGCTTTTAAGCTACGAGCGATTTTTAGATTTCCACAAAACCTTTTATCAGCCTTCAAACTGCCGCCTTTTTTTATACGGCAATATACCCACAACAAAGCAAATAGACTTCTTAAATGAAAAAGTGCTTTCTCAGTTTAAAACAGCAACGAATCCCTTTAGCCAAATGTTTTTATCAAAGCAGGATAGCGATTTTTGCGCACAAACACAGGTGAGGGCATTCACAGCACCGCAAAACCATGTTTGTTATGGTCCGAGTGTAAAAGGTGCTGGTTCAGAAAATGGGGATAGTCTTTTACTCACCTGGCTTTTGGGCTTTACCAGTGATCCGCAGAGCTACATGGAATCCCTTTTTTTGGCAGAATTACTCCTTGGCCATGACGGCGCTCCCCTTGCGAAGGCCTTGATAGAATCAGGTTTAGGGGAAGATTTAGAGCCTGCAAGCGGCATAGAAACAGACCTACGCTATATCTTGTTTACTGCGGGTATGCGGGGTGTGAAAAAAAACAAGGAAGAAGAGATAGAAGCGCTCATCTTGGAGACAATAGAAAAACTTATTCGAGACGGTATCCCTCAAGATGAAATCGAGGCAGCGCTTATGTCCGTCGATTTTGCCGACAGAGAGATAAAGCGAGTAAACGGCCCTTTTTCCATAGTACTTATGAGACGTTGTTTGCGAGGCTGGCTCAACGAAAGTCATCCTGCAAAGACGCTACAAAATCGAAGTACCTTTGCTGCCATTAAAAAAAGAATTTATGAAGATGATAGCTATCTTGCAAAACTTTTAGAAAAGTACTTTATAAGAAATCAGCATAGAGTTCGGCTCATGATGAAAAGTAGCCCTGACTTTGAAAAAGAACTACAAGAAAAAGTTGCTCTAGAGACAAAACGGCTTTTTGAAAACTACGTGGAAGAATACCTAGAAAAAAAAGGAATTTCTAAAACCGCAACACAATCTGTAAAAGAAATTGATGAGAAAATACGTTCGATTATTCAAAAAGAAAATGAAGATCTCGCATCGTTTCAGGAAGCAGAAGAAGATGATAGCTTGCTTTCTTTACTGCCCCACTTAAAACCAAAGGATTTGGACCCCAGTATCGATATAATCGAAACAAAGCGGAGAGAAATACAGAACATTCCGACATTTTTACATGAGCAAGAAGTAAATGGTATCTTATATTTTACCCTGGGTTTTCCTTGTGACCTTCTTGAGGCAAAAGACTATCTTCTCCTTCCTTTTTTTTGCATGGCAGCAAGCAATTCAGGATTTGATTCCCTTGACTGGGCTGAGGCATCATCGAAACTTGCACAGGCGACGGGAGGCTTTTCTGCCTCGCCCCTCTCTTCTCCCATTGATGAGGAGCTTAAAAGGTCCTTGGGTATAGTCGATGAGAATGGTAAAACAATCCTCCTTGAGGAAGATGCAACAGAACGTCTTTATAAGGCTGATCCCAGTCTTGGACGCTCTTGGATTTTTTTCAAAATGAAAACACTTGAAGAAAAATCCCTCAAAGCCTTAGAATTAGTTTTTAGCTGTATTAAAAATGTAGATTTTTCTGATAAAAAACGTATAGAAGACTTACTCATCGAGTACAAAAATGGTTTAGTTTCCTCGATTATTCCAGGTGGAACTGCCTATGCGGTTTCTCGTGCGAATTGCTTTTTTAGTCGTGAAACAGCTATCGATGAGATTTGGTCAGGCTTAACGCAAATTGCTTTTATAAAGGAGCTGAGTAAAAAAAGTATCGACGAGGTGATTCAATCTCTTTTGAATATAAAAAAACAGCTTTTAGAAAGTGGAGCTATTATCAATATAATTGCCGAAAAGCAATCTATGCCACGTTTGATTTCTGAAGTTGAAAAAGGAATGCAAGACTTTTTCCCAGAGGTTCAGGCACCGAAAAAACCGCGTTTACAAAAAGATGAGGCTTTTTTTGAACTTCTTCGTTTTTCCCCCAATACCGATGATAAAACAGAAGTGTTTATTTTACCGACACAGGTAGGTTTTGCAGCGAGCTGTTTTTCTATGCGAGGGAATGAAAAAGAGCAAGTTGCAATCTCTGTTTTAGCACATTATCTTACAAACACCGCTTTTTGGGCACAAATACGCACCATGGGAGGAGCCTATGGGGCACAAGCTTTTTACAATAGCTTAGAAGCAGTTTTTCTCTGTGCAACGTTTCGGGATCCAAACCCAGAACGAAGCCTCGCTGTTTTTGTTGATGAATGTAAAAAACTTTCATCGCTTTCCTTTGATACAAATCTTATAGAAAAGCTCATAACTGGTTCGTATAGCAAAGAAATACAGCCTAAAACCCCTTCGATAAAGGGAAGTTTAGGTTTTATTCGTAGTTTATATGGAATAAATGATGAAAAACGTCAAAGAAGGATGCAGTATCTTTTAGAAATGGATGAAGAAACCTTAAAAAAAGTTTCCAAGGATATAGCTCATAGTCTTTTTGATATGTATTCCGCAGTAATCAATCAAAAAGCACTTTCAAAGACTGGAAAAAATATTTATTTTGACGTATAATACCATGGGCTGAGAATTCTAAAAAATCAGGTAGCTATCTACCATAATTATAATGAGGATAAAAAATGAATAAAAAACTAGAAGAATGTGTAAAGAAGTTACGAAATCTCGTTTCAGATGTACAAGGTGCACCATATCCTGGGAATGTAAACGAAGAACTATATTATATTTGGTATGAACATGCGCAAAAAAATGCTATGGAATGCTTTGAATTCTTAGATGAATACTTTCCAAGGGAAAAAGAGGAAATAAAAAAAGATTTATTAAAAGTGATGTAAAAACAAGATGATAGGAGCTATTTCTTGTTTTATTTCTTTTGTTCTCATCGTACAAGGGGTTTAATGATGCAAACTAGATGCGGTTTTATCCATAAACCTTTCGATTTAAAAAGTCTCGGGAAATCAAAGCAATTTGAAATACTGCGTTATTTTATTCCTGTAAAGCATAATAAAACAGGACACCTAGATGTTTTTTTTATTGAACTTTTTTCTATTAACCCTTCTTTGTATACTCGGCAACTGCAATTTGCTTCTATTGCAGAAAAAAAAATAAAGGCAGAGAGATCTTCTTTTATTTTAGTTCGGGCAGGGCTCATTGCCCATGGGGAAAAATGTAAGCATATTTTTTTTACGAGTAGAGATATACGGTATGATAAAAAAAATAAAAGAATGCAAATTGGCTCTTCTTTTTTTGCTTCAGATGCTATTTCTGGTTCCATTGAGCAAGAATCGCAGCCTATAGAATGGAAGATAACTTTTACTTCAAAAGAATTCCTGTCTTATTTTTTATCTCATCGTTTTTATTTTTCAAAAAAAGATAGATTAAAAACGAGGCTCAATAACTCCTGCTTTTTTACTCATTTTTCTGGATCGCTTCGTTTTGGCTTGGATCATTTTGAGGTGCTTGAAAATAAACAACGTATATATTCTGATCATAGTTGGGGAAGTTTTTTTATTAAACCTGCTTTTTGGTTTGCTTCTCAAAGCTTTATTAGTTTAATTTCTGGCTCAAAAATACAAGACAGCCATTTTACTTGTGCAAGTTTTTATCAGCCAAAAAATAAAAAATATAAGACTTATTTTGTGCTAGATTGCAACAATCAAAAATTTCGCTTTTTGCCTAAACAGGTCCAAACAACAATTCATAAAAAAGAAGGATATACGCAATGGGTTTTATCTGCAGAAAATAAAGCCTATTTAATGGACCTTGATATATATGCAAAGGCATCTGATATGGTAAAAATAGGCTATAGTTTTGAGAGCATTCAAAGATTAGATACGAATCATCTTTTTTCTCTTGGTGCAAAGGGCTACGGTGAACTGAGATTGTATAAAAAAAAGAAAAAAAATCTTGAGATAATTGAACATGTGCGCATTGAAAATTGTCTTTGTGAGCAAGCCTTAAATTTCCCCCCGAATATATAAAATGCTTGCATTTTGCCTTGGCTTTTTGTACATTTAAACTATGAATTATGATAGATTAACTATAAAAGCACAGGAAGCAATTCAAGTTGCATCGACTATAGCACAACAAGAGGACCACTCTGAAATAGGCAGTGAGCATCTTTTGTTTGCGCTTCTCGACCAAAAAGATGGTATTATTCCACCACTTGTTGAACGAGTGGGGGTACAGGTATCTACCTTACTGAATGATGTCGAAGAACTTCTCGATGTCTATCCTCGTGTAACAGGAAATGTACAAGTCGCTTTATCAAACGATGTTCAAAAAATCTTAGCAAAGGCTGAAAAAGAAACTGAAAACTTAAAAGATGACTATGTTTCAACTGAGCATATCTTTTTAGCTCTAGAATCCTCTCATTCAAAAGTAACACAAGTTTTACACCGTTATGGTATTACTCGTCATGCTATCTTACAAGCGCTTAGTTCTATACGTGGAAACCAGAGAATTACAAGTCAAGAGCCAGAAGCAACGATGCAATCTTTAGAAAAATACTGCAAGGACCTAACACAGCTTGCTCGTCAAGAAAAAATAGACCCTGTTATTGGGCGAGATGAAGAAATCCGTCGCGTTATGCAAGTTTTATCTCGAAGGACAAAAAACAACCCCGTTCTCATTGGAGAGCCTGGAGTTGGAAAAACCGCTATTGCTGAGGGCTTAGCGCGCCGCATGGTTTCCGGTGATGTCCCCGATAGCCTCAAAAACAAGCGCTTGCTTGCCCTCGACCTTGGAGCCCTTGTCGCAGGTGCTAAATTTCGCGGTGAATTTGAAGAGCGGCTCAAAGCGGTTATTAATGAGGTGCAAAAATCAGATGGGCAGATTATTTTATTTATAGATGAGCTGCACACACTCGTTGGTGCGGGGGCATCGGAAGGTTCCATGGACGCATCAAATCTTCTTAAGCCAGCTCTTGCGCGAGGTGAGCTTCGGGCAATCGGGGCAACAACTCTTGATGAGTATCGTAAATATATTGAAAAAGATGCTGCCCTTGAAAGACGTTTTCAACAAGTCTATTGTGCCGAGCCAAGCGTAGAAGATACCATCGCCATACTTCGAGGCTTAAAAGAAAAATACGAAGTGCATCACGGGGTGCGTATAAAAGATGAAGCCTTGGTTGCAGCAAGTTTGCTTTCCAATCGCTATATTACCAATCGATTTTTGCCCGATAAGGCTATCGACTTAGTCGATGAGGCAGCGAGTAAGCTCAAGATGGAAATTGAAAGTCAGCCAACTGAACTAGACCAAGTTGAGCGACGCATCATGCAATTGACGATTGAAAAAGTATCTCTTGCAAAGGAAGAGGATGCCTCTTCTAAGGAGCGCCTCGCAAAGCTTGAAAAAGAACTTGCAGACATTTCTGAAAAACGAGATGCAATGAAAGCACAGTGGGAAAATGAAAAAAAACGCATCGATGAAAGACGACATGTAAAAGAAGAACTTGAGCAGCTGCGCAATGATGAAGTGCGTTTTACTCGTGAGGGCAATTTTAACAAGGCTGCAGAGATAAAATACGGTTTAATTCCCGCGCTTGAAAAAAAACTTGCCACAGAAAACACCGAAGACGAGGCTGCATCGAAGGATAAAAAAACAGAAAGTCTCTTACGAGAAGAGGTGAGCGAAGAAGATATTGCAAAGGTTGTTTCCATTTGGACGGGTATACCGGTAACAAAGATGATGGAAAGCGAAATGCAAAAACTCCTCGAGCTTGAGACTATTTTACACAAACGGGTTGTCGGGCAAGATGAGGCTGTTCGTGCGGTAAGCGATACCATACGTCGAAACAAAGCGGGACTTTCTGATGAAAATAAACCCTTGGGTAGTTTTTTATTTTTAGGTCCGACGGGAGTTGGAAAAACCGAGCTTGCAAAAACCTTAAGTGATTTTTTATTTAACGATGAAAAAGCGCTTACACGTATCGATATGTCTGAGTATATGGAAAAGTTTTCTGTAAGCCGATTGATAGGTGCCCCTCCTGGCTATGTTGGCTATGATGAGGGTGGGCAGTTAACCGAAGCGGTTCGCCGTCGCCCCTATAGCGTGGTGCTCTTTGATGAAATTGAAAAAGCACATCCCGATGTATTCAATGTACTCTTACAAGTTTTGGATGATGGGCGTTTAACAGATTCTCAAGGCCGCATTGTCGATTTTAAAAATACAATTATTATAATGACGAGCAATATTGGCAGTGATTTAATCTTGCAAGCACAAACAAATGAAGACTTACATAAAATAGCAAACCAAATTGATGCGGTCTTAAAAACAGCCTTTAGACCAGAGTTTCTAAACCGTATAGACGAAACAATCACCTTTAGCCGCCTTGATGAATCCGCAATTGCTTCGATTGTCCAGTTGCAACTTGACAGGCTGTCTGCAAGGCTCGAAGCAAAACGCATGAAAATTGCTTTTTCAAAAGAGGCCTTAGACTTTTTATCAAAGGTAGGCTATGACCCCTTATTTGGTGCGCGACCGGTAAAGCGAGCAATTCAAAGCTATGTAGAAAATCCTTTGTCAAAGGAATTGTTGACTGGGCGTTTTAAAGAAGAAAGTCGTATCCAGGTAAACTACGATAAAGCAACGGATGCCCTTACTTTTTCCTAAGTGATATTCTTGAAACCAAAAAAAAGGCTCGATGATCGAGCCTTTTTTTTCTCAGTATCTGTTTTTATCTAAGCTTATATAGAAAGTTTTATTTTTTTACCCAAGGAAGCGTAATGTTTTTGTCGAATTTCTTTTACCATTTCGTCTTTTAAGTATTCATCAAAGTTCATCATCCGATCGATAATTCCCTCTGGGGTAATTTCTATAATTCTATTTGCAATAGATGTTATAAACTCATGGTCGTGGCTATTAAATAGAATAACCCCAGAAAAATCTACAAGGGCGTTGTTCAAACTCGTAATCGCTTCGAGATCGAGGTGATTTGTCGGCTCGTCAAGAATAAGACAGTTTGCACCGCTGAGCATCAGTTTTGAGAGCATGCAGCGTACTTTTTCCCCTCCAGATAAAACCTTTACTGGTTTGAGAGAATCGTCGCCAGAAAAAAGCATTCGTCCCAAAAATCCACGTACATGCGTGTCGTCCTGTTCTTTGGAAAATTGCTTGAGCCACTCGGTGATATTCATATCGGTTTCAAATTCTTGGCTACTATCGAGGGGAAGATAGTCATGGCTTATTGTTTGTCCCCAGTAGACATCGCCTGAGTCTGCTTTTATATTGTCCGTAATTATGTCAAAAAAAGCTGACTTTGCTTTATGCTCCATTCCCACAAAGGCTATTTTATCTCCCTTGTTTATAGTGAGACTAAAATCCTTGAGTAAATCAATACCTTCATGTTTATAGTTGAGTTTTTCGACTCGTAGCACATTGTTCCCAACATCTCTGTCGCTTTTAAAATGGACGTAGGGAAATTTTCTAGTGGTTACATGTAGTTCTTCAAGGGCGAGTTTGTCGTAGACTTTTTTTCTACTTGTCGCTTGTCGACTTTTTGCAGCGTTTGAGGCAAAACGTAAAATAAATTCTCGTAAATCCTTCATTTTTTCTTCACGTTTTTTTGCCATATCCTTTTGTTGCCGTTGCATTATCTGACTCATCTGATACCAAAAATCATAGTTTCCACTAAACATAGTAATCTTACCAAAGTCAATATCGCAAATCGTCGTACAAACCGCATTTAAAAAGTGTCTGTCGTGGCTTACTACAATAACAATGTTCGGAAATTCGATTAAGTATTCTTCAAGCCAGTGAATGGACTCTAAGTCCAAGCCGTTTGTCGGCTCATCCAGAAGGAGGATATCAGGATCACCAAAAATTGCTTGCGCTAAAAGTACGCGCACCTTTTGCCCTTCATCGAGTTCGCTCATCATGCGGCTATGGTATTCTTCTTCTAAGCCAAGACCAGAGAGCATTTGTTCTATATTGTTTTCTGCTTCCCATCCACCGAGCTCGGCAAAGTCTCCCTCAAGTTCACTTGCCTTGATGCCGTCTTCTTCGGTAAAATCTTCCTTTGCATAAATTTCTTCACGTGCCTTGTAGCATTCGTAGAGTTTCGGGTGTCCCATCATCACGGTATCCAAAACTGAGTGTTCGTCATGGGCAAAGTGGTCTTGCTTAAGCACAGCAATTCTCTGTCCACTTGATACGCTAATAGTTCCCGTATCTTGCTCTATTTCGCCAGATAAGATTTTGAGGAAGGTTGATTTTCCTGCACCGTTTGCACCAATGATGCCATAACAATTTCCCTCGGTAAATTTTAAGTTTACATCTTTGAAAAGGGGAGTGTTGCTAAATTTTAAACTTAAATCGCTTACTGTAATCATATAAAATGAATCCTTACTTTGTTTTATTAAAAAAAGAGACAAGGTTTTTCAAAAATCCTTTTTGTTTTGTCTCTGCCTTTTTTTTATTTCTCTCAATCTCGGTATATTTATTTTCTGTCGCTTTTATCTGACTTTTATTTTTTGCATTGAAGGAAGCGGCATTTTTTGGTTTTGCTTCGTTCTTAGCAAAAGATTTTTGATTCGGACTTGCCGTTTTTTTCTTTGCAGTTGTATCTGTTTTCTTAGCTTGTCGGTTTTGCCCTTTTTTCCTTTGTTGGCTCTGTGGATTTCCACCTTGCCCATAGCGTTCTTTATAGAGCTTCATTCGCTCATCAAAAGAAAGTGCGCTCAAGTCTTCTGTGCCCATACCAGTTCCCATTCGAGGGGCTAGATTTCTCGTTTTCGTTGAAGCATTTCCCGTTGGTCTTGTTTTATTCGTCTTTTGGTAGGAGCCTTGAGCATGTTTTTTTCGCTCGGTAGTTTTAGGTCCCTGTCCTCTTTGCCTAGGTAGTTCTCTTTGGCTTGACCTCGTTGTTCTTCGCATATCTTTTTCATAAGGTCGCTCGATATCTGCATCGAGTTTGATATATATACCCTTACTCTTATCTTCTTTCAATATAGCTTCATCTGCAAGCTCAGACGGAATGCTGCTTTCCAAATATTTTTCAATCGCGGGAAGATTATAGACGTCCTGCTCGCTACAAAAGCTGTAGGCCTTACCTTTTTTCCCTGCCCTTGCTGTTCTTCCGATGCGATGCACATAATTTTCGCTTTCATTGGGTAAATCATAATTGATAACGAGTTCTAAATCGTTTATATCGATGCCGCGAGCAGCAACATCAGTTGCAATAAGAATCGATAAGGAGCCATTTTTTACTTCTTCGATTATTTTAAGACGCTTCGATTGTGCAAGGTCTCCCATTATGTATTCATTTTTAACTGCATTTAAAGCGAGACGTTTTGAAACAATCTCGCAAGCTTTTTTTGTGTTGCAAAAAACAATAGCGCTTTGGGGTTTTTCTTTTTCAAGTGTCCCGAGAAGCAGCTCCATTTTTTTATCACTTGAGATATGAAAGAGTTTTTGCTCTATTTCATCAAGGGTAATAGAATCAGCATCAATGGTGATTTCCTTGGCGTCGACCGTGTATTCCCAAGCAAGATTTTTTACATAGGTGTTGAGGGTAGCGCTAAAAAGCATGGTTTGTCTTTTTTTTGCATCTGGCAGGAGTTTTATGAGCCGACGTAAATCTGGATAAAAGCCCATGTCAAACATGCGGTCAGCCTCATCGACAACGAGAACAGCAATCTCGCTTAAGTCCATGCTGCCACTTTCTTGCAAGTCGAGCACTCGTCCAGGTGTTCCAACGAGGATGTCTACACCTTTTTTGAGGGCCGCTATTTGTTTTTCGTAGCTAACGCCACCAAAAAAACTTGCTGTTTTTAACTTAGAAAATGAAGAGAGTAAGCGAGCTTCTTTTTCAACTTGCACAGCGAGTTCTCGAGTCGGTACCATGATAAGCGCTTTTTTCCCACTCAAACTTTCATTTGCAAGTAGACTTTGTATTGTAGGTATTAAAAAAGCTGCTGTTTTTCCTGTTCCTGTTTGGGATTGTACGTATAGGTCATCTCCAGCAAGCGCGAGAGATAAGACTTCTTCCTGCACAGGAGTTGCTTCAAAATATGAGGCCTTTTCAAGACCCTTTATGAGATGTGTATGGAGAGATAATTCTTTGAATTGCATATTTACCTTATGTTAATAAACCGTATGATATTACAAAGAATAGCATTTTTTTCAAATAAGGTAAAGGAGAGAAGCAAGTGCAGATCATTTAAGTTATACAATTTAAAGCCTACAGCTTAGCTAGGTATTGTTATTTTAGGTTTAGATTTCTTTAAATGTATAGAGCCGTTCCCACTGCATTGTTTCGTTTGCCTTGACATCAACTGAAATAAAAATTTCAGGGCTAACGACATGAGCATTCCCCCATACATTGCAATACGGAGATGTAAACTGCACCTCTTCTGACAGAGCAGTTTTTGTCTTTGTATTTTCTAACTGCCATTTTTTGATAGAGCCAAGATCTCCTATGAAAAAATCTTCCTTAGGTGTGCTTTGCCAGCTCATTGCATTTGTATCAAATATAAGACAATCATTTGGATTTGCAAGCTCTTTAAACGTATTTTTATGCAGAGGAATATCAAAGCTGAGTGTATAATTCGTATCGAGGTTTAAATCATTGAAACCTACAAAATTATGACAATATTCTGTTGTAAGGATGGGCTTTGTTCCAGTATTTTTTAGCTTATAAGAAATACGTATTTGATTTTTATCCAGGCTGATACGTTTTTCATACTCGTAAGCATATCCCCTACATGGCTCAATGGAAGAAATAATGCGAAGTTCCCTATCGCTTTCTTGTATAATTTGTTTTGTATCTTTTTTCAATTTATATATATGAAAATAATCATAGGGCTTTGTATTTTCTTTGAGCAATAAACCAACTCCGATTTTTGGAAAATATTCACCGACAGGGCAGTCATCGTAGCCTATAGGCATGTGAATGCCAAATTCTCCAGAAAGCCCTGTTCCCTCGGTTGCACGCTTGAGCGGATTTTTTGTTTCTGTTGTCAAAAAAGTATGCCTATTATGCATAGTAACTTGCACAATTTGTCCAGCATGATCAAAGCGCGTGTGTTCATATAAAGATGCCCTAGCATCTATGTCTGCCTTTAAAATATCATTATGTAAACTAATCATAGTGTACTCAGTCTATAGCCGAAAATAAAGAAAGTCAACTAAAAAAATAAAAATAGACTTGTTTTAAATTTAATTTTGGCAAATTTCTGATACAAACTAAGCGATATCTGTATTTGACAGCAATACCTGTTGCAGATAAGTATAATACATGATATTTTCTATCAATAAGCGATTTATAATAATGGGAGTCCTTATGATAGATGTAAACGGAAATGTAAAAGGGTCTTCAGTAAAGATGAATGAAGATATATTGTTTTGTGAAAAGTTGACTGACTTGGCAAAACATAATCGCTCTGAATTTCTCCATGATTTTAAACAAGCATTTTTTGAAATATATGGGAAAACAAATACCGAAGTCGTTTTTTTTGCATCACCTGCACGGGTAAATATAATTGGTGAACACATTGATTATAATGGCGGATTAGTCTTTCCTGCTGCGATTGATACCTATTTATATCTTGCAATTCGAAAGAGAAATGATAGCGCTATTTTATATAACGATATCCGTTTCCCTGGCGAAAAAAAGTTTTCAATTACCGATTCCTTTGCATATAAAAAAGAAGACGAGTATGCGAATTATCTTAACGGTATTTTAAAAATCATGAAAGATGCAGGCTACGTTTTTGATTCTGGTTTTGAAATTTTACTGTTTAGTACAATTCCCGCTGGCGGTGGTATTTCTTCTTCCTCTGCATTAGAAGTTGGTTTTGCCTACGCTATCTCCGAAACATTTCACTTTGATATAGATAGAATCACCATTGCAAAAATGGGTCAGCAATCTGAACATGATTTTATGAATGTAAAATGTGGTATTATGGATCAGTTTATAATTGCAGTTGGAAAAAAAGATCATGCAATTGTGCTGGATACACAGAGCCTCGAATACCGTTTTGTTCCTTTACAACTAAACGATTATCGCATCGTTGTAATGAATAGCAATAAAAAACGACAACTCGCAGATTCAAAATATAATGAAAGAAGAAGCGAGTGTGAAAAAGGACTTGCTATTTTGCAAAAAAACATTTCAGAGAAAGCTGTGCTTGATAGAAAAATAGAAGCGCTTTGTGAGCTAGAAGTATTTGAATTTGAAAAAATAAAAACTATTTGGGAAGACAGCCTTATCCAAAATCGTGTAAAACATTGTGTCTATGAAAACGATCGTGTAAAAAAAGCCGTTACCGCTTTAGAGAACAATGATCTTAGTGAATTAGGGCAGCTTTTATGCCAATCCCACGAATCGCTTCGTGATGATTATGAGGTAACAGGCATTGAGCTTGATAGCTTGTATGAAGAAGCGATTAAAAACGAGGGCTGCCTCGGCGCTCGTATGACAGGCGCTGGTTTTGGAGGCTGTGCAATTGCTCTCGTTCATACTGACTTTATCGACAGATTTATTTCAAATGTAGGCGAAGCCTATACACTAAAAACCGGTCTCTGTGCAACATTTTTTGCTTGTATGGCTGGAGATGGTGTTTCAAAGCTGATATAGCTCTAAATAGCCTTATTTACGATGAACTTCTTATCGGCTTGACAATTTGCGGTGGCGTACGATAGCGTTTTTAACTCTTTTTGATTGTTTTTTGAAACTAGTTGACATTATCTTTAAATTATATAATTATGAAAATTATAAAATACGCATAAATATATATCGACTATAAGTTGAGTTCTATTTTCCAAGGAATAATAATGTCTGATTATTTTGAAAGTTCATTCTTAAAAAAATTATCGCTCGTTGCACAAAACAACGATCCGATTGAGCAAGACCTCTATCAAAAGTATGATGTTCGTCGTGGCTTACGCTATCTCGATGGGCGTGGTGTCTTAGTTGGACTCACCCGTGTCGGAGATGTTGTTGGCTATGAAATCATTGACGGTCAAAAAGTTGCGGTTCCTGGTAAGCTTATCTATCGTGGCTATGATGTAGAAGATATCATTAAGGACACTGAGGCTCAAAAGCAATTTGGTTATGAACAAACAGTCTACTTACTTTTATTTGGAGAATTACCGACACAGGATGAACTTGATGAGTTTCGCTCTTTTCTCGGTAGCAAGCGATTTTTACCAGAAAATTTTACTGAAGATATGATTATGAAGGCGCCAAGTCCAGATATTATGAACAAGCTTGCACGTGGTGTGCTTGCAAGCTATTCCTATGACCCAAATCCAGAAGATGTAAGCATAGCAAATAATTTACGCCAATGTATTGAGCTCATTGCGCGAAGTGTTACTCTTGCTGCCTATGCCTACGAGGCTAAACGCCATTATTATGATGGCAAAAGCATGTACATACATAATCCTAAGCCTGAGCTTTCTACAGCAGAAAACTTACTTCGCCTTATTCGTCGCGATAAAAAATATACCAAGCTTGAAGCAGAGATTTTAGACCTTGCGCTCATCCTACACGCTGAGCACGGGGGTGGTAATAACTCATCATTTGCGGTTCACGTTGTTTCTTCTGCTGACACAGATACCTATTCTGCTATTGCTGCTGCGATTGGCTCCCTCAAAGGACGACGCCATGGTGGTGCAAACAAGCAAGTTATGGATATGATGGACGACATCAAAAAAAATGTAAAGCATTGGGATAGCGAAACTGAAGTAAAAGAGTACTTGCGAAAAATTATACGTAAAGAAGCCTTCGATAAGTCTGGGCTTATTTACGGGCAAGGGCATGCGGTTTACACAATTTCAGACCCTCGTACCATTCTACTTCGCGACAAGGCAGTGCTTTTAGCAAAAGAAAAAAAGATGACAGAAGAATTTTTCTTGTATACCCTCATCGAAAAACTTGCACCCATCGTTTTTGCAGAAGAGAAGGGAGATAGCAAACAAATTTGTACCAATGTGGATTTTTATTCTGGCTTTGTCTACACAATGCTCGGTATTCCTCGTGAATTATACACACCGCTCTTTGCTGTTTCTCGAATGGCTGGATGGGCAGCGCATCGCATAGAAGAAATTGCCGCAGGTGGCAGAATTTATCGCCCGGCATACAAGAGTATTTTAGAACAACGCGAATTCATCCCTATTCAGAAACGTTAAAAAAAGAACTGGAAAGCTTGTTTTAAACGTGGTATACTAAGCTAAGATCAAAGGACTGTGTAGGTAGACCATGTTAAAAAAAATAATAAACTTACTAAAATCGCTCAATACAAACAGAAACCCTGGAGAAATAGCACATGCTGTTTCAATTGGTTTTATTTTGGGGCTTGTTCCCAAGGGAAATCTTTTGTGGATTTTTCTTTTTATATTATTTCTTTTTGTTAGAATAAATAAGGGAGCCTTATTTCTCATAACGCTTTTAGCATCAGCTATTGCACCAAGTTTGGACGGACTTTTTGACAGTCTTGGCTATTGGGTTTTAGTGCACCCAAGTCTTTCTCCCAGCTTTTCTCTTCTCCTCGACATTCCTTTTATTGCTTTTACAAGTTTTAACGATACCCTTGTTATGGGAAGCCTTTGTTTTGGGCTCTTTGCCTATATACCGCTTTACTTTCTTGCAAGACTTTTTATTCGCCTTTGGAGAAACTCTCTTTTACCGAAGCTTGTTACTATACCATTGTTTAAAAAACTTGGGAATCTTTTTAAGATAAAATCTGCTATGGATATCTTGCGGTAAAAGGGGTGAGAAATGAGTGAAGACAAAAAAATAAAAAAAACGAAAAAAGTAAAGCAGCCCAAAACTTTTTCTATAAAAAAATTACCCGCCTTTTATAAGAAAAAAAAGAATCTAAAAAAAATAGAAAAAAAGATATTTAAAGGGCTTCATATCGCAAACGATGAAAGCTTTGTGCGCTCTTTGTATATGCAAAAAGATGGGCAGTATTTTCTTATAGAGGATAAAAGCTTTACCAAAAAAGATATTGCACGTCTCAAAAAAATTGCAAAGGATATAAAAAGTCAAAAAGCCTTTCGCATAAATCTTTTGCCGCTTGCTATTTCCCTCGCATGTATTTTTGCCCTTGTTTTAAGTGTCATTACATTTAAAGATCTTGTATTAAAAATAGCAGTGCAAAAAATAGGTGAATCGATCTTTCAGGCAAAATGTGATATAGATTATGCAAAAATAGAACTAATCAATGCACATATTCGACTTGATGGAATTCAACAAGCTGATAAAAATGCTCCAATGAAAAATCTCTTTGAAATTGATCGCATTGACATAGATTTTGACCTCCTGCAATTACTCAAAAAAAAGTTTGTCAGTGAAAATATTGAAGTTAGAAACATAGCCTTTGGGACAGATCGAAAATCAAGTGGTTTTATCCCACAAAAAGA
>ERZ795030.2534-NODE-2534-length-21522-cov-5.491126_pt1 | contig 21522 bp, 13 predicted proteins | sample MGYA00375122_ERZ795030 | MGnify/ENA primary metagenome ERZ795030 (study PRJEB30165, sample SAMN05720146) | activated sludge metagenome | isolation source: anaerobic digester from wastewater treatment plant | place: Japan | collected 2015-04-20 ... | reverse complement strand
CCAGCGCCGGCGCGAGCTGCTTTTTTCGCCACGTGTGGTTTCCCAACGTGACGAGATGAACCCCGCCTCGAAACAGCTCGTCCAACGTTTCCGGCGTGGCCCCCAAGCCGCCCGCGGCATTTTCGCCATTTGCGATCACCAAGTCAACGCCGTGCCGCGCGCGCAATCCGGGAACCAATTCCCGGACGCACCGGCGTCCCGGACGTCCGACCACGTCGCCGATAAAAAGAATTCTCATGGAACGTGCGCCTATTTGGCGGTGTCAACGGCGCGAGTCTCGCGGATCACCGTAACCTTGATTTGCCCGGGATACGTCATCTCGCTCTCGACCTTCCTGGCAATATCGCGGGCGAGCTGACTCGCTTCGGCGTCGGTGACCTTTTCCGGGTACACGGCGACGCGAATCTCGCGCCCTGCCTGGAGCGCATACGATTTTTCCACGCCCGAAAATCCGTCCGCGATGCCCTCGAGCTGTTCCAGACGCTTGATGTACGTCTCGAGCGTTTCCCGCCGGGCGCCCGGACGAGCCGCCGACAACGCATCCGCCGCTTGAACCAACACGGCAATCACCGACGACTGCTCCATCTCGGCATGGTGCGACCCGATGGCATTGGCGATGTGCTCGTTTTCGCCGTAGCGCTTGGCCAGGTCGTGCCCGATAACCGCGTGCGACCCCTCCACCTCGTGGTTGATCGCCTTGCCAATGTCATGAATGAGCGCGGCCCGCTTTGCCTCGTGGATGGGCAGTCCCAGTTCGGCGGCCATGAGCCCCGCCAGATGACATACCTCCATCGAATGCCGCAATACGTTCTGGCCGTACGACGTGCGGTACGTCAGACGTCCCAACAGCTTCACGATCTCCGGATGCAGCCCATGAATGTCCGTGTCCAGACACGCCCGCTCGCCATTCTCCTTGATCGTCTGATTCATCTCTTCCGTGACCTTCTGCACCACCTCCTCAATCCGGGCGGGGTGAATGCGGCCATCCTGAATGAGACGTTCCAGCGAAATGCGGGCAATTTCACGGCGAACCGGGTCAAAACCGGAAAGAATGACCGCCTCGGGCGTGTCATCAATGATGCAGTTGATGCCGGTCGCAGCCTCGAGCACGCGAATGTTGCGCCCTTCGCGTCCGATAATGCGCCCCTTCATTTCGTCGTTCGGAAGATTTACGACCGAGACGACCGCCTCGGCGACATGATCGGCGGCGCAACGTTGAATGGCCTGGGTGATGACCCATTTTGCCTTCTTTTCGGAATTTTCAACCATTTCGTCTTCAATGCGTTTGAGACGAATGGCGGTGTCGCGCCGGACCTCCGTTTCCAACTGATTGAACAACAGCCGTTTGGCTTCCTCGGCGCTCATGCCGGACACGGCTTCAAGCCGGGTCGTTTGCTCGTCGACCAGCGCCTTGATCTTATCGCGCTCCGTATCCAGCGCCTTCTCGCGATCGCCCAACTCACGCTCGCGCGCATTCAGATCATTCGCCTTTCGTTCGAGCGTTTCGACGCGCTTGTCGACCGTCTCTTCCTTGGCGAGAATGCGTTTCTCCAGAGCCACCAATTCTTTACGCTGCTCTCGAGTCTCCCTTTCCGTCTCCTCGCGGAGTTGTATCCGCTGCTCTTTTATGGATGTGTTGGCTTCCTTCAGGATAGAAGCGGCATCGCGCTCTGCGTTGGATATCGTCTGCGCGGCTTCCCGGCGAGCCTTTCCCAGCAAATTGCGTCCTGCAATGCGTGCGCTCACCACCGTGACGGCAACGCCCAGCAAACCGCCCGCCACTACCCACAATACGGTGATATACACCTGCGGCATGTCTCTCCTCCACCCAGTTCGGGGATGTTTCGCCCCTACGCCAAGGCATGAGGACAGCGGAAGCAAAAAAGCGGAACGCTAGCCACGACAACGGATTTCGATAGCGTCTACGCGCGGGGTCATCCTCTTCTTGGACAACAACGACTTGTGTAACCTAACAAAACCGCCCCGGTGGCGATCGCCTAGCCTACTGCTCGCTTTCTCAACCGTATCCCCATGCATAACCAAAATTCATACCCTTCAGGGTTATTCCCAACCCGGCACAGTATAAGGGTGCACGACCTCTATGTCAATCTGTACTTTTGGAGGAAGCGGCGGCAATCGTCCTCCGGCGCGCGCGCATTTCTTCCCTTGCATTGGCTATTCACGTAAAACTTCGTACAGCGCCCGCCGCCCTCATCCGCATACGAAAAGGCGGAATCGGGGAATGGCGTCATCGGTCCGACAAAATTCGCTCTGTTTTCTCGAAAATCGCCGCCGCCGCAAGCGCATGTCCAAGGGCGTTGAGATGAGGATCCGAAGGACTCACCCACAAGTCGCTTGGGGGATGCCCCTGCAACGCGTCCCACAAATCGAGGAACGGCGCGTTCGCGGTTGCGGCCACTTCGCGAAGAAAGCGCCCCCCCACCTGCAACTCGGGGTTGGCAAGGTCGCGGATATCCGGAATATTGACCAACAGCAGCGATATTCCCTTCTCCCGGCACAGATCGATCAATGTTTCCAGGGCCTTGCGGTTGGATTCCAGCGCCGGCGCGCCGTTTCGGTATAACGCTTGATAATACGCGCCGCAGTCAAATCGCGGGTCGAGAAAGGCGCGAATCCGAGCGTGAATATCAAAGATTACCGCCCCCAAGTAGGTGTGTGCGCGGATGGCCCGGCCCCACCGCGAAAAAACCGGCGTCGGTTCGGCGTCGTTGACGTAATAGCCGACGATAACCATGTCGGGCTGCAGCGGCAATCCTTTTTTCTGGAAAAGCGCCGTCTCCATCACGCTGTTGTAGTTGCCAATGCCCAGGTTGATGACCTCGATCCTGCGCCCGGCATCGTTCCAGCGCTGCTCCAGAACCTTGGCGTACGTCTTGTCCAGGGGAACTCCCCACCCCATCGTCATGGAATCGCCAAGCGTCACGATTCGATACACGCCTGGCGGCTTGGTCAGGGAATATTCACGATCTCGAAATCCGAACGAATTCGTCTTTATTTCGACGCCATAATATGTGCCGCCCCGGTTGGGGTAATGGTGGAAAGGAAGCCGTGGATCGGGCAGACGTTCCTTGAGTTCCGCCCCGTAGCGCCACATTTCCAGGTTGTAGTCCGCCAGAAATGGATAGAGGGCGCGCGCGGCGATTTCCCCCAGGAGCAGGGAACATCCCGCGGCGATCACGGTCAACCCGGCATTGACGATAGATCGTTTGACGCGTAGGCTTTTTTCGAACGCAAACATGATACAGGCCATTTCCCCCGGCGCCGTCGTGGAACGATGCAGAACGCGCGATCAGTCTCCCGTCCCCGCCGCTTTTCTATGGACGGCTGCCAGCGCCAGGAAAAAACCTTGGTCGGCCGCCCCGAGGGGTTCGCCGAGTCCTAGTTTTTCGATAATGCCGGCGACGCGGTTGATCAGACGCGAATTTTCTCGTTCCGGGGAAGGGTTGCGCAACTGCGCGAGGATTTCTTCAATCCGTCCCCAACTCATTTTGCGTCCGTTCAAGCGTTCCTCCGAATATAAGCGGAAAAAACTATCGATGGCCATGGCCACGCAGGGCGTCGCATGTTGGTTTCTTTGTTTGTAGGATTGCATGCGGACATGGACGTTTTCGCGCAGTTGTTCGATAGCGAGAGGAACTTTTTCGAGTTGCTCTTCGCTTAACCGCGCCGCGCCCGACATGCGCAAGGCGATCAATTTCTCGATCTGCGCGTTCGTTTCCTTGACAAGCCGGAAACAAGCCTCGCGCTCGTCGATGAGCGACAACAATTCGGCCAAATAGGCTTCATCCGGAGGCGCGGGTTTCTCGATGCGGGTCATGAGGACATCGGTGTTCCAGCACGTATTCCGTCCGGCTTTGCCGAAGCGCCGCGAAGCGTTGGAAAACGACCCTTCCTTGCCCGCAGACCCCTTCGGATGATCCATGCCTTGTTCTCCTGACGATCAACGATCCGGCCACGCCGCACGCCTCGGTTTCCCGATCGCGCTTGCGTCGATGGCGCCATTTTGTTGGAGGAAGCATACCCTACGAGAGGTTTCAGGGCAATCGTCGCGTCGTCCCGCGATCCTGTTTGGATCGCGCGAAACCGGATCGCGAAAGATGACGCTGTGGGCGCCCCGTCGATTCGCGGCGTTCTGCTCCGGCCATGGCGCCGCATTGTCTGATGAGGGCTTGATGAATCTATGGCGCGGGGCTAGCCTGCGGCGCTGCATTCCCCTCCTGGTCCGTTCGGGCAAGCTTGGCGATCTCCGCATACAGGAGATCTTTGTCGGAGTTGATGTTGTAGGCGGCGTTGACATACCGCACGGTTCCCTGTTTGTCAATCAGGACGACGGATCGCTTGGCGGCTTGAAAGCCCATGAGACCCATCGTGGGAATGCCATACGCCGACACGATATCGCCTGCAGGATCGCCTATGACTGGGAAAGGAAGCTGTTGCGCCTTCCGGAATGCGTCGCTCTTTTCCTGCACGTCCAGGCTGATGGCGATTACGTGCGTGTCGCTGTCCCGGAATCGAGCGATGTCATCCCGATAGCCGCATAACTGGGCGGTGCATCCGGGCGTGGAGGCCTTGGGGTAAAACGCGATCAGCACGTTCTTCTTCCCTTTCCATTCCGATAGCTTCCGCGTGACGGGCGCTGCCGGATCGGCTTCGGGGTCGGAATAGCTGAAATCCGGCGCGGGATCGCCCGGCCTGACCAAAACGGGCGGGGCCGGAGAGGGATTCGTCTCGGTTGCGTTGCTCGCATACGCGTACAGCATCGCGGCGAATCCGATCGCGAGGAGCGCCGGGAATACGCGTTGCAGCGCCTTGTCGCGCGTTATCTTCTGTGTCATGTTGTCATCCTTTCCAAACGGGTTGTGAACATCCATTGCCCGGGGAGCGCAATCCCCTCCCTTAGCCAAACACCGCTTTGAGGAGGGTTATTCGGGAGGGCGACAAGCCAAAATGGCCTCGACGACCCGGTCGGCCCCGTGGCCGTCCACGAGGGCGCGTCCGCGGCGCGCCATTTCGGCGCGGGCGGCGACATCGCCGGCCAGCGCACGCAGGGATTCTTGCAGCAACACGTCCGACAGGGCGTTTCCGTCGCCTGCGCAGCGGGAGACGCCTTCCCGTTCCAGGGATCGCGCGATGTCGCGCTGGTTTTCGGAGAGGATGAGAATGATGTTCGGCAGGCCCATGTAGGCCATTTCCCAGCACGTCGTGCCGCCGGCCGAGATGGCCATGTCGGCCCACGCCATGAGACGGGGCATGTCGTGAACGTCATGGAGCATTTCGATTCCGCCGGGGCTCGCCATGGCGCGCAGGGCTTCCGCGTGTGGATTCGCCCCGCCTGTGACGACGCGGACATCGAAGGACAAGCCCGATGCGGCAAGGGACTGGATCACGCGCAAGGTGACGTTGTCGGGATCGCTTCCGCCCAGGGTGACGAGGATTCGTTTGGCCCGCGCGGGAATGGCGCGCCGCCACGTCGCGTAGGGGCGGAATTCGTCGCGCAACAGGACGTAGCGCGGCCCAAGGAGCAGGCGGGCGTGCGGCGCGGCCCGATACGGGCGCTGTGTCGCGTCGAGGTTTTGATTGAGCACGATGTCGGCGTGATAGAACTCGGCGTGCAGGTAATCGTCGATGACGAGCAGGGCGGGGCCGAGGGCCTTCGCGCGGCGTTGGTAGGCAGCGTCAAAGCGGTAGCCGTCGAGCGCGATGGCGGTCGCGTGGACGTCGTGCGCGACGCACGCCAAGACGTCCGTTTCCTCCTCCGGCGAATGAAGCTCGGGTAGGAGCTGGACCTCGGCTCCGGTGTCGCGCATCCTGTGAACCAGCGCGGGAACGGGACAACGGGAGAGAAAGGTGGCGGCGTGTCCGGCGGCGCGCCAGGCCTGGGTCAGCGCGATGCAGCGCATCACATGGCCGCTGCCCACGTCCGGGTTGGCGTCCGCGCGCAAAAGGAGGCGTTCGGGCGGGGCATTCATGACGCGATCGCGGCATGCACGGCCGCGAGCAGTTCCGCCGAACGATAAGGTTTTTGCAAAAATGCGTTGGGGGATTGGCCTGCGGATCCCAAGTCTATCTCGCGCACATTGAAGCCGCTGGACAAGATCACCTTGACGTTCGGGTCGATGCGCCGCAACGCTTCCAGGGTTTCCATGCCGCTCATGATCGGCATGGTCATATCGAGCAAGATCGCTCGGAATGCGCCGGATCGCAGTTCGAACAGCTTGCATGCCTCCCGTCCGTCGGAGGCCGCGACCACGGAAAAACCGGCCCGTTCGAGTATCGTGGCGGCGAGGAGGCGCACCGAGGCCTCGTCGTCCACGACCAGAATGGTCCCTTCGCCGCGCAGCGACGAGAAGGACTGCGTTTTCTCGGAGGGCGCATCGGGGGCAGGCCGCGCCAGGCTCGGAAAAAGCGCTTGCACCGTGGTTCCCTCTCCCTCACGGCTATCCACGAGGATGACGCCTCGATGCGCACGGATGATTCCATGCACCGCGGCCATGCCAAGGCCCCGCCCCGTGAACTTGGTCGAAAAAAAGGGGTCGAACACTCGGTCCAGGACATCGGCGCTCATGCCGCACCCTGTGTCGGCGACTTCGAGCCCAACGTATTCGCCGGGCCGCGCCTCGCCGCTGACGCGGCTGCGATCGAGTTGCAAGCGGTCATAGAATCCGTGATAGGTGCGCAGGGAGATCGATCCAACCCGGTCGCCGATGGCCTCGGACGCGTTGATGATGAGGTTCATGATGACTTGGCGGATTTGGGTGGGATCGCCCTCGAACGCGGGCGGCGTGTCTTCCAGTTCGTAGCGGAGCGCGCATTTCTTGGAGATAGAAGCGGCGAGCAGTTCGCCGGTTTCCTGCACCAATGCGGAGATGTTCACCGGCTGGACGGCGAAGGCGCTTTTCCCCGTATAGGCGAGCATTTGCTTGGTGAGGTCGGCTGCTCGATGGGCTGCGGCCAGGACATGGTGCACGCTTCGTCGTGCGGGCGAATCAGGGGGCAGATCGAGAAGGGCCAGGTCGGCGTTGCCGAGAATGCCCGCCAGTAAATTGTTGAAATCGTGCGCGACGCCTCCTGCAAGGATGCCCAGGCTCTCCAGTTTTTGTGCGTGTTGCACTTGGGCTTCGAGTTTGCGGCGTTCTTTCTCGGCGTTGTAGCGCTCGGTGACGTCTTGGATGGCTCCCAGGATGCGCGTCGTGCGTCCGTTTTCTTGGTTCGGTATTCCTTTGATATAGAGGTTTTGCTCGGAGCCGTCGGCGGCGCGAAGGCGGCATTCGGTTTCGAGGAGGCCGCCGGCGATCGCCGTGCCGATGGCGCTGAGAAACGGGGCGACGTCGTCGGCATGAAGATGTCGCACGAAGCCCTCGAGGGTGCTCTCGCCGCATGCTGGCCCCAGAAGTTCCTGGGCCTCGGACGACCAGAAGAGACGTTCGTCGCTCACGTCGTATTCCCAATTGCCCAGTTTCGCGAGGCGTTGGGCCTCGGCAAGCCGGCGCTCGCTTTCGCGCAGGTCTCTTTCGGCTGCGTCGCGTTCCCGCTCTCGGATTTCCAGCGTTTGGGCCATGGCGTCAAAAGCGGCGGCCAGGCGTCCGAAATCGCCCCGCCCATGCGGCAGCAACGAACGCGCGGTCATATCGCCCGTCCCCAACCGGTCCGAGGCCGCGATCAGTTTTCGGAGCCGGCGCAGGATGCTCGCGCTCGAAATGAACCAGGCCAGAGCGAGCGTCAGGAGCGCCGCTCCGCTTAGCCAGGCCATCGACTGTATGGCCGCGCGGCTGGCGGGGGCGAGCGCTGCCTTCACGGGTATGCCGCAGCGCATGTACATGTAGACAGGGGCGCCGGGGGCCATGCGCGCCTTGCTGTATCCGTAGAAACGGCGGATTCCGTCGGTTTCCGTCGCGACGAATGTGTCGCTGTCGAGAGGGGCGGACATGGCGGCCATCATCTCGGGCAAATCGGCATGGCCTTCGATGCCGGGAGTGGCGGGATGCCTGAAAAGCACAATCCCCTTGTGATCGGTGAGCGTCAGCGTAAAATCGGAAGAAAGACGTCCGCCCACCATCAAATAGCCGAAGTAGTCCAGATCAAATGCGGCAATCAACACCGCCAACGGATCGCCCGCGTCGTCGAGAACCGGGTAGGCGAAGTGGAAGACTTTCTTGTTGGTGGAGCGGCTGATGACGTATTCGCCCGACGAGAAGGCGCGCGTTGCCATGGCGTCCCGGAAAAATTTGCGATCGGCGATCGAAAAGCGAGGCTCTCCCGTTCCAAGCGCGAAGATCATGCCGTCCGGCGAGGCGACCAGCAGATTGGCATACCAGGCGTTTTGTTTCAAAAGCGCGGCCAGGAGGGCGTTGCAGGCGGCCTCGTCGCGGTGGCGCACGGCAGGTAATTCCGCCAGGGTTGTCAACAGCTGGCGGGCGCTATCCGCGGCGTATTCTTGCTGCGCGCAAAGGGATTGGGCGATTCGCAGCGCCTCCATTTCGGCGTCGTGGATGGCTTCGTGGCGGAGTTGAACGCCCAGAACCGCGACCATCAGCAGGGCAGGCGTCACGGCCACCGCCACGATGAGCATCAAATACGCCCGGATCGACCACGACAAAAAAGATTTCATGCGCCTCCGTCCGCCCACGCACGGCGCATGGCGATCGCGCCGCTCATCGTTCCATGATAGCGCTCCGCGTTCCTCGCTTCCAGCCCGAACGCGCCAAACGATTTGTTCTCGGGGCCATCAGCGGGATCGAGACCTCGCCGGATGCCTGATTCAGGCGCCTTGTTGCAAAGCGCGAGGCATACGTAAACGACACTCGCGTTGCGCTGGGATGCGCGACCTCAGGCCGGACTAATTCCGATTGAGCCACCAGATTGCGGCATTGAGCAATGCGGCAAAACTCACCCATAGCCAATAGGGAACGAACAAACAGGCGGCCATCCTTGAAATTGGATAAAACGAAAGGGTTGTCGCCGCAATGGCGATCCACAACGCCCCAATATCCATCAGCGCAAGTCCGGGGCGGTGCATGCCGAAAAACAACGGGGTCCAAAGCGTGTTGAGAAGCAGTTGCAGGCCGAAAAGTCCCATGGGCAGCCAAAGCGCTTGCGCTTCGCCCTTGCGCCATACCAGCCACGCCGCGATGCCCATTGTGCAGTAGAGGAATGACCACACGGGGCCGAAAATCCAGTTAGGCGGATTGAACCATGGCTTGTTCAAGGCGTAGTACCAGTCGTCTGGACGCGATACGAACAAGACGGCGCTTACGGCAGGAGCGGTGAACGCAAGGGCGATAAAACCCAATAATGCAGCGATCTGTTTTATCATGGTGCCTTTCGCCTCATAGGGACGTTCTCATTGCGGCAGTGCGTCCGGATAGATGCGCAGGTTCCGGATGGTTCCGCGGAAGACCGTGGGGCTGTCGTGGGGGTCGCCGGGCACATAGGCCCCGATGATCAGCGGGCGATTGGCGGGAACGACGCTTTCAATGGCCTTTTCGGTCCATTGGCCGTTCACGCACAGACGCAGCAGCGCCATGTCGTACACGCAACGGACATCGTGCCAGACGCCGATGGGCACGGTCGGGCCGACGACGTTTCCCCTCGGCGTGCACACAGTGAGACGACCGTCCAACACCTGAATGTACCATCCATCGACGAGGTAGAGCCCGTGGGACAGTATCACGGGGATGCCCGAGGTCGAGTCGGCCTGGAACGAGAAGGAAATGGTGATTGGCCTGTCGAGGTCGAAGTGGGGGGTATGCGGAATGACGATGTGGCCGCCCGAGAATTGCGCGCCGTCTGGCGTAAAGGCGACGGGGGCGGACGTCTCGGCCGGCGGCGCGGTGGTGAGCGGCAGGTCTAGGATGGGCGCGGGCGGCGGTCCCAGGGCATAGTCGACCGTGACAGTGAACGGCGGGGCTTTCCGGCGGGCGTAGTCGATCGGGGTGACGGTGTAACGCCAGCGGCCCGCCGGGGGCGTATCGCGGCACAGGGATTCAGCGACTGCCGACGGCATGAACTCTCCCGCGTTCTGGCGGGTTCCGCGCGGCAAGCCTTGCCGCTCGATCTGATACGTCACGGCAGGATATGCCTGCTGCGCGGGCAGACGAAAGAACACGCCCGCGCGATTGGTGAACGCTTCAAGGGGGCAAGGTCCGAGCGGAGGCAGGCAAGGCATGGGCACGGTCAACGGCGGCGATGTGACCAAGGGAGCGCCATCGCGCCACGCCTCGACCGTGTAGACGTTTGTCGCGTTGGGAATGGTGTCGGGGTAGTACGGCGCGGCGGTCTCGGCCGTCAACGTCCCGTCGCGGTAGACCTTGAAGTAATCCGCCTCGGGCGCCATGTTCCACGTCAACTCGATCAGCGCGTGTTTGCCGGTCGCTGCGGCGAGCGTCAGGGTCGGCGTTGTCGCGGGAACGATTTTTCGCGCCGGGGTCGTGCTCTGTGGAGGAGGCATGACGCTCACAAATAAGGGCCCCAGCGCAAACGGGGCCTTTACGCGTTTCGAGAAGGAAAAGGCGATCTCGACGCCGGGCGAGATGACCTGTTCCGCCGGGATAGCGGCCCGCTGCACCCAGCCGCGCACCGGCGTTAGCGCGAGGGTCCGCCACCGGCGATCGCCCATGTGGCGATAATGCATCCATGCGGATTCGCCTCCCAGCGTCACCGGCTCCAGCATGAGCGGGCGTCCGGCTTCGGCGGACGCATGGAAGCGCGGCAACAGAATCGCGGGAACCGGTTGCCAGGGCGCGGCGGTCGGCGCGGACGCGTCCCCGGCGAGTTGCCTCGCGGCGGCCTGTAATTCTCGCCACGCCGGAACGGCCTTGGCGTTGATCGTGGCGAGCACGCCGTATTCGCCGCGCGTCGAAACGTTGGCGGCGTAGGCGCGCAAGGCCGTCGCAAAGATGGCGTCGTCGAGCAGGACCATTGCTTCTTTACCCAATGCGCTTGCATGTTCGGGAGAGGCGGCCTTGGCTTTTTCGAGCAGATTGTTGGCCTCGACGGCGCGCGTCTCGACATCCTGATACGCCAACGTCCAGTCCGTCCGGCCCAGCAGCCACTGGATGCGGGGCGTGGCTTGGCCCGCGAGCGACAGCAGTGCGGCGGTTTCCTCCCGCAGCGCCTTCATCGCGACAATTTTCCCGGGATCGCCCGGTCCCCACGAAAAAGCTCCGCATTCCATCTGGCCGTACGCGCCGACCCAGCGGTACCCCAGCATGTCGAGCCGTTTGTGGATCTCCGCCATGTGCGCCGCGATCCTGGAGGGATACATGCGCGCCGCCATATCCGCGAAGAAAGCGTCCGCCGTCAGGCCGCGCTGCCATGCCGAATCAACGAGAAAGGCGAGGTTCTCGGCGATGTCCCGCGTGCGCCAGTGAATGCCGAGCAGTCCCTGGCTGCCGCTCTGCTCGACGTCGCGCACGAGAAGCTCGTAGGTGTGCACATACGGCTGTGCGTGCCACTGGTCACCGTCCCACTCCAGCCACGGAATGGGCCAGCGCTCGCGATCCGGCGGAAGATCGTGGTAGATCCGGTCCACACGCGGTTTTGGATTGATGAAGTCGAGCGAAGCGAACACGACGTCCTTGGGCAGAAGCTTGTCGAGCCCCTCGTAATATTCAGCGGACAATAGACGATCGTCGCCGCCCCAGCCGGAAAGCACCAGCCTTGGTTGCGGGGTTCGATGGGCGAGAACGCGATAGGCCAGCTGCGCAAACTGTTCGAAGCGGGCGCCTTCGCGGGCACGGGACTGCGCCCCTGCGGCGGTCTTGTCGAAGAACGCGGGATCGCCTGCTTGGGCATGAATGATACGGCTAAACGCATCGCTCCGGCCCAGCGCGTAGGCGTCCATCGTCTTGGAGCCGTTCCAATGCCCGAAGGCCCCCACCATCTCGGGTTGCCATATCCAGACATACTCCACGGCGGGATACGTGTCGAGCAGGCAGGCCAGGCGTTCTGTGAAGACGTCGCGCGTGGCCGCATCGAAGGGGTCTCCGGAGAACTCGAAGCCGATGCATGTGTGCAGTCCCCGGCGGCGGGCATAGTCGAGCGCATCGCGCAGGATGGCCTGTTGCGCCCGAATAGATTCGTCCCTCGTGGCGCCTGTCAGCGTCGATTCCGCGCCGAAGTAATCGGCTCCATAGAACAGGTCCGTGCCAAAGGCGAAGTCCCGGCTGGAAACGGCTTTGGAACCCCACGTTGGCGTGGCTGTATTGACCAGCGGTTCACCCATCTTCATCGCGCCGTCCGGTCCGGCATAGGCCGCAAAGGGTTCGCTGTCGTACGTGTGGAAACCTACAAAATTGGCCCCCATGCGCAGCAGTTGGTCCACAAAGGCCCGGTGATCGATCGGGTCCCAAGCGGTCGGGCTGTTGAAAAAGTTGTACCAGGGAAGAACGCCGCGAATGTCGCGGGAAGGGCGGTGGCACTGCGGAGTGTCGTCAAACTGTTCGGGTAGCGCGGCGGGCGCGGACTCGTCGCCGAGATAAAAGCCGTATCCCAGCCGGCGCAACAGTCCGTACTGCCCGTTGACGGCGCCTTCCGAAGTATTGGCGGCGGCGATCGCGACGCGCACGCCGTGGAGCGTGAATCCGGAGAGCACGTATCCCTGTGTGCCCGCCTGGCTCCAGTCGAAAGGAAGACCTTCGAGCAGGGCATTGTTTCCGGGCGTTCCCGTGACCACCGCCGGGACAGGCCGGCGCGCCCACTCCGCCGCGGTCATCACGCGCGGCATCTTTCCGGTCACTTGGGCCAAATACCGCTGAAGGTCAACGGTGGCGAGGCGTTCGGCTTCCGATTGGTCGCCCGTGACGATAGCGCCCCAGGGTGTTGCGGCGGCGAAGCCGTTCACCGAGATCAGCGTGACGACAGCGACGGCGAAAAGGCGACTGAGCGGTTGCGAGATGAACATGATCGTCCTCCTTCATGGCGCAGGCCGATTCTACCACACCTTAGTTCCGGCGATGTTGCACATGCTTCGGCTCTTTTTTAGGCGGGCGGGAAAATCGTTGAAACCACGCCCGCGTCCATTGCCCGCAGTGTGCTAGACTAAGGGCGTAGCGCCAGGCACGGACAGAGCGACGAAGGAGGCCCCACACCTATGAATGGGCGATGGCTCATCTCTGCGCTCGTAGTTGCGGCATTAGTCGGCTGCGGACGCTCGCACGAACGCGCGACAACAGAGACGACAGTCGCCGCGGCGGCGCACGTCTCCACCGAAACTGTGACCCAAGGGAACATTCCGGCGTCGTACGAGGCAACCGGGACCGTCCGCTCGAAGATTGCCGCCGCGGTGCAGAGCAAGATTGTCGCCCACGTCGCCACTGTGTTGGTGAACGAAGGGCAACTCGTGGAAGCGGGTGCCCCGCTTGCCGTGCTGGATGCTCGCGAAGTTGAGGCGCAACGCGCCCAAGCGCAGGGCGTTGTGGCCGAAGCGCGCAGCGCCGGCAGCGAAACAGAGCAGATGATGCGTGCCGCGCAGGCAATGTTGGAAGCCGCCCAACCCGAAGCGGCGCTGGCCGATGCAACGTTCGAACGGTATTAGGGCCTGCGCGAAAAAGGGGCCATCAGTCAACAGGCCCTCGACGAGGCGCAGGCGAAACAACGCGCCGCAGCGGCGGAGGCGCGCCGGGCCATGGAGAACCTGCGCGCCATGGGCAGCCGAAAAGGCGAGGTCGCAGCCCGCAAGGAACAAGCAGAGGCCGCTTTGGCGCAAGCGCAAACGTTTCGGGATTATGCCTCCATTCTGTCGCCGCTCAAAGGCATCGTGACCCGGAAGGCCGTCGACCCGGGCGATCTCGCCTCGCCTGGCGTCGTGCTTTTTGAGGTGGAAGACAACGAACGTCTTCGGCTCGAAGCGCTGGTTGACGAAACCCATGCGCGCGCCGTTTCCACAGGCCAATCGGTGTCGGTGCGAATCGATGCCGTAGGCGCGTTGCCTCTAGCGGGGACCATTTCAGAGATCACGCCTTCCGCCGATCCCGCTAGCCGCACGGTTGTTGTAAAAGTGGACTTGCCGCCCACGCCGAACCTGCTCTCGGGCATGTTCGGACGTCTGCTGATCGCATCGGGGGAACGGCAAGCGATCACAATTCCTGCAAGCGCCCTCGTCGAACGAGGTCAGTTGACCGGCGTCTATGTCGTAGACGCGGAAAAGATGGCGCGGTTCCGACTCGTCACCGCGGGCAAGCGCGTGGGCGACCGCGTGGAAATCCTGTCAGGGCTCGACCCCGGCGTGGTGATTGTGACGGACAACGTAGATCGCGTGGCCGACGGCACGCGCATCCTATAGGGGCGGCCGCGGCATGAACACCTCGGACGCTTCCCCCTCGCCTCAGCATCTCGGCATTGCCGGGCAGATCGCGCGGGCGTTCATCAACTCCAAGCTCACCTCGCTGTTCATCGCGGCGTCCGTGCTGCTGGGCGCCGGCGCCGTCATCTTGCTGCCGCGCGAAGAAGAACCCCAGATCGTCGTGCCGATGATCGACGTGTTCGTGCAAATGCCCGGCGCCGGCGCGCAAGAGGTCGAGGAACGCATCGCCAAGCCCATGGAAAAACTGCTGTGGGAAGTGCCTGGCGTTGAATACATTTATACGACCTCGCAACCCGGCGGCCTATTGGCTATCGTGCGTTTTTACGTGGGGCAGGACGAGGAAAAGTCCATTGTTCGGCTCAATCAGAAGCTCTACGCGAACTACGACCTGATTCCGCCCGGGGCAAGTCAGCCGATCGTGAAGCCGCGATCGATCGACGACGTGCCGGTTCTCGCGTTGACCCTATCCAGTTCGCGTTACGATCACTTTACGCTCCGACGTATCGCCGCACAGTTGCATGACGCCATCAAGGCCATTCCCAATGTCTCCGAGGCAAAACTGATCGGCGGCCAACGTCGTCAACTCCGCGTAGTGCTGGATCCTGCTCGCATGGCCGCGCGCGGCGTCGCCCCGGAGCCCATCGCGCAGGTGTTGGTTCAGGCCAATACCCGCGCAAAAGCGGGCTCTTTTGCCTCGAACAACAAGGAATTCCTGGTCGAAGCCGGAAATTTGCTGTCCGATGCAGAGTCGATCGGCAACGTGGTGGTGGGGGTGTACAGCGACCGCCCAGTTTACCTGCGCGATGTAGCCGATATCCTCGATGGCCCGGAGGAACCGGCGGATTACGTTTTCTTGTCGCACGGCGCCGCGGCGGAATCGAGCCGTGTGATCGGAGGACCAGCGCCCGATGCGTCCCCAAACGCCGCGCCGGAGGCCGCCGTGACCATTACAGTGGCAAAGCGCAAAGGCGCGAACGCCATCGTGGTTGCCGACGCGGTCATTGCCAAGACCAAGGAACTCCAAGGCATCATTGTGCCGGAGGATGTGCGCACAACCATCACGCGCAACTACGGAGCCACTGCGGAGGAAAAATCGAACGAACTCCTCTACCACATGGCCTTGGCCATACTCAGCGTCTCCCTGCTCATCGCGTTTTTCCTGGGCTTTCGGGAAGCGCTTATCGTGGGCATCGCGATTCCCGTGACGCTGGCGCTCACACTCGTCGTCTTTTACTTTTATGGCTACACTCTCAACCGGGTGACCTTGTTCGCGCTCATTTTCTCGATCGGCATTCTCGTCGACGACGCGATCGTCGTGCTCGAGAACATTGTGCGCCACCGCCATCTGCCGGAAAATGCGGATCGCTCGCTGATGGACATCGCGGTCGAAGCCACAAGCGAGGTTGGCAACCCCACCCTGCTTGCCACGGCGGCCGTCATTGGGGCCGTGCTGCCGATGGCCTTTGTTCGCGGTCTGATGGGACCGTACATGGAACCGATTCCAGTGGGCGCTTCGGCGGCGATGCTGTTTTCGGTGTTTGTTTCGTTCATGGTGACCCCGTGGGCGGCCGTGCGCTTGCTTCATCGCTCGCTCACGCCGCAACGCGCCTATCGCAACCTTTTTGCGCGGGGGCCATTCAAGCGGCTGGCCGCGAGAAAACATCCAACTCCCCATTCGACGCATCACCACGAGACATGGATGGATCGCCTCTACCGCCGAATTATGCGCCCGCTCATCGTTCGCCCCGTCTATCGCTATGGCTTTTTGTGCGGCGTTACGCTCTTGCTCTTGGCGTCATGCATGCTCGTCCCGCTGAAGCTGGTAATGGTCAAGATGCTCCCGTTTGACAACAAGAGCGAGTTCCAGATCATCATCGACATGCCGGAAGGCACCCCCCTTGAGCAAACCGCCGCCGTCGCGCGCGACATCGCCGAGTATGTGCGCACCGTGCCGGAAGTCACGGACATCCAGACGTACATCGGCACGGCGTCGCCGTATAACTTCAACGGCCTTGTGCGCCACTATTTCCTGCGGCGCGGGGGCAACGTGGCCGATCTGCAGGTCAACCTGGCGCCGCGCGAAGCGCGCACGCGCCAAAGCCACGACATCGCGAAAGCCGTGCGCCCGAATGTCCAAGCCATTGCCGAGCGGTTTCACGCGCGAATCAAGGTGGCCGAGGCGCCCCCCGGGCCGCCGGTGCTGCAGACTCTCGTAGCGGAGATATATGGCCCGAACTATAGCCGTCAAATGGAACTGGCGCGGCAGGTCCGCGACATATTCGACAGGACTGCGGGCGTGGTGGACGTCGATTGGTATGTTGAGGACGATCAAACGAAGTACGTTTTCGCCGTCGACCAGGAAAAAGCCGCGCTCAATGGCGTGTCCGTCGCGCACGTGCAAACAACGCTGCAGGTGGCGCTCGACGGAATGAACACGGGGCTGGCGCATTTCCCGAAGGAAAAAGAAGATGTGCCTATTACGCTGCGGCTTGCCCGCGCACAACGATCGAGCCTCGAGGATCTCAAGGCGATCAAGGTGCAAGGCCGGCAAGGCAATAGTGTTTCGTTGGGGGAATTGGTCCGCATAGAGGAAGTGATGCAAGACAAGAGCATCTACCACAAGAATCTCATGCCGGTGGTGTATGTGACCGGCGACGTGGCGGGCGAGGCCGAGAGCCCGGTCTATGCGATGCTGAGCTTGATGCCCGGCGTGGGCGCGATCAAGTTGCCGGAAGGCTATGCGTTCGAACAGCGTTTGACGACGCAGCCGCCGACCATGGAGAAATTCGCCATGAAGTGGGACGGCGAATGGCACATTACCTATGAAGTGTTTCGCGATTTGGGCATCGCGTTCGCCGCCGTGTTGGTATTGATCTTCATGCTCGTCGTCGGCTGGTTCCAATCCCTCAAGACGCCGTTCGTCATTCTGGCAGCCGTTCCCTTTTCGCTCATCGGGATTCTGCCGGCGCATTGGGCGACGGGCGCGTTTTTCACCGCGACCTCCATGATCGGGTTCATCGCGGGCGCGGGCATAGTCGTGCGCAACTCGATCATCCTGGTGGACTTTATCGAATTGCGCCTGGCGCAGGGCATGCCGCTTGCCGAGGCCGTCGTGGACGCCGGAGCGGTGCGTTTTCGCCCGATGTTGTTGACGGCGGCGGCGGTCGTGGTTGGGGCGTCGGTGATCCTGTCCGACCCTATCTTCCAAGGCCTGGCCCTCTCGCTGATGGCCGGAGAAGTGGCGTCGCTGTTGCTGTCGCGCATGGCGGTGCCGATTTTGTACTATTTGCTGATGCGGCGTTGATTGGGCGCGGGAATCAGAGTCCGTCCCGCAACCCAGGTGGGCGTCTTCAGAACCGGCGGTTGTCAGAAATTCTTCGACCGGAGGATGGAGACGATCAATCCGAGACCGAGAAGGCCGGCGAGCGTGTATCCGGTGAGCCCAAGCCAGCGCAGCCCCACGTTGGCGGCAAGCAACAGGCTGGAGCCGACAATGATCGATCCGGTGATTACGCCGAACGCGATCCGGTTGCTGGCGCGGTCGGCTGCGGCGGCCAATTGGTCCAGTTTTTCGTGATGCAGCTGTATCTTGAGGCGTCCCCGCCGCAACAGACTCACCAGTTGAAAGAATTCCTGCGGGAAATCGCCGGCGACCGACAGCAGCGTTTCTGCGCGGGCGCTGATTTCGTGCAGCAGGCGGCGGGGGCGAAAACGCCGCGCGATGATCCGTTCGATGTGCGGCCGCATGACGGGGAGCATGTCGAGATCGGGGTCGAGAACATGGGCGGTGGACTCGATCGTCATGAGAGCCTTGAGCAACAAGGAAAAACGGGGAGCCAATTGCAGCCCATGTCGCCGCAGAATGCCCACCAGCCGTTCGATGGCCTTGCCGAATTGGCCGCTGCTCATGATCGCCTGGGCTTCGAACGCCATGTATTCGGCCACTTCGTGGCGGAGCATGTCGGGGCGTTCGGCATCGCCGGAAATCGTGAATTGCAGCAGGGCGCTGGCGGCATCCCCCGCGTCTTCGCGGTACAACGCCCGCAACAGCGTCGCTATCGTCCGGACATCGCTTTGTTCGAGATGCCCCACCATCCCGTAGTCGAGAAACGTGATGCGATTATCCGACGTAAGCAGGATGTTGCCGGGATGCGGGTCGCCGTGGAATAGCCGGAATTCGAATATCTGTCGGCACAGCGTGTCGCCGCCGATGTGCGCGACGGCCTTGGGATCGGAACGGCGCGCGGGGTACTCGTCCAGTGCGTCCACGCGCACCCCGTCCACCCAGTCCATCGTGAGCGTCGTGTGCGACCCGAACGCGGCATATGTGCGAGGAACGATGACATGCGGACTCTCGGCATAATTCGCGCGGAATCGTTCGATGACGCGCGCTTCGATGGTGAAATCCATTTCGCGGCGGATGGTTCTCGAAAACTCCTCGACGACGGCGGGCGGATCCATCCACGCCAGATCGTGAACATGCTCGGATATCCAGTCGGCTATGCTGTGCAGCAGGCGTAAGTCGGCCTCGACGATCGTCTCGATGTTGGGGCGCCGGACCTTCACGGCCACCGGCGTGCCGTCGTGGAGGCGCGCCTTGTACACTTGACTGATGGAGCCCGCCGCGACGGGCGTCGGATCGAACGCGACGAAACATTCCTCGACGGTTCTGCCCAGCCCCTGTTCGAGTTCCGCGCGGATTTCCTCAAACGGCACGGCATCCACATGGTCTTGGAGCGAGCCGAGCGCGTCGCTCGTCTCCTTGCCGACCAGGTCCGCGCGCGTGCTCAACACCTGGCCGAGTTTCACGAAGGTCGGCCCCAGCTCCGTAAATACGGCGCGAAGCCGCTCGCCCCAGGTATGGGGCAGGCGTTCCGGAGGCGGCGCGGGCAGGATCGGCCGCAAGACCTTGGCCGGGATTCCTTCGTACACGCCCAATCGCTGCAGGAGATCCGTGAACCCGTGACGGACCAGCACCCGCACCACTTCGGCCAGGCGCGCCGCGGTGCCCGCGCGTTTGGACAAGGCCCAATAGTTCATGTCCGGCTTCTCCTTTACTGCCGCCCTGCGACGCTTTCAAAACGGCGAGGCTTTGCGCAGTCCGGCGGTCATGGCGTTGAGAGAGCCGCCTCGATAGGTTTGTCGTCGAGGTAAAGCCCCGTGATGACGCCTGTGCCGCGCAAAACGCGGAAGGTGATGTGGACCGAGGACGTTCGGATGCGTTCTCGATACATTCTTTCCGCTTCGGGGGCCGCGCTCTCCTCCATGTAATATCGATCGAACGGCCAGACGATGTCCGTCTTGGGAGCCTCGCGCGGCTGTCGCTGCGCATGCGGATTCAGCCGCACCGCGAGGTAATTGTCCGTATCGGGGGGCGTCAACGAGACCGATGCCACCGTCGCGAACCCCTCGGAATCCGATTCGAGGACGGCATAGGCTTTCTGTTGGCGCTTCAGTGGATCGCTCGTTGGCGGCGGCGCTTCCGCGACGTCAAAATTCAGCCTCACGTAACGGCCTCGAAATGCGTCGTACGGGTCCACGGGCTGGGCCCGCAGTTTGTACTCCTTGCCATGGCGAATCGTCATTTCCCGATGCAGGATCATATTCGCGGGAACGGCCAGTTGAACGAGCGCGAGAACGACGAACGCCGGCAGCAGGATGGTGCGTTTCCATGGCGCGCCTGGTTTCATGTGATTGCCCCCTTGCGGGTCGCCGTGCGCCGCACCAGCGCCACGTTGGCTCCCAGAAATGCGATCCCCAACGCAATGAACAGGATGCCCCGCACCGTGAAGCTGAGGTCGGCATCGAAAAAGCGAACGATGATGAGCATCGAAATCACGGCCATGCCGGCGTTTATCGTGTACAGCTCGTTCCGATCGAGGCCGACTAACAAGATCGTCGCGCCCCAGAAGAGCGCATACAGATTGAATCCGCCTATGATCACGCCGGACGGCGCATCCATGGAGCTGGCGGAAAAACCAATTGCCGCCAGCGCCGCCAAGCCTCCCGACGCCGTCGCGATCCAATCTTTCCGGCTCGCGCTGCGCACCAGCATCAGCGCGGCTCCGGCCAACAGCGCCAGCGCCAGGCCATAATCCTGCCACGCGGCCCAGGGATGATACCCGTCTCCCGAACGGTAGTGATTCCATCCGACATGGCGCCATACGCCGTCAAATGTCAGGATCAGCGTCAGGGCCGCCGAGCCAATGAAACCCGCAATGTGAAAAGCGTTGAACCGGACCGCGCGAAACGGGCCGCGTCCTGCCAACAACATCGCCGAAAATAAAGCGCTATACACGACGATCCACACGCCCGGCATGCTTCGCTCGATCACAAATCCTGTCGCAATCGATGCGGCCCCGCAGAGCCCCCACGACAACAGTCGCATCCGCGGTCCTTCCGGGTCCTGCTTGTGCGCGCGCCAGATGTGCGGCGCCAACAATGCTGCCAAGGGCCAGAACAACAGCGCATGGCCTCCTTCCGCCTGCGCCGCAACGGCCCATCCCGTCAGCCCCGCCATGTAAAGCAGCGCCACGCCGGATGCGTTGAAGAAGTGGATTAGCGGGCCGCCCAACACGATCCATGCCAGCAGAAACCCGCTCATGCTCCCCTGGATTTGATACGTCTGGCTGATAAGCGAGATGCTGGCGCCCACGGCCAACGCCATCGCCATCGCGCTGCCCTCCCGCCAAGCGAGCGATCCGGGCCGACGAAGCAGCGTCCACCCCGCAAGCGTCTGTCCGGCAACCAGCGGCAGAAACGACAAGGCCGTTCGCATGGGCCTGCTCAACTGCTCCCAGTTATGCGCCAGCAGCAGGATGACGCCCAAGCCGATCGACGCCGCCCCCAAAACGCTGAACAGCAGCAAGGCCGCGCTCCGCCGCGATCGAATCGTTATCGGCCCGTAATGCGCTTTCAACGCGGCGGCCGTCTCGCGGGGGAGAACGCCGGCCTCTTCCAACTGGGGCATTTCTCCGTACAGCCATGCGATCGCTTTTTGCCTGTTCATGCCCTGATTCCCCTCTCGCGGCGCACATCACGAGGACGCGCTAGCATTGTAGGCGAACGGTACGCACGCATGATACCTCACGGGCCTGCGCAATCGCATGCAAAAACATGCTGGACCGGACGCGTCTGGCTGCTGGTGTGGTGAGTTGCCAATTCGTTGAATAACTTGGTTGGGTATCGAGACCGGTCCA